>Ga0233403_10000870_pt1 | contig 14494 bp, 12 predicted proteins | sample Na_oxic_1_MG_FD_179866 | JGI IMG/M metagenome (GOLD analysis project Ga0233403, IMG submission 179866) | Seawater microbial communities from Saanich Inlet, British Columbia, Canada - Na_oxic_1_MG | ecosystem: Environmental > Aquatic > Marine > Inlet | place: Canada: British Columbia | collected...
ATGGATTAACAAAGGAAAAGCGGGCGTATCAGTCGAGTTAGGAGTTAAAGTTTGTATACTTGAAGATACAACACGTTTTATTTTACACCATTGCGTTCAGGAAAAACAAACCGATGACCAAATAGCTGTAAAAATGGTTACAGAAGGTCAGGTTCGGTTTCCAAACCTCACGATTGTAAGTATGGACAAAGGATTTCATAGTCCGGAAAATCAAAAAGAACTAAAACATCACTTGGACAATGTTATTCTTCCAAAAAAAGGAAGGCTCAGTCAAGCCGATCGGGAACGTGAATATGATCCTGAATTTATCAAACGACGGCATCAACATTCGGCCGTGGAATCAGCCATTAATGCTTTGGAAGTTCATGGACTTGACGAATGCCCTGATCATGGAATTGAAGGTTTCAAGCGTTATGTAGCTTTAGCGGTTTTAGCCCGGAATATTCAACGTCTTGGTGTCGTAACTCGAAACCTTGAAATAGAACGAGAAAAACGAATCCGCGGCTCTTATAAAAAAGCAGCTTAAGCTTAATTTTCAAATAGTTAATTTTTATAAAGCGGCTTTCACAGGAAAGTTGCGTCCAAAAAACGCCCAAAAATGAATGAAACACATCTTCTGTCAAAAACCTCAAAAATGTTCTCTTATTTTTCTCAAAATTTTCTCAAAAATCGGTTTTTGACAGCTCTGATATCGGTTTTTGGCGAACCTATTTTTGTGAAAATCGGCTTTTTCTGTCAGGCACTAATTACCATATTGGTTGGGGAACTGCTATTACGCATAATTCCTTTTGGGTACCGATAACCGCGTTGGCAGCTATCAAATTAACCGCAGGGCCCCATACCATTGAGCTTCAATATCGTGCTAGAAAAGGTAATGATAACTCTACTGCTTATTTTAATGCGCAGTTAATGATTACCACGCTACATTGTTCTTAATTCATAGCCATCAACATCCAAAATAAATTTTGGACTCCATAAGCAGTTCTTTGCGCTAAAGACAAAGCGCAGCAAAGAACTCCAGAGTCCAAAAGTTATTATTAGAATCTCAATGGTTTAAATAGGAATAACGTGCTGGAGTTCAAAGCGCAGCGAAAAACTCCCCATTTCTCGTTTCAGCAAAGCATTGTGCGTAACATGAGTTATAACATTCAAGGGACAATGCAGTAAAATACAGATTTTGAAAGAGAAGTTCTTAACAAATGCTATTTCTTAAAGAAATAGTATTTGTTGAGAGTGCGTAAGTTATTTTCTGCGGCATTCTCAAGATGAATATTAGCCTGCTATTTCTGCTGGTTTCTGTGTTTGCTTCATCTCTCGTGGAACCATGATGCCTTCATAAATAGACAATAATGTTGGTATAACTAATAACACCAGTACTGTCGCAAACATTAACCCAAAAGCAATGGAAGTCGCCATCGGAATTAAAAATTGGGCTTGCAATGACGTTTCAAATAATAACGGCATTAAACCAAAAATGGTGGTCAATGAAGTCAGCAAGACGGCTCGTAAACGTTGGCAAGAAGATTCAATCAGGGCTTCTTTGACCGGCATACCGCTTTCTCGTAAGTCACGATAGAAACTGACTAAAATAATAGAATCATTGACAATAATGCCAGATAAGCCAAAAAAGCCAAACAGCGATAAAATCGTTAAATCCAAGCCCATCAACCAATGTCCAGTAATTGCACCCACTAAACCAAATGGAATAATGCTCATCACAATCAGGGGCCAACCGTAAGAAGCAAATTGCCAAGCTAGGATTAAATACATTAAAACCAGTGCAAACATCATCCCTCGTTTCATATCAGCCAACGTTTCGGCTTGATCAGCTGCACGTCCTTCAAAAGAATATTCGATGCCATAACGACTCTTTAAATCTCGTAATAAATTTTCTTCCAGGTTACTAAGAATATCGTTAGCATTAGTGACGGCATTATCGACATCGGCGGTAACTTGTGCAGCTAATCGGCCTTCGGCATGACGTATCGCTTCAAAACCACGTTGAGTTTTTACTTGCACAGCGGTTGAGAAGGGTACGCGGGCCCCGTTGGGTAATTGCAACATGAAATTTTCTAAACTCGCTAAACGGTAACGCTCGTTATCCGGTAGCATCACACGCACTTCGACTTCTTCTTCCCCATCTTGGAAAATTTGGGTTAAGTGTCCATCAAAGGCCGCCCGTAATTGTTTTCCAACCGATTCGACAGTTAAACCGAGGGCCATACCTTCTGGTGTTAATGAATAAAGCCATTGTTCCCTTCCAAAAGGCATATCATCTTCAATGCCAGTCACGCCTGGGAGAGTTTTTAACACGTCGACTAATTCAATAGCAGCCTTCTTGACTTTATAAACATCTTCACCATTGAGACGAATTTCAAGATCGCGTCCAGGCGGACCACCGCGACTTTCCATAATAATTAAGCTTTCTAAACCAGGCGGTCTATTCACTTTATTTTGCCAAGCTTGAATAAATTCTCTATTACGCACGGTGCGACTATCTGGCGAGCTTAATTCCACCATTAAAGAACCAAATTGTTCTCCCTGTCGCCCGCTACCACCTGCTGCACCACCATGTCGCGTAACAACGACTTTAAGCAAATTATCCCCTAATTCTTTCTCAGTAGCATATAAAGTCTCTTCCAAATGGGATAAAAAACGGTCTACCGGTTTTGGTGGGGTACCAGCGACAAAGTTGGCATTGGCCATCACAATGATACCGTCGGGTGATGGGAAAAATGTAAAACTTAATCGTCCACCCATTAATAACCCAACAGCTAATATCATGGCTGTTAACAAACCTGCAATTACGGTCCAACGGAAGTTTATAATAAAAATGATAAAAGCACGAAAATAAACGTCACGTATGTGATTAAATCCCTGTTCTAGTTTTTGTCGTAGCCAGTTAGGTTTTTTACGAGTCAGGTGAAGCTTATGAAAGCTATGTCGTAAATGACCTGGTAACACAAAAAAGCATTCAATCAGTGAAGCAATGAGGACACATATCATGACCATTGGAATGGCAAATAGCACTTTGCCCATTGGTCCACTAATTAACATTAATGGTAAAAAAGCGGATATCGTTGTTAATGAAGCGGCGGTAACTGGGGCTAACATGCGTTGGGCTCCCCCTTCTGCTGCTAATAAAGGTTGTTCACCGATTTGAAAATGGGTAAATCCGTCTTCACCAACGACAATGGCATCATCAACTATGATGCCGAGTGCCATAATCATGGCAAATAAACTGACCATGTTGATACTACCTCCAACGCTATATAGCACAGCTAACATGCCCATTAGTGAAATTGGGATACCAGCTGCGACCCAAAAAGCGACTCGTGCGTTGAGAAATAGAAATAAGATTGCTACCACTAATATTAGCCCACCACCTCCATTTCTTAATAGTAGCCAAATACGGTCATTGATCAATTCCCATGATTGAGCATAAACATGTAATTCAATGTCTGGTGGTAGTTTAGGTTCAGTTTCTTCAACCCAATCCCACAAAATTTTGGCCGATTTTAAGGCATCATTTTGTTCGGTTCGGTTTAAGATTAATTCAACGGCTGGTTTTCCTTGATAAGTCACACGAACTTCATTTTGGCGCGGACGACGTTCAATCGTTGCGACATCATCTAATGTAATATAACGACCTGATTTATCAGTTATTAATGGTAATTCTGCAAATGCTAATTCATCACGACGTTGTTCCAAACTACGCAGTTGACGAGCGACATCTTCGCGTCCAATTGACCCAGCTGGTATATCACGACTAAAACGTGCGACTTGATCGCTGATTTGGGGTAAAGTGAGCCCCATTTCTTCAAGTTTCGCTGTTGAAATTTGAATGGCTATTTCTTCTTCGGGTAAACCTTCAATATCAATTTTGCTAATACCACGCGCCAATAATTCACGTTCCATCCGACGAACCAGTGGGCGTAATTCATTAGCATCTGCCGGACCGGTAATCAGCAAACGGGCAATTTGGTCATAGCGGACAACTCGACTAATTTCGGGCTGTTCCGAAGCTTCTGGTAAATTACGCAATAAGGACACTTTTTCCTTCACTTGATCCAGTGCCCATCCCATGTCGGTGCCTTCTTCAAATTCTATGATGACTGTTGAGAAATTATTGGTAGAATTTGAAGTCATTTTACGCACATAGTCAAGGGTGCGTAATTCCTGTTCAATTGGCATAGTGACCGAGATTTCCACATCTTCTGCCGTTGAACCAGTCCAAATGACTGTGACGGTGATCACATCTAAATCAAAATTAGGTAAAAATTGGGTATTGAGTTTACTCAATGCCCAAATACCCGCCATAATCATTAAAATCATTAACAAATTCGCGGCCACTTTGTGCTGGGCAAAGATGCCAACGAGGTTTTGTTGGTGTTGAAAAGTTTGCATAATAGTAAAAACTCTGGGAAAAATGGAATCTAGTTTTTTATTCTATATTATTTAATAATTCCTGTTACGCATCAAATTTCTCTATTGTTCGTCACTTAGTGAAGTGGTTGTTATTTCATCTACATTCAGACAACTGCTCAATGAATCTATCCAAGGCTTGCATTTGCTCAGTTCCTTCATCAAAAAAATGAATGGCTTCAATGAGTTTAGTTAAACCACCAGAATAGTTCAAACAAGTATCGACTATTTTGACAATATGGGGTTTGCCATGAGAAAGATGCGGAATATTATCAGCGATTTCAGAAGAAATTTGTTCGATAACAGTTTGACGTAATTGGTTATTTTTCATGCTGGGGCAATCGAACAGGGCATTGATAAGTTGGCGTTTTTCCTCTGGGTGCTGATTGAAAAAGTCACGCGACAGCTTTTTGGCTTGACTGGTTGGATTGGAGTGATTGGTTGTTTTGCTGTCGATTAAATGATTTCCTTCCTCATTTCTTAATTGTGCTAAGCGTTTTTCCCAAGTTTGTGCGACTTGATGGTTAATCATGTCAAGTTCGGGCCATTTTTCAAATAAGGCATCAAAGCGTACCACTAAACCAGTATCGGTCAAAATTTCTTGTCGATAGCCCGCCAAAGTTAATCCAATCACTCGTTGCGTCGCTTCATGATAAACGGGCCCACCACTTTGCCCTCGACCTTTGATGGCATCTGGAATTTGGATTTTGTTATCACTGCGAATCTGGGATATTTTGCTAAAAAAGAAGCCGATTTTATCGTGGTTGGGTTGATTGCCCGCCGGATAGCCGATAGCCACAATGTCATCCATGACTTGCTGATTTGAAATAATGCCTAATGGTACATACTGGGCCAGCTTTTGGTTAATTTTTAAGACGGCAATATCATAATCCGGGTGTTTTAATGATTTGGCTTCATCCAATTCCGCGTTAAATTGATCGCCAAAGCGCGTTTTAATAGTGATAGCGGGTGCATAGTCGCCAATGCAATGATAGGCAGTTAAGGCATAGCCTTCGGCATTGATGAAAAAACCGCTACCTTGAAATTCATTCGCTACGAAAATTTTGACCGTGGCGTTGGCCATTTCATTGTGAACCCGTTTTTTAAATTCGTTATCTGACATTGTTATTATTCCTCAATGAAGAAAGGGCGAACACAAATAAGGGCGAACACATAGGTTCGCCCTACAATGGGGTAAACCTTAATAAAAAAGGGCGAACACATAGGTTCGCCCCTACAATGGGGTAAACCTTAATAAATAAGGGCGAACACATAGGTTCGCCCTACAATGGGGTAAACCTTAATAAAAAAGGGCGAACACATAGGTTCGCCCCTACAATGGGGTAAACCTTAATAAAAAAGGGCGAACACATAGGTTCGCCCCTACAATGGGGTAAACCGTAGGGGCGAACCTGCGTGTTCGCCCTTTCTTCACTTGTGTTCGCCCTCTATTGTTCCTTAATTTCTATTCCTCAGTCCCTTCCGCACAGAGTTTATCCAAATAACGTTCAGCGACTAAGATAGTCATCGCAGCGAATGTTGCCGTTGGAATTGGCAGAGCTGCAGTTAAGCCATCGGCTGTCAATGCGACAATTAACATTTCCGAGGTTTGAAATTGTTTATGTTTGCGCGAGTAGCCCCATTCGACACAAATTTTTTGCTTTAACCAGGGTTGATGCTGTTCAAACCATTTTTGAAAACGTGCTTTCATGGCAGCGATTGACGGTACACTGGCATATTGAATGGTGGTTGGATCACCGGTTGGCGGATTAATCCCTTGATACCAATCTTGATATAATTTGGCTTCGTCTGATAAGTAGGATTTGATAAGTGCTTGTTGTGCTTGATCCATTGTGATTTTTCCCATTTGTGGATAATTTGATAAAATGAATTTCATTCAGAATTTACATTAATTAGAACTCTTGCATAACTCGAAAAATGGTAAAAATTATTTATTGATAAATCAATGGATTAGTGGTTTATCTGACGACTTTTGCAAGATGTCTATTATACTAAAATTAATCAATATGAAAAGAAATCTCAATAATCCTGATGACAAAAAGCGTTTGATAGAACTGTTGCTTGAATGTCCAAGTCTCAAAGATGTTTACAAACGTCAATCAGTCTTAACGTTATTGCCATCGCATATTGCTGATAATATTCTAATTGGCAATACCACAACAGAATATGTCATTAATATTGTTAATGCTTGTATTGAATATCCTGATGCTATTGAACATTTGTTTGATGCCATCCGTTTTTTTGATGAAAAAACGATTCCGTTTGATGCACTTCTTAGTGAATTCAATTTAGATAGTATTGAATTAGGGCCTAAAACACCACCGCCAGAACTAGGAAATATAGAAAAAACCATCACGGCACTGATGGCGCAATTGCATTTATCGTCACAAGTGCGAGCTAGTGATGAGTTTACTCAACATAATCATAACAGTTTGCAATTGATTCGAGAGGCTATGGTGCAATTAAAACAATTGTCACCACAAACACCCGAATATAGCCGCGTGTCTCTTAGCGTGGGGAGCGCGTTATCTTCAACTGGGGAATTGTTACAAGCGGAACGTTTATTTATACAAGTCATTGAAAATACTAACAACCGTACTGAACAGGCCCTCGCCCATTTTAACCTATTTCAAGTGCAGTTGCGGCGCAAAGTCTATTCAAAAGCCCTCGAAAATTTGCAAGCTGCGATTAAGCTTTATCCACACTATGCCTTGCATGATCTTCATAAATATCCGCTTGAACGGTTATTGGGTGCGGGCGGCATGGGTTGTGTCTTTTTATGTCAAAACCGTAATCGCTTGATTCGCTATGAACGAGTCGTCGTCAAATGTTTTTGGGAACCTCCCAAGGGGACACTTGACGAAGTGTTTAAAGAACCCTTTGCCATGCGCGACATCGCCGGTGATTATATTCCCGAACCGTTAGATTTTGGTTATGTTGATGTGATTAAACAGGAACGGGCTTATTTTGTCACGGCATATATTGATGACGCGATAGATGGCGAAGCGTGGTTAGAAAAGTATGGTCCGATGAATTTAGAAACCGGTTTGGAAGTGGGCTTGCAAATGGCTAAAGGGCTCCAAATAGCTCATAAAAAAGGCATTTATCATTTGGATTTGAAACCTGCGAATATCTTATTGGTGAAAAAGACCTTCGAGGTTTCCAAAACCTCGAAGGTCTTAATCTCGGTCAAAATCATCGACTTTGGCTTATCGCAAGTGGCGACTTCCTTACAACAAAAAGCTATTCAACATAGTCGAACCGGCTTATCCACATTTGGACAAGCGATATTTGGGACGTTGGATTATGCGTCTCCAGAACAACGTGGCGTTACTCAATATGGCAAACCCAGTGCCAAAAGCGATATCTTTGCATTTGGGAAAACCCTTTATAAACTCTTAACGGGACAAAATCCAAATACATTACATCCAAAACGTTTGAAAAAAGCACCGGAACTGTTTGAGTTGTTATGTGATTGTGTTGAAGAAGAACCTCAATTGCGACCGGAATCAGCACAGCAATTAGTCAATTTTTTTGAGAAAAATCAAAAATTAAAGAAACAAGCTGAAATTGAAAAACAACGCCAAGTCGAAATGGCTCAACAGAAAGCCGAAGAGGAAAAACAACGCCAAGTCCAAATTGCTCAACAGAAAGCGGAAGAGGAAGAGGAAAAACGAGATCAAGCCGAACTCGTTAATCAACAAAAAACCTTTACCTTTGAAGTTGTAACCGTCAATCGCAAAGGTAAAATTACTCATAAGCAAAAATGGGCCCGTTATGAAACAGAAGATTTAGGCAGTGGTATTACGTTGGAGATGGTGCAAATTCCCAAAGGTTCCTTTATGATGGGTTCACCTAAAACTGAGGAAGGAAGAGCAGACGCTGAAAGTCCCCAACATAGGGTTAGGGTTCCACCCTTTTTGATGGGTAAATATCCGGTAACGCAAGCGCAATGGCAAGTCATCATGGGCAATAATCCTTCTAATTTTCAAGGAGAAAATCGTCCCGTTGAAAGGGTTTTATGGGAGAAAGCGGTTCAGTTCTGTCAATGTCTTTCGGAAAAAACGGGGCAAACGTATCGTTTACCCAGTGAAGCGGAGTGGGAATATGCTTGTCGCGCTGGGACTACCACGCCCTTTTATTTTGGGGAAACAATAACCACCGATTTGGCTAATTACGATGGTAATTATCCTTATGCTTCTAGTCCCAAAGGAATTTTTCGTAAAGAGACAACTGACGTTGGCCATTTTCCGCCCAATGCCTTTGGTTTATATGACATGCATGGCAATGTGTGGGAGTGGTGTGCTGATCCTTGGCATGACACTTATAAAGGCGCACCATTTAATGGTAGCGTTTGGGAAAAAGGCGGTGTTGAAGCCGATTTTGTTTTGCGTGGCGGCTCGTGGGACTACTTCGCAGGGAGGATGCGCTCGGCGAACCGCAACCGGAGGGGTGTGATTAACCGTAAGTGGTTCTTCGGGTTTCGGCTCGCCAGGGGGTTGTAGCCATTTATGTTGTTGAATTATTACTCTTTTTTCTTTTGGTTTTTTCTTTTTTTTGTCTGAATCAGGATTTACAAGATTTGCCGGATTTCCAGGATAAAATCAAAGTCAAAACCATTCATGGTGGGTTTGGGTTTAATCCTGGAAATCCGGTGAATCCTGAAAATCCTGATTCAGACAATTAAGCTCGCGTAGGTTGGACTGAGGAACGAAGTCCAACAACTTCAATGTGATTATCAATAATGTTGGAGTTCGCAAGCGAACGAAAACCTACGCGGGCTACTTTTTGGGTGGGTGGCGGTTGTTTGTTTAAATAGAGTACCACGAATGACTTAGAGAAAGGAGTACAACGAATTGAGTACAACGAATTTGAAAAGCAAACAACGAATAATTAAGTACAACGGATCAGGGGATTGAACGGATTGAAGCGGGGGCCCTTCCTTGTATCATATCATCAACTACAATCGCTTGATATTGATCACCTATCCATCAAAACACCTCACAACCAATCCGTTCAATCCCCTGATCCGTTGTACTTACGAGATGTATTTAATCCGTGTAATCTGATCCAAAATTTGGGAGAACTAAAAATGCCAATTGAAAACACTCATTATGATACCGTTAACCAATCAAAATCTCTTGAAGCTGCTCTATTTCAGCCAACCCAAAGAGAGCAACTTTTCCTGAAACGTCTGGAATATGGTTTAAAGGAATTATCAAGTGTCGTAGAAATACATAATGAAATACGTGGTGGTATGCCAGTATTAAAAGGAACACGCATACCAATTGCCACCATTCTAGCCGAACTTGGCGAAGATACCACTATTACCGAAATTGCCGAAGACTATGACATTAATGCTCAACAAATCAAAGTGTTGATAGAGGGACTTGCCATTTTACTGGAACGTTCTTTTCAATCATGACAACCTTTCAACTTGACGAATGTCTTAACAGTAAAAAGTTAGTTCAGGGATGCGCTCAAGAAGGATTATGCCAAGTATTCAGATTTCCAGCTAATATGAAGGGATTAAAAGACCCTGAAATGCTCCATCAATTGCTTCCCAAAGGCAATCCTTTGATAACGACAGATTTCGTACTCATCGATGAACATCTTGAATCTATTCCTGAATATCATCCAGGCGATCATCTTGATCGCCAACTCTGAAAGTGTGCTACAAACACTGACTATCAAAAGAGTACAAGCCATTCTCAAAAAAATTAAAACGCAATTTAGCCAATGGCATCAAGTTGCTTGGCAAAATTCTATCGTGTGCATAACGCAAGACTCTATCAAGGTATTGCATATTGATGAGGCAGGTAATCTAAAAGAGGATGGATATTTCACCTATCATTCGCCTAATTGGGATAAAGCACTCAAAGAAATATTAGATCAAAATGCAAATAGACCGGGTGATAGGATTAATTTCCAGTCATCTGCCTAAATTTTTAGTTGTTTTAACCGAGAATCTTAAACCGAGTACATTAAGTACAACGGATCAGGGGATTGAACGGATTGATGCGGGACCCTTTTCATTCATTAGGATACGTACAATAGAATCAAAACACCTTACAACCAATCTGTTCAATCCTCTGAGCTGTTGTACTTACAGTTCAATTTTTAATCAAATGATAGGTGTTAAAGCCATTCGTTGTTTTCTGTTCAAATGATCTCGCGCAGCGAAGTTACTGCGTTTCGTTGTACTTGTTTAAGAATTTTAGCCTTGAAATCTTAATCCGTGTAATCTATCAATAAAACTAGGGAATCACTTTATGACAGATGAGAACAATAGTGGAGATGTGACAGAGTCACAAACTGACTGGCATCGCTTATTGGCGAGATTGCTCGAAATCGTTTTGTCTCCGCTTGGGATTGATGTTCAACCCGATGTCCCGGTGATGACGGAACCGCCCGAAGCTGATATTTTGTTACTGCGGCGAACAACGCCTCAGTGGACTGCGGCTCAACGCGCCCATTTGCCTGATGGCATAAGAGATAGTCAAGCCTCTCATATTTTGCTCGAATTCAAATACACGCAATCATTCAATGACAAAGCCCTTCAACAAGCACTCGGTTATGATTTTTTTTATCAACAAGCGAAAAAGTTATCACCTCAAGATATACAAACGGTATTATTAAGTGCAAAAAAGCCACATGCTAGCACCTTAACGAATCTTGGTTATCAACCCACCGAATATCCGGGCGTTTATCGGAGTCCAAATCCCGTCCTCCAAAAGGTGTTATTATTGTCCTTGAATGAACTTTCCAATGAACCTCACAATGTTTGGGTGAAATGTTTTGCCAGTCGGAAAGGGGTTAAAAAACAAGTTTTTAAATATCTGCAATCCTTAGATTTAGTCTCCATCGCCAAGGAATTAAAATGGTTTATCAATGGTTTAATGCAGATTTGGTTTAATACAACGATAGGAGAAGAACAAATGAAGATTGAAGTTACGCCCGAAGATGTTACTGAATTAGGTAAACAATTTGGAGATATTTGGTTAGCCAACTTAACGATAGATGAGGTGTTAGCTCGCTTTGAACCAAAAGAGGTGTTATCCCATTTCAAACCGGTTGAACGGTTGGCGGGTTTAGAAACAAAAGAGGTGTTATCCCATTTCAAACCGGTTGAGCGGCTGGCGGGTTTAGAAACAAAAGAGGTATTATCCCATTTCAAGCCGGTTGAGCGGTTGGCGGGTTTAAAGCCGGTTGATAGATTGGCGGGTTTAGAGCCAGAAGTGATTGAAGACTATCTCAAACAACTCAAAAGGCAACCAAAATGATAAGTACAACGGTGCGCCCTCTCGTTTAGATCGCCTTTATACAGCTAAAGTCAAAAGCTTAAGTACAACGGATTCTTTCCTTAAATTTAGTCTCCATCGCCAATGAATTAAAATGGTTTATCAATGGTTTAATGCAGATTTGGTTTAATACAACGATAGGAGAAGAACAAATGAAGATTGAAGTTACGCCCGAAGATGTCACGGAATTAGGTAAACAATTTGGAGATATTTGGTTAGCCAACTTAACGATAGATGAGGTGTTAGCTCGCTTTGAACCAAAAGAGGTGTTATCCCATTTCAAACCGGTTGAGCGGTTGGCGGGTTTAGAAACAAAAGAGGTGTTATCCCATTTCAAACCGGTTGAGCGGCTGGCGGGTTTAGAGCCAGTTGAGCGGTTGGCGGGTTTAGAACCGGTTGATAGATTGGCGGGTTTAGAGCCAGAAGTGATTGAAGACTATCTCAAACAACTCAAAAGGCAAGCAAAATGATAAGTACAACGGATTTGGGGATTGAACGAATTAGGGAATTCCCCATCCTTGATAAGGATGGAGGAGGAAAGTAAAAGTTATTTCGTATTCGTTCCTAAAAAGAGGGTAGTTGAAATTCTGGGGGTGGTTCAAAATTAAACTCAGTAGCAATATTAAGAGGTAATTCGCTACGCAAAAAGATGACGATGGGTTTAATATAATGAATTAATAGAGAATCTTGCCACCCTGCTGTGGTTGGTAACTGAGTTAATCCTGCTAAGAGTATTAACAAAATAACAATCACATTGCCTCTGGCAATACCAAAAAGGGCCCCCACAATACGTTCCGATGCGGATAGGGGGGTGGGCCCTATGGAATTGATAATGAGATAACCGATCCATTTAAAGATAACCAAGCTGACAAAAAACAGGATGAGCAAAGCAACACCTATTCGTAAATCAGCGAAAGAAATCACAGTGGTCAAGAGTCCTGTCATTTCATCTAAGAAAATAAGAGTGATGACGAATGAGAATGACCAAGATAAGAACGAAAAAAGTTCTTCAATAAATCCATAAAAAAAGCTAATCATACCTGACAGAAAAATAAGTGTAATAATACTTACATCTGCCCAGTTCATCCCGTTTATCCAATTTATCATGATGGCTCTTAAAAAAAATACCAAAGCTAAAGCGTTGAACTCCTGTATTGTGTTGGAGTTCAACGCTTTAGCTTTGGGCTATTGTGAACAATTCATTACCAAGATTTCAACGCGCCGATCAATCGCATCTCGCGCATCGTCAGTACCAATACCCACTAAATTTTCACGGAAGCCTTTACCTACAACAGTTGTTCTTTGCATAATATCAGGTAGGTATGCCTGCATTAATTTTTGAACGGTTAATGCCCGTGATAAGGATAATTTATCATTATAAGCCGCAGTACCGGTTCGACTGCAATGACCGGCAATCTGGAAGCATTGATTATTCTCCTGAAAATATTGGGCTATCATCTGTAACCAAGCCATATATTCTTTTATTAATCCGGCATCATCAATAAATTCAGGTGAATTGACATCAAAGAGAAATTTAATATTTAATTTATTATTCTCTTTCAGGCTGAGTATCAATAACTGTCCAAAAGCCTTTGTCGCTTTATCTTTCTGTCCTAATTTGACATAAGTTTCATATAAACCCGCATAAGTCCTCATTAATTGTCCGTCTGGACGTTTTTGTGCTTTTTGAAACAATGTTAATGCTTTTTGATAATCTTTCTGTTCATAGAAAGTTTCAGCTTCTATCACCAAGGCATGGATATCTAAAGAATCATAATAGACTTCATCAGCTTCATCGCCGATTGGGCTTTCAACGATTATTTTTAGGCTTTCAATGCGTTTGTCTTTCAGATAGATTGGGCTGTCTTGATAAAATGGACTGGGTGTATAGTCCAAATCTTGTTCTAAAATCCAAACTGAAAATTCTGCGATTTTTTTTCGGTTTTTTAAATTGATTGCTGACGCTGAGAGATGATAGTATTTTTTCGGCGTTTTTGCATTTTTATATTCATCAAAATAAATGAGGCCATTGATGACATACTGAGCATCCGGCAAATTCTGTGATGTCATGCGATTAAATGCAAAATCGCTAAAATTTTTTTGATTTTCTTCAAAGAAAATTTGTTCAATCTGCCGACTGACTTTAACAATTTCACCACTGCTGGCATCAACAATGGGATCTAATACAACATTAATTTGACCTAACTTTTCAAATATATTTTGATCATTTCTTATTTCATTAAATAAGTGATGAACCATAGTACGTACAGCACTATCAAAAGGTATCGGTGTTTGAGATAATTCAACTTTTTGGGTAGCGCATGAATAAAGCAAAATCAGACAAACATTATAAAATATTAAATGCTTAAAAAATATATATTTACGAGACATGTTACGATTTGAGAATTATGGCATGGTTCAAAAATGATGAATTGAGGGTAATATGTTACGAGGCGTACCAGCGTTCAAAACGGAGCTTTGTAAAAATAAAGCTTGGCTTTGAACTCCCAGTATTAGCTTGAATTGAACCATGCAGGAATTGTTCAGCAAAAAATACAATTTCTTAAAGAAATAATCTAAAGATGATAAATATACTGAACGTACTTCAAATCCGTGAAATTTTCTGAGTCTAACATTTTCTGTGGATAATAAAATCAATGTTTTACATGTAGGGTGGGCAGTCTTTTTTGCCCACCATCATCCATCAATTAAAATTAATGGTGGACAAAAAAAAAGACTTTGCCCAC
>Ga0233403_10000871_pt1 | contig 14493 bp, 12 predicted proteins | sample Na_oxic_1_MG_FD_179866 | JGI IMG/M metagenome (GOLD analysis project Ga0233403, IMG submission 179866) | Seawater microbial communities from Saanich Inlet, British Columbia, Canada - Na_oxic_1_MG | ecosystem: Environmental > Aquatic > Marine > Inlet | place: Canada: British Columbia | collected...
CCGAGCCGCTAATTCTTCTAGTGTCTCAAGTGCTTGCGTTCCGGTAACACGTAATACATTGCCCCGTTTCATGTAAGCATCGGCTAGTATTTTTCGATTTGAAGGATTCTCAAAGGGTAATGCTTTTGCTAAATGGATCGCTTTATCATAAGACAATAATGCTTTTTCTAAGGTTTCATCTTCCCATTTTCCCAGAGTTTGCAAAACATCACCACGATTGAGATAAGCACAAGCTAACGTTTGACGATTTTCGTCATCCAAAGACGATTTATTCATAATGTTGATGGTTTCTTTCATCATAAGATGCCAGTGATTTTTTCAGTATCAAAAGTGGGTTTACCCTTTTATTCATTTCAGTGGTGTCGTTTTCCATATTTTATTTATACTGCACGCCGGTATAACTTAAACTTTTATGTAGGGTGGGCAAGGTCTTTTTCTTGCCCACCAACCTCTTTCGTAAAAGTTAAATCTGTGAACGTGCTGAGTTCCAATGTGGATAGCATGGATTGTTCACCGGCTTTAACTTAAAAATCTGTCAAACCATTAAGAAATTTGTTCAAAGCATCCTTTGCTTTTCTTTGTAATTTAGGCCCATTCCCATATTTCATTAACGGCTTTCCGATAAGTGGGGGAACACCGGTTACATTTCCTACGTTCAATTTAATCCCAGAAACCTCTCCATTATTAAACTGTATCCAAGGTGCAGTCGTTAAACCAATTTGAAATTTATCACCATTGGTTTGAATTGAACAATTGATTTTATGAGGTGATAAACTCGTTTCACGTTTAGCCTTACTTGAACCAAGCAAAGCATTTATCAATTTATTTTTGGGGATATTCAAATTGGTAGAGCACGTAATATCGTGTACAATGCCATACGTCTTTTTTTTCACTTCTTCTTTGGCATTCGCTGAAAAACTTAATTTACAGTCAACTACATTGGCTGTGGATTTCAGAACTTGCTCGCAAGCTTTACTATCAAATTCAGCCTTTGATGCTGTCGAAACCAAAAACATAATTGCTAATATCGTCAAAATAACCAAACGCATCGTTTTTTTTCTTCCTATTTAGGTGAAGGTTATGGTACCAATCGGGAATTGAAAAGTCATTTTATAAGTAGGTATATTCGGGCATTCTAACATTTTTGAAAGCCCAGAGAAATCCGATTTTTTAAAAAAATCGGATTTCTTGAGCCGAAAATATAAATGTTAAGAACAAATCGGCAATTGTTTTTTAAAAGATGGCAACAATTTTTTAAATACTTTATCCAATTGACGAACCAACCACCATGTTGCCTGATATAGATCATTGGTAAATTCTATATCCTCGTGAAGAACAGAAGCCTCACAAGTTTTGTTGTTTAACCGTACCTTAACTTTCAAGGTATTATAATTTTCATATAGGATACCAAAGGTGTTTGAGCTATGCTTGTGTTTCAGACGGATACGCAATTCCGCGATGGAATATTCGCCATCTGAAATATCTACCCACGCTTGCGTTAGCCAACTTTTGCGCTCATTGCCCATACAAATTTTTCTACAGATGGTTCCAATTATTTGTACAATTTCGGGTTGCTCCAATAGAGCTTGTGTGATATCAATACGCCCGGCTTTAACTGATGGTACTGCAAATACCATAGCAAAGACGAATACCACCACAAAGATGTTACGAAAATTAGACATAATAATCCTCTTTTTTCAAAGGAATAAGGCTGTATCTTTGGAAGGGCAACCATAAAGGATTGCCCCTACAACGTTAGGGCAACCATAAAGGATTGCCCCTACAACGTTAGGGCAACCATAAAGGATTGCCCCTACAACGTTAGGGCAACCATAAAGGATTGCCCCTACAACGTTAGGGCAACCATAAAGGATTGCCCCTACAACGAAGGGCAACCATAAAGGATTGCCCCATTGTTCCGTGATGATTTGTAGGGGCAATCCCACGCGCAAGCCCTAAAATTGACTAAATTATTTCATGCACATTCTTAAGTCTATGTTAACTATGTTTCAAATAGCTATACGTAGGGGCAATCCCTTGTGGTTGCCCTAAAATTGTGCGAGAGTTTACCCCATGATTTGTTGATGTGAACCGCAGAAACTTGGAATAAATTTTGCGCTGGAAAATTTGTTTTTGGAATTAAGAATTGGAATTTACATTAGGAATACTTTTTTAATACTTTTTTCTTGAGCTTTTTCGGCACCCTTCATAAAATGGTTATCAACCATTCACCATTCACCATTCATAATTCACCATTCACTATGATGGCATTCTTTGAGTCCACGCGGCGCACGTTAGCTATATTGATTGGTTTCTTTATTCCCATCTCTACGGCTTTGACTAATATTTTGTGCCCTCTGGCGTTCTTACTCATTTTAGTTGAGGGGCAATATAAACAAAAATTTAATACGCTCCGTCATAATTCCATAGCACTATTAGCATTGCTGCTTATTGTTGTTATGTTGCTAGGCTTTTTCTATACGCCAGTGTCTTTCTCTGAGGCTGGATTAATGTTGGATAAATATCGGGAGTTTTTTTATATATCTTTGTTTATCCTTATTTTTCGTGATAGTAAAAGTCGGCAATGGGGTGTCTACGCTTTTCTCGGTGCGATGGGTGTAACCCTGTTCCTTTCCTATCTTATGGCAGTAACTGGCTGGAAGATTGGTAAAGGGATTCCCGAAAACCCTTTTGTGTTTAAGAACCATATCACGCAAGGGATATTAATGGCATTAGCGGCGTATTTTGTGGCAGTGCAATGTTGGAAAAAAAGCCGCCAGTGGCGGTGGTTGCGTGGCTTCGTTATATTGCTGGCTATTTATAATATTGTCTTTATGAGTGAAGGGCGTTCCGGCTATCTAGTTTTATTTTGTTTAATTCTCTTATTTTTTTACCAAGCTTATCGGTTACGCGGTATCTTAATCGGTGGTGTCGTGTTAGCACTTTTCAGCATCTTGGTTTATACATCTTCCAATGTATTACACCAAAGGATCAATCAAATATCTGAAGATGTGCAATATTATCAACAAGGTAATAGTGAAACTTCAACCGGAAAGCGTATTGAATTTTATCAGAATAGTTTGAGATTGTTTTCACAAAATCCGTTGTTAGGGGCAGGCACCGGCAGTTTTTCATATCAATATAAACAGTTGGCTGCTAGTCAAAATATTAGCCCTTCTACCAATCCACATAATGAATATTTGATGATAGCGGTACAGTGGGGATTGATTGGGGTGGGATTATTTATTTATTTGTTTTATTTGATGTGGCAGACGACTTACCATTTGAAGACGCAACCCGCACTTATGGCACAAGGATTAGTCGTTACAATTACGGTTGGATGTTTAGTTAATTCCTTATGGCTAGATAACACGGAAGGACATCTTTTTGCTTATTTAATAGGTGTTTTCTATAGCGGTTTAATGCCCACGTATAGTCCACAACATAATTTGTTAAAAAAACAACCCTATGAAAAACAAATCATTGCAATTATTATTGTGATTTTTCTCGCATTGGTAAGCTATCGTACTTTCACTGTGCCAAAAATACCTGCCAGCATCGACAAACAATTAGCAGTGGTAATGCTAAATAATATCAAGACTGTTACCAACGGTAAGGCTCATTCTGCTATTGGGCTTGATACAAAGGGAACAACAACAATTGTCGATGCTAAATTTGAGTCGGTAATCAAAACTAAAGCTGGTATCAGTGGTAATAATTTAGTTTTATCGACATCAAATGACATCACGGCATCTACTCAAATTCAAGTTGCTCCGCGTCATGTTGGTAAAGCAGCCCATATTGTGATCATTGCTTCACATCAAACACCGACACAGACGAATTTTTTGCAACGAAGTGGTTTGAATTGGGAAAAGTTGGATATCACTCGGTTGAAATCAGCACAGTCTTTTTCGTACTTACCGGCTAACATTGATTTAGTTATTTATCAAGGTAGTTTGGGGATGGTGGGTAATATAAACGTTTTTGTTGCCTATGTGCTTGAAGATAATACTTTGGTTTTGAATACTGAACCGATGCGGGTTCAAATTAAAAGTGAAAAAGATTAACGAAAAGTCGTGACAGAATAAGGTTGGTGGGCAAAAAAAAGACTTTGCCCACCCTACATAAACTGAACCGATACGGGTTCAAATTAAAAGTGGAAAAGATTAACGAAAAGTCGTGACATAAGGTTAGTGGGCAAAAAAAAGACTTTGCCCACCCTACATAAACATAGAAAATGGGCATGTAGGGGCAATCCTTTATGGTTGCCCCCAACTTGGTTTTTAAGGTACTTAACGTTTTCTTTTGTAATCGTCAATACATAAAACCCAGAATCTTCTCTTCGGTGATAGGTTTTGGAATAAAACTTATACCTAAATCTTTGGCTTTTTCGCGGACTATGTTTTGAATATTAGCAGTCAGTAAGCCCATTTTGGCACTTGGAAAACGTTTTCGTAACTCGGTTGCTAATACCAATCCATCCATACCCGGCATATTCAAATCCAAAATTGCAATCGTGATTGGAACATTTTCGATCTTGGTTAAAGCCTCTTCACCGTTACTGGCTTCAATGACTTTAGCTTGCTTATCAGCATGATCAATAATGGCACGTACCAGCATTCTTGAAACTCGACTGTCGTCAACAATTAATATTGTATTTTGAGATGTCATATTATTAATTACCATTTAATGATTGGCGTTATTTTGTAACTTTCAAACGTTTCTCTTTTCCCTTTACCTCTCATTTTTCAAGGGGAACAACTTCTTGAATTGAAAATGACAACGGTTCACGTCCAGAAATTATTTTCATTTCTACCTTATAAGTTGTCACGGTACCATCGAATGCTGTAGGAACATCAACAGCCGGTAAATATAATTTACCCTCACTTAGCGAGAAGAAACCGTGAACCAGAATTGGAACGCAGTTCTGATCAGAAACTGAGGTTGGACAGTTATTTATATCAACTCCACAAGAAGCTGGACTTTTCTGACATTGGGCTTTGGTTTCTTGGATGGCCTTATTAATATTAGGGTTGACAATGATTCCACAGGAAAGCGGGTCATTTTGACATTGGGCAATGCCATCTTTGGTAGAACCATCGGTATTTTGATTGATTGTGATGCCACAAGAAGTAGGGTCATTTTGACATTGAGCGACACCATCACTAGTAGCACCATCAAGGTTCAAATTGACTTCTATATTACAAGAAGCTGGGTCATTTTGACATTGGGCGATGCCTTTTTGAGTCGAACCATCCGCGTTGAGATTAACTTCTATTCCACAATCAGCCGGATCTTTCTGACATTTATCTATGCCGGCTTGAGTAGAACCGTCCGTATTTAAATCAACTTCTATTTCACAAGAAGTAGGGTCATTTTGGCATTGGGCAATACCATCTTCAGTAGAGCCATCAGTATTTTCAGTTCTTATGCCACAGGAAATCGGAAATGTTCTACATTCTTCTTTAGTTTCATCTTTAATTTCTTGTTCAGTGCGGGCATTGGGGTTTAAATTGGTAGCAGCACCACCACAAGCATTGGGACACCGTTTACATAAAGTCATACCCGCCGTCAACCCCTCAGAGTATCCGTTAGTAAATAACGGATTACTATTAGATGCCGCTGGCATCGGACACTCAGAATCGGAATTATCGTTGTCTTGTGCATTAACCAATGGATTAAAGACAAACCAAACCATAAAAAATAGTGTACTTAGGTAAATTTTATTCATAATCTAAATATTCTGATGTTACGCACTTATGATTCTATTTCTAAAATTTTGAACTATGATTAAATGATTACATGAAAATTATGAATTTTGCCTAACAAGGTTTTTACTTGTGTGTTAAATTTGCGCCAAAATTGGATCAAAAGTTCACCCTATTTTTGTACTCTTGATGGTATTAAAGAAATCCGATTTTTGAAAAAAATCGGATTTCTAGTTTTCGCCTAAAAATCGGGGGAAATGTCTTAAAGAAATCCGATTTTTGAAAAAAATCGGATTTCTAGTTTTCGCCTAAAAATCGGCTGAAAAAAACACAAAATCACTTCAAGCTTCAAATTTAACATTCGAGGTTTCCATTTTTTCGACCGCAAAAATGGAAACCTCGAATCCAGTTTGCAACCTGTCCCACAACACAGATTTATTCTTTTTTAATAATTAGCGTTTAACCTTTTTTACTTCATTACACAAAAATATTAATTTGGAAACAATTGCTTGTAAAGACAATACATAGTCTATAGCACCAATGTTGATTGCTGCTTTGGGCATTCCCCACACTACACTGGTATGTTCATCTTGTGCCAGCGTGGTTGCCCCCACGTCGCGCATTTCTTTAATGCCACAAGCACCATCATCGCCCATACCGGTAAGAATTACACCAATAGCATTTGGCCCGACATTCTGTGCCATAGAACGAAACAAAACATCAACCGACGGGCGATGACGATTTACTGGCTTGCCCTGATGCAAACGACACAGATAACGTAAACGAGAACGCTCAACTAATAAGTGGGAATCGCCGGGCGCAATATAAACATGACCGGGTAATATTGGTTTATTATCTTCGGCCTCAATCACTGTCATTGCTGACAATTGATTCATTCGCATTGCAAAAGAACGGCTGAAAGAGGCCGGAATATGTTGGCTAATTACGATACCAGGTGTATGAACCGGCATTTGTATTAATAATGCTTTAATAGCTTCAGTTCCTCCGGTGGAGGCACCAATAGAAATAATTTTTTCGGTTTTTTTAAAATGGCTACGTTGGGGAGTATTATCAAGAATAACATCGGCTGAGTATTTGGGAGTAATTTTAAGAGTTGTTTCCTTATTTCCCAAAGATGGGCGTATGTTAGCACGAGCCGCTACCCTTATTTTGTCAATAATTTCTTCTGAGTAGGTGGAAAATGTTCGGCTAACATCAATTTGCGGTTTAGAGATAAAATCCACAGCACCATATTCAAGTGCTTGTAAGGTGATATCAGCACCTTTTTGAGTTAGTACCGATACCATCACCACCGGCATTGGTCGTAGCCGCATCAAATTACTTAAAAAAGCCAATCCATCCATGCGCGGCATTTCTATGTCAAGGGTCAAAACATCCGGATTTAACCGTTTGATTTTTTGTCTTGCAATGTAGGGATCAGCCGCAGTCCCCACAACTTCGATGTCAGAAACGGAGTTTAAGATTTTAGTCAACACCTGCCGAATCAAAGCAGAGTCATCAATGATTAATACCTTTATTTTAGACACGGTCAACGAGCGGTTATTTTATTTAAATGGTGAATTATTGAATGGTGAATTATGAATGGTGAATTGTAAATTATGACGTAAAATTGGTTGATATAACGGATTTCTCAAATGGCTGGAATCGCCTGACAGCACAGAATTTACGTTTCGGACGGGGTTGCAAACCCCGTCCAGCACCAAAGTTGTAAACCCTGTCCAGCACCAAACAAAAATTTATTTATTTTTCTGAATGTCTATATCAGCACTAATTAAAATAGTTCTACTTCACCGGCAGTTGGTTCATTTGGTTGTTTTTCTAGGTTGCGCTGATATGCCTTTTCACGTTCAACGATTATTTGTTCCATTGAGCGAAGTTTTTTTACACGCGCCCGCCCATCGGCTGGATAAAATAATATTTTGCGCGGATAAACGTTGCCAAGGTCTTCCGCCACTAAATTCAACCTCTCGGTATGTACATAATTTTTTACAAAATCAATATTTTGTTGTCCAACACTGATTTGATTTCCCATGATACGTCCTCCCCCAAACAACTTTACTTCAAGATGTCTCCTATTGCCACCGTATTTTAAAATTTCGTTAATCAGATATTCCATCGCAAAACTACCATAGCGACTTTCGGCACTAACCTCGGTGTGTTCCCATTTCTTATGTTTCGATACATGGGGGAGCATAAAATGATTCATTCCACCAACGCCGTGAACTCTATCGCAAATACAAGCCGTCACACAGGAACCAACCACAGTGGTTAAAATTTCGTTATGACAAGTAACATAATATTCTCCGGGTAAAATTTTGGCGACTGTTGCGTTAAGATTATAATTCCAATAACGTTTAATATGCTCAAAATCGGGCAAAGCCTCTGGCAACGAATGTCTCATTTTGATAGAAAAATGAACCAAGATTTAATAGAAGTTAAAAACCGGTGCATAAATAAATCGGGTATTATCGAATAGAAACCTTTTCAAAAAACTTCTCACCGGTTAAGGATATATTTTGTAAATTGTTAATTTTACTTAAGTAAATTATATTCATATTCAATATTCGTATTTTTAATTTGTTTAAAAGAATATTATTAACTAATCATAATTTATCAATTATTAATAAATTAAGATTTGACGTATACTGTTTTTTGTAACAAATGAAAACTGGTAGTGAGTTGAAATAGGTTTTCGGAATGTCCAATCAATAAATACCCATCATTATCAAGAATATTAGCAAAGCGTTCAAATAAAATTTTTTGGGTGGCTTTATCAAAATAAATAACCACATTACGGCAAAAAATAATATCGAAAGGGCCATGCATAGGCCATTTATGCATAAGGTTAAGACGTTTAAATGTGATTAATCTTTGTAATTCTGGTATTACTTGTACCTGTCCCACATTAACACCGGAGCCCTTTTTAAACCAGCGATACAAACGTGCTGGTGACACACCGGATATTTTTTCTTCCTTATATATCCCACGTTCACCTTTTGCAAGTACTTGGGAATCTAAATCTGTGGCAAGAATTTTAACATCCCAATTAGCCGGTACCACTTCTTTTATCACCATTGCTGCCGAATAAGCTTCTTCACCGCTCGCACAACCGGCAGACCATAAGCGTAGGCGGTGTGTGGCTTGTTTTTTTATTAGTAGTTCAGGTAATAATTTTTGTTCTAATAATTCAAAATGATGTGGCTCACGAAAAAAGGCAGTGAGGTTAGTTGTCACGGCATTGATAAAATGTACCAATTCTTCACCATCATCCGCTTGGAGTAACTTATAATAACTAAAAAAACTTTTCAAATTAAGGGCTTGCAAGCGACGTGACAAACGGCTATAAAGCATTTCCTGTTTATGGTCAGATAATTTTATGCCAGTATGTTCGTTGACAAGTTTACGCAACAACTCAAAATCAGGTTGAGTAAAATTAAACCTTCGATTATTTGTTAGGGGTTTCATAAGCTGACATAAAGGTTGAAGAGGAAAGGGGGGTTGAAATATTTCAATAATAACTACAAGGATTGTATATAATAAGGGATTTAATTATAAGGGATATTTCAACAATAACAGGATTGTATATAATAAGGGATTTATTATTAAGGGATATTCCAACAATAACTACAAGGATTGTATATAATAAAGGATTTATTATAAGGAATTTGTTATAAGGGATTTATTATAATAGGCAATGCTAAAAAGCCCCGAAAAAACCTGACAGGTTTCAAAAACCGGTCAGGTTTGGTTTATAAGTTTGGTTTATACCAGCTTCTTTTTTCTTAGTCATACTCACCTATCTCAAGCCGATAACTAAATAAGAAAAGAATCAAGATAATTCGCTTTCCGTTGATAACTCAATTAATCAAGTTGCAACTGGAAGAAAGGATGGACTGTCTCATCCGAATGGCCACTTGTTGACAAGCGACTTAATGGGGGATGCTCGTCAAAAGTCCACTCAAAGCCTAATAAAATTCACACCAAGATTAACCTAATCTTGATGCGAATTTGCAACCTCTGATTTACAAAAGCCCCTCATATCCATGACACCGTCATGGTGTCATCCAAATAGATGACGGCATTTATGTTATTTGATAAAATGTTAGAAGTCAAGTGTTAAAATCAAGCAGTCTAAAACTTAACTAAAATAAGTAACTTTGATTAGGTTTGAGTAAGAAATAAAGTGCTAGCGGATGCACCACCGGTTCCTACCCAAATTTTTGGCCATTTCCCCTTTAACCTTAATATACTGAATGTACATCAAATTTGTGAAAACGAATGGCTTATTACCGTTACGTGGCAACTTGAAGTATTCATTCATCATTCATCATTCACAATTCATCATTCATATTTGACTTCCAAAATTTCATATTCCTTATTGCCACTAGGTGCTTTCACGACGGCTATATCATCAACCGATTTACCAATAAGAGCGCGAGCAATTGGGGAACTTATCGAAATTAGATTGGCTTTTATATCTGACTCATCATCACCAACAATTTGATAAGTCACTTCTTCATCAGTATCGATATTCATTAATTGTACTATCGCCCCAAAGACAATTTTATTTCCGACATTTATTTTGGTAATGTCAATAATCTCAGCGTTGGCAAGTTTGCCATCAAGTTCAAGAATGCGCCCTTCAATAAAACTTTGTTGTTCACGCGCAGCGTGATATTCGGCATTTTCCTTTAAGTCACCAAGCGCACGGGCTTCAGCGATGGCTTGGATCACTTTGGGACGCGCTACCGTTTTCAATTCTTGTAATTCTACGCGCAACTTTTGTGCGCCTTGAATTGTCATTGGTGATTTTTTCATCGGGTTGTAATACCTCGTAGCTCCTGATGTAAATCCTGTAGACGGTTAACATCAGTTATATTAAGTACTTTCAGTGCCAATATTGTCGCTCTCGCACCGGCTATTGTGGTTGTGTAAGTTACTTTATGTTGTAATGCGCTACGACGAATGGCGAAAGAATCCGCAATTGATTGTTTGCCTTCTGTAGTATTGACAATGAAATTTATCTCATCATTTTTTATCTTATCAACAATATTAGGTCTACTCTCAGTGACTTTATTGATAGTTGTGCAAGTAATTCCGGCAGAATCAATCGCTCGTGCGGTGCCCCTAGTTGCCAACAGTTCAAAACCCAACCCCACCAATTCTCTTGCAATATCTACCGCTGCTTGTTGGTCGGTATCGCGCACACTCAAAAAGGCTAAACCTTCACGGGGTAAATTACTGCCGGCTGCTATTTGTGATTTAGCAAAGGCTTCACCAAAACTGCGGCCTACTCCCATGACTTCGCCAGTTGATTTCATTTCTGGACTTAGTAATGGATCGACACCCGAAAATTTGGCAAAGGGAAAAACCGCTTCTTTGACAGAGTAATAACTGGGGATACATTCTGTCGTTACGCCTTGCGTTGCTAAACTACATCCGACCATACAACGAGCGGCAATTCGTGCTAAGGATAAGCCAGTGGCTTTGGAAACAAAAGGCACCGTGCGTGAGGCACGCGGATTTACTTCTAAAATATAAATCGTTTGGTTTTTTTGAATAGCGAATTGAGCATTGACTAATCCTACGACATTTAAGGCCACTGCCATACGAGCCATTTGTTCGCGTAATTGATCTTGTACCATAGCCGATAAGCCATAAGGTGGCAAAGAACAAGCTGAATCACCAGAATGTATGCCGGCTTGTTCAATATGTTCCATAATGCCACCAATCAAAACACCGGAGCCATCACAAATTGCATCCACATCTACTTCTATAGCATCTTCTAAAAAATGATCCAATAATACCGGTGAATCATTGGAGACGGCAATGGCTTGACGCATGTAGTCCTTTAATTCGTGGCGATTATAGACAATTTCCATTGCGCGTCCCCCAAGCACATAAGAAGGCCGTACTACCAATGGATAACCTATTTCGTCAGCAAGAGTAATGGCTTCATCGGCAGTACTAGCAATTCGGTTAGGGGGTTGGCGTAAGCCAAGTTGACTAATTAATTGTTGGAAACGGGAACGATCCTCGGCAAGGTCAATCGAATCCGGGCTAGTCCCAATCATTGGTGCTCCGGCTGCTTCTAATGCCCGTGCCAATTTTAGTGGCGTTTGGCCACCGTATTGAACTATTACCCCCTTTGGTTTTTCTAAGTCTATGATTTCTAAAACATCTTCTAAAGTCAACGACTCAAAATAGAGCCGATCAGAGGTATCATAATCAGTAGACACCGTTTCCGGGTTACAATTAATCATAATGGTTTCATAACCATCCTCCCGCAACGCAAGGGCAGCTTGCACACAACAATAATCAAATTCAATCCCTTGCCCAATGCGGTTAGGCCCTCCACCAAGTATTACAATTTTATCACGTTGACTAGGGCAAGCCTCGCATTCTTCCTCATAAGTTGAATACAAATAAGCAGTTGTAGCGGCAAATTCAGCGGCACAAGAGTCAACGCGTTTGAATACTGGGCGCACATTGAAATGATGGCGTAAATTTCTAATTGCTTTTTCGGTTACACCTAATAAGTGAGCTAAACGACTATCAGAAAAACCCTTACGTTTCAGGGAACGCAACCGGTCAGCATCAAACTTTTCCAAGCAGCCAATACACAGACTGGACTCTTCGTCAACTAAATTCGCAATTTGGACTAAAAACCATGGATCGATGGCGGTTAATTTATAGATTTCCTCAAAAGACCATCCGACCCGAAATGCGTCAGCGATATACCAGAGACGTTCTGGCCCCGGGAATTGTAATTGATGGCGCAATTGTTTCAGTACTTTCTCTTGGGTGTAATCCAAATCATCTAAACGCTCATTGAGTCCATTGACATCAGTTTCCAAGCCGCGCAGGGCTTTTTGCAGTGACTCTTGGAATGTGCGTCCGATGGCCATCACTTCACCGACGGATTTCATTTGAGTTGTCAGCAAAGGCTCGGTTTGGGGAAATTTCTCAAATGTAAAACGGGGCACTTTGGTGACAACATAATCAATGGTTGGCTCAAACGATGCGGGGATAATACCACCGGTAATTTCATTGGCAAGCTCGTTAAGAGTATAGCCGACAGCTAGTTTGGCTGCAACTTTAGCTATTGGAAAACCGGTTGCTTTAGAAGCGAGTGCTGATGAGCGTGACACGCGCGGATTCATCTCAATGATCATCATGCGCCCATTGTTGGGGTTCACTGCAAACTGCACATTAGAGCCGCCGGTATCAACCCCAATCTCACGCAATACTGCTATTGAGGCATTACGCATGATTTGGTATTCTTTGTCGGTGAGCGTCTGAATTGGTGCCACGGTAATAGAATCCCCAGTATGTATCCCCATAGGATCAAAATTTTCGATTGAACAGACTATGATGCAATTATCTTTATGATCACGCACCACTTCCATTTCAAATTCTTTCCAACCAAGAACGGATTCTTCGATTAATAATTCGTTTATTGGCGACAATTCAAGCCCTTGTTCGCAAATTGCCACAAATTCTTTACGGTTATAGGCAATACCACCCCCGCTACCACCCAAAGTAAATGAAGGTCGAATCACTACCGGAAAGCCAATTTTAGTTTGTGCGGCTATTGCCTCATCAATATTGCGGGCAATGACAGAACGGGGCATTTCCAAACCAATGTTTTGCATAGCCTCACGGAATTTTTCCCGATCTTCAGCTTTTTCAATTGCTGAGATAGTGGCACCGATCATTTCCACTGAAAATTTGGCTAACACGCCCTCGTATGCTAGTTCCAAGGCACAATTTAGTCCGGTTTGTCCTCCCATAGTGGGCAATAATGCGTCGGGGCGTTCCCGCTCAATAATCTGTGCGACCGTTTGCCATTGAATGGGTTCAATATAAGTAGCATCCGCCATTTCTGGATCGGTCATAATCGTGGCGGGATTGGAATTTACCAAAACTACACGATACCCTTCTTCTTTCAATGCTTTACATGCTTGAGCACCGGAATAATCAAATTCACAGGCTTGACCAATCACAATAGGGCCGGCTCCAATAATTAAAATACTTTTTAAATCAGTACGTTTTGGCATTTTCCGTTATTAGTTATCAATCTTCAGTTATTGGTTTTAATAAAAATTAAATATGTTGTATTATACTATAGGGTGTTAAAATAATTTCCCACTAAACCGGTTAGGTATTCAATATCTGACCGGTTTTCAGAAGTTATACTCAGCGCCGGAACAAATTTAACTTTTCTAATGAGGCTGGTGGGCAAGAAAAAGACCTTGCCCACCCTACATAAAAGTTTAAGTTGTGCCCGTGTGCAGTATATTTGCCGGAAAAACTATAGACGCTGTTAAAAAATTTTTCGGAGTGGACTCATTGATAGGTAAAAAAATGTACCTATTTAACTTAATACCTATAACACTTTCCTAGAGAGGCTTACAAGTGAAATCAATACTCTTTTTTGTTATCGCGGTTCTTTCGCTGGCATTGGCTATGTTTTTTGAACCCTTATATGGCTTATCCCCGGAGTTTTTTGAACCGGTTTATCAGTTTATCAAGAACGGTGGCGCAGACGTTTTGTATATAACTAGCTTTCTAGCTTTTATCATTGCCCTATTTTCGTGGCTGTCAACGTGGACAAGTCTTTTAGTATTTGTGATATTGATGGTTGCTAGTGGCTATTTCCTTAGCATCGAAGGGGTTGTGGTTAAGATAGGCGAGTTCCCGGTTTTATAAGTCTAATTGTGAATCGTGAATTGTGAATGAATCATCCGACTTGGAGGCATTC
>Ga0233403_10000872_pt1 | contig 14475 bp, 7 predicted proteins | sample Na_oxic_1_MG_FD_179866 | JGI IMG/M metagenome (GOLD analysis project Ga0233403, IMG submission 179866) | Seawater microbial communities from Saanich Inlet, British Columbia, Canada - Na_oxic_1_MG | ecosystem: Environmental > Aquatic > Marine > Inlet | place: Canada: British Columbia | collected...
GTTGCCGGATTTGACCGTTTTGTGGTTCACTTAACCGCTATTACTGGGAATGCGATCTTAGGTGCAAGTACGGCTACAATAATAATCAAACCCAATGACAAACCATCGGTGCCACCGGATGTAATTACTGATGATACTACAGTACAACCGGACATAGTTACCGATGATACTACGGTGTCACCGGACGTAGTTACCGACGATACCACTGTGTCTCCGGACGTAGTTACCGATGATACTACGGTGTCACCAATACCAGTTATACCGGTGCCAACCACACCAGATAGCTCATCCGAAGGGCCAAAGCCATCTTGTTCGGTTCTTACTGGGGTAATTAATATGGTTTGCAATTTTGAATGGCAAACTGCTCAAGATATCGATGTTGGCCCACGCGGTAACATAGCTAATGTTGTGCTTGAGAATAATATCGTCAATAATTCTGGGTGGGTATCTAACGCTATACTTACAGAAGATAGCCAATTAATCGGTGGTACTTTATCCGGCTACATTGTCAATGATGGCATCCTTGCGGATTTTGAATTCCGAGGTGCCAAAATAACTGGTGGAACATTATCCGGAAATATCAGTAATTTAAGTCCCATTGATGGTTTTTTCAGTAATGTGCTGTTAGCTGCTGATACCCTGATCACTGGTGGTAAAATTGCCGACAAAATCAGCGGCGATCCGTTGGCTCCGGCGCGGTTGAAAAATTTGACTGTCGCTTCCGGTGCTTACCTAAGCAACGTGATAATTGATGACAACGTGACATTTGAGGGGGAAGTTACTTATGGCCCCGGAGTACAATTTGTCAATAAACCAGAATCTACCCCAGATATCATAATTCACGGCAATGTCCAAGCCGATGGGCAAACTTTGAAGAATATTACTATTTGTGCAGAGTGCCAAGTTTCCAAAGTTGTGCTTGAAGAAACAATTACGAATCTTGGCAAAGTATCTAATATAACATTAGCACCGGGCAGCCATCTAACCGGTGGTACCCTCAGTCGCAAAATTACCAATAACGGTACTGTAACTAATATTAAACTGCGCGGCGAACTGATTGGTGGCATTTTATCTGGTAACAATAAAGGTAGTAAAAAATCTATTTTCCGCGATGTTGAATTAGCTGCAAATACTCAAGTAAGTGGTGGCAATTTCCAAGGTGATAATAGTGGAGATGCTCAAAGCCCAGCTCGACTAGATTCAGTTACAATCATGGCCGGAAGCCGAGTTGCAAACGTTATTATTGGTAAAAATGTGACTAACAACGGTACCATAGCGGACTTTGAATTTCAGGGACAAACGTTAAGTGGTGGTACTTTAGCTGGCTCGGTTGTGAACACGTATGGCGGTACGATCCAAAATGTGCGGTTGGCACCAAACGTCTATATATATGGGGGCAACTTACGTGGCAAAGTCATAGGCGATGCTGATGCCCCGGCTTTGTTAGAAAACCTGATAATCCCGGCTGGTAGCTATTTGGAAAATGTGAGAATTGGTGATGATGTAACCTTAGCCGGTGATGTAACCCTTGGAGAGGGTGTGCAATTTGTTAACGAACCAGTCAATAATCTAGTAGACGAGGTAGAGCCACCACCAATGCCTACGGCAATTACCGCCTATAATGATGGCACTATGGAATTAGAATATGATGCTGAGTTTACAGGGAATATTTACGCCAACGGTGAAATTCAAGCTAACCATGCCATGCTTTCATACGCGGACGCTGAATTGATGAGATTGTCAGCAGGGCTCTTACCGTCTACGGAAGATGCTAGGCAACCGGCTGAACTTATCATGGTAGCAGTTCATGACGATAAAAATAGAGGGGCTAACTTAATGCTTACCCCGAAAGGTTGGATAACTTGGGATGAAGAGATCGCAAGTTTAGAAGCGGTTAGAAATTATCCGCAATTACCGGATATGCTAGACATATCTATTTACAAAGGTAATTTAAGCGATATTGCGGCTGAACTATCCTTTATGTCTAATGGCTACCTTATGACTTTGACTGACACGGCGGGTGAATATACTTTCTATATTGGTTATCGTTTGGAAAATGGTGATCTTACTTTCAATGGTATAGAGCCAATTCACTTTTTTGTGGAACGTGCCCCGGCCTTTTGTATCCTTTACGCTTTACATGATGGTGGATTGAATAATTCCCAAGTTATCACTATTGATTTAAGTGCTGGTTTAAAAGGCGATATGCAACCATTAGGGCCAATGCGTAAAGGGCGTGATATGGAAGGATTGGCATTACATCCCTCGGATCCTAATCTTTTGTTTGCTAGTGCTGGCGATCATGCTAAAGTCGAAGGTGAAAAATTGAATGGTTACTTATATACGATTCATCGGGAAACTGGGGAAATGACGGTTGTGGGGCCAACTGGTTTTGATAAAACTGCCGGTTTGGCCTTTAATCCTTCTGATAAAACTCTCTGGGGTTGGGGCCGCAACGAGAGAAAAGATAATCAATGGACTGGGCTTATTAAAATTGATCCAGAAACCGGCAAAGGCACAGCAGTTAAACAGTTTGATTACAAGCTCCATGATATGGGCGGATTAGCTTGGAGTTTTGAAGGTGACAAACTGTATGCTTCCGGTGATGAACGCTTATGGGTTTATGATCCGGAAACCCAAACGTTAGAGATTGCCTGTGATTATGTGGACGATGGTCGGATTGAAGGGCTTGATACCCAGCCAAATGGTTTCTTGTTAGTGGGTGTGGATCGTCGTACTAGCAAAAGTGGAAATAAACGAGAAACCAGTATTCTTGCTTACGATCCGGTGGAATGCAAGATAGTACATAAGCGGGTTTATGAAGGTTTGAAATATGATGACATTGAGTCTATCGTGTGGCCGGCGGGGGAGTGTAATGATTCATCGTGGTTGAGTGATCATTAAGCAATGGTGAATGGTGAATTATAATTCAGATTTCTCTGGTTCCCACGCGCCGGCGTGGGAACCTAGGCTTCTCTGGTTCCCACGCGCCGGCGTGGGAACGAGAAACACTTCCAAATCTAAAGGTTTGGATTCCAATAAAATTCCTTAACTTAATGGCAGTGACGCGCCGGCGTGGGAACCTAGGCTTGGCTTGTTACTATAAAATTAATCTTAGGAAACCTATTTTTGAGAAGAACGGTCAGGATTTATTCTGGGGATAATATTGAGTATCACAATTCCCACCATACTTATGATAATAGGAATGAGCCACGTCAGTATGTCAAATATCATCTGATGGAATTTACTGGCTTTGGCAATAGTATCTAAACGGGTTAGACGGTAGTCGCGGCGGCTTTTTTTATTTTCATGTTTCCCATTTTGGGGATGAATCATGATTGGATGTTCGGCAATTCCATTTAAACGAACTTTAAGGCCTCTATTGTCAGGATCATAAGTAATTTTATCAATTTTGAAATCTGCGGTTTTACCAAAAAATACAAAATTCGAGCTTTTAAAGCTAACCGATTCAATATCAGGATAAGCTGGATAACGAATTTTACCTTGTTTTACTGCGGTTGTGATGGCCTTTTGTCCCATTACTATTTCGTCTTCAAATAAATCAAGACTGGAAATTGGTAAACCACTTGGCACAATCTCAAAGTTTTGGCTAGCCGGCACTGATACCATTATTCTTAACGTCTCAGTTTGCCCGCCAACTTCAATAGCCGGATTGCGCCGTGATAGCTTTTCAATTTCAAAATTCTTGGCCAGTTTTTTTATGTCGTTGATTTTACAATGACGTGTCATAACTTTGAATGAGCCACTATGCCGTAGAATCGCTACCGGGGCTGACGGTGTTGTTGGGGTACCAAGATCATTCTCAATGACAATACCAAGTTCTTCATAGTCCTTTTCAACTTCTTGAATTTTCAGCGCAACTTTAGCGGAAGCGGCAATTATCAGTTTATGTAGTACACCAAATTGCATCGTGTCTGGTGTTATCGTTTTGAGCCTGACGGTAGGAAAAAACCGATCATCCTTGCCTTTGATGTGCATGGTTTTTAATCTTTTGAGTTTTTTATCCGCGATAGCACCCGGCGTAAACTGCATATACTCAAAGTCTCTGAACGTTGCTGAATGAAATTTAATCGGCTGTTTGAATTCAGTCGGCGCATTCACCCGAAAACTGACATGGTCTACAATAATATCAGCCTGAATCCGGGTAGGAATCGGGACGGTAATCCACCATACGAGCGGCCCCATTACCATTAATATTAATGCCAATAGAAGGAAACTTTGTAGAGCAATTATGACAACTTTTTTCAGTAACCTACTGAGCCCCAAGACGTATTGATATAAGACAACCATCAGCCATTTAACTGGCCTTTTTATGATATTCGAGTGTTCCATTATTTATCCCCTTTAAACGACGGTTTGTGGTAAAACTGCACCGATTTATAAATAGGCTTGTTGTTTTTCAGGAAATAACCATCAATTATCAACTCATAAGAGTCTTCTTTAGCCAGAGAGCTATCCCAATAAATGACAAAAGGCTCACCAACAGATTGTTTGCTTAATTTTCCAGCCGCGATAGGATCAACACTATTACCTTGGTAAATAACATAACTTAACATAGCACAGTCGCCTACCTTAAATGCAAAAAGATAACCATTAATTTTGGTTGGTGGCACGGAATGGTAAATGAGTACTGGCGCGATATACTCCACATCGCTTTTAGCCGTTGGTTTCAAACGAGCTATGATACCTAACTGGGTAATTTTTAACCTTAATTGCGCAATGACTTCATTGGTTGCCCATTGATAGTCGTTAATGCCTTGCCGCCAAGGCGATTTTGGAATGATACGATCCATCTTATAGTTATGTTTAGGACGCAATTCTTGAACGGTTAGATCAACTGCAGTTGCGTGTTGTAGATAAAACTTTAATTTGCAATTTGCCGGGAGCGGATACCAATCTTCCCGGTAATCAATAAGGGCAGAAAGTAACTCAATATCAGAGTTAGCAACCCGATTGTGGGCAATTCCTTCCCAGTATTCTCCCCGGTTTTGATAGTTCAACGATCCTCCATACGCAAGAGAAACTTGCATAGAAAGTAGCATAATTATGGCGATAGTTTTGGTTAAACTATTGTTAGTTAGGTGTAACATAATTGCTTATCCTCTTTTTGCTGGATGGGGTTTGCAACTGGGGTGTTAAATTTTTCAAAATATGACCGGTAATACCTAAAATATGGTGAAGATAGTAAACATTACAGCCAATTTTCAAAAGCGTTGTCACCCAAAGAAAAATTTGACATAAAATTTGATGGGGATAGAATTATCCACAGCAGTTTAGACTCTTTTGCAACTAATTGATTTTTTTAAAGGAAGGTTATGTTATGAACGACTTCTTATAGCGAAAACGTTATTTTGGCGCGTGGGCATGACACCCAATATGTCCCTTGAACTGAAAAAAAGTCAGTCATTAACCCGGCTGAAGCTTACACCGATGCCCAATGGGAAAAGTTAGAACCCGATTTGAGAAGTGAACTAGAAACTCAGTATGTTTTAAGTATGCCTGGTTTGAAAGAAAGGCTTGATAAATCTAGAAAAGTTCAAACACGACCATCTATATTCTGAAAATTCTAAAATTCCGTAAATTCTGATTCCGACAAAAAATTGCCCACCTCCCGGTTAACTCTCCAATTGAGGCTCTCCCAGAAGTTCCGTATCAATGGGCGACATTGCCCAACTCCCTCTTTGTCTGAATCAGAATTTTCAGAATTTTAGAATTTTCAGAATTTCTTGCTTGAATTAAGAGTTGGCAAGAATTTAAAAAATATAATCATTTGATAAATCTGATAAAATTCAACATTTTCAAATATTATTCATTTATTCTGAAAATTCTAAAATTCCGTAAATTCTGATTCCAACAAAAAATTGCCCACCTCCCGGTTAACTCTCCAATTGAGGCTCTCCCAGAAGTTCCGTATCAATGGGCGACATTGCCCAACTCCCTCTTTGTCTGAATCAGAATTTTCAGAATTTTAGAATTTTCAGAATTTACTTGCTTGAATTAAGAATTGCGCAAGAATTTAAAAAATAGAATCATTTGATAAATCTGATAAAATTCAATATTCTCAAATATTATTCACTAATTCTGAAAATTCTAAAATTCCGTAAATTCTGATTCCGACAAAAAATTGCCCACCTCCCGGTTAACTCTCCAATTGAGGCTCTCCCAGAAGTTCCGTATCAATGGGCGACATTGCCCAACTCCCTCTTTGTCTGAATCAGAATTTTCAGAATTTTAGAATTTTCAGAATTTACTTGCTTGAATTAAGAATTGCGCAAGAATTTAAAAAATAGAATCATTTGATAAATCTGATAAAATTCAATATTCTCAAATATTATTCACTAATTCTGAAAATTCTAAAATTCCGTAAATTCTGATTCCGACAAAAAATTGCCCACCTCCCGGTTAACTCTCCAATTGAGGCTCTCCCAGAAGTTCCGTATCAATGGGCGACATTGCCCAACTCCCTCTTTGTCTGAATCAGAATTTTCAGAATTTTAGAATTTTCAGAATTTCTTGCTTGAATTAAGAGTTGGCAAGAATTTAAAAAAATATAATCATTTGATAAATCTGATAAAATTCAACATTTTCAAATATTATTCATTTATTCTGAAAATTCTAAAATTCCGTAAATTCTGATTCCGACAAAAAATTGCCCACCTCCCGATTAACTCTCCAATTGAGGCTCTCCCAGAAGTTCCATATCAATGGGCGACTTTGCCCAACTCCCTGTCAACCTGTATCGGGTCAATAAAAAATCTGTTGGTTTCAATGGGCGACTTTGCCCAACTCCCTGTCAACCGCCACCAACGGCTTGCTCATCGTAGAAGTGAAGTTTCAATGGGCGACTTTGCCCAACTCCCTGTCAACGATGTAATGGAATCGAAGAATGTGAAATAAAGTTTCAATGGGCGACTTTGCCCAACTCCCTGTCAACGAAAACTTGGTTGTAGTATTAACCAAGACGTTTCAATGGGCGACTTTGCCCAACTCCCTGTCAACCTTCATCAAGATGGTTCGGTTAGTATGCCGTTTCAATGGGCGACTTTGCCCAACTCCCTGTCAACTCTGTTCTACAACAACGAAGAGGGTCTGGTTTCAATGGGCGACTTTGCCCAACTCCCTGTCAACAATTGCCAGGGCAGCCAAGGCAAGAAGGTTTCAATGGGCGACTTTGCCCAACTCCCTGTCAACGGTGTTTGTGGATGATGGTAAACCTGATTGGGTTTCAATGGGCGACTTTGCCCAACTCCCTGTCAACTATTGAAGAGTATTACCCAGCTAAAGATCGTTTCAATGGGCGACTTTGCCCAACTCCCTGTCAACCCCAAGCCCAAAATTTTCCTTTTAATTTCAATTGGTTACAGGCCGATTTTTGGCACGATTTTTGATCTAAAATCTCGTCTCTTTGGTATGTATTTTGCGTAATTATTTTACCTTATAAATCAATTGGTTATAAAATCCATTTTTTCATTGAAGCTCCGTTTTTGGCTACCCCCGAAAATCTCGTCACATTGCTGAATTTAAAAGATTTTTTGAATACCGCCTTTAATAACGCTTTGAAAGATTTTTTGATTAATTAAACTCATTTTTTACTTTAGAGTGCTAATCGAAAAACCGCAACGTTTTACCGGTGTTTATTTCAACATAATCAATAACAAACATAACTATATTTTTAAACTTTATTAACAATAGCCTTACTAAGGTTATTTTGATTAAATTATTGAAATATCAATATTATTTCATTTTTAGGCTAATTTCAAATTTTTCTTTAGGGTATTGTCAATATTATAATATAACTATGATTTTTTAAGAATCCGCTCAACGAAATAAGCAAAACCTAAATAGTAATAAATATTTAGTATTGCAAACCCAGCCCTATAATTTAATTACTTGAGCCTCTTGCAAAACTATGGAGAGTTGTTTCGGGAATGACGTAAGGATTTCCCGAAACTTAAGTGGCCTCTGGGTTTCGGGAAATCGTTCCTCATTCCCGAAACAACATTTGAGGAGTTTTGCAAGAGGCTCACTTGTTTAACATATCCAGTTACCCCCAGTACAAAAAGGGAGGTTGTCCAACCAATTAATAAAATCATATTACATCCGGTTGTATATTAAATGCAACCCTCTAGCCTAAATTTATCACTCGTATAAAACGTTATAACGCTGTTGTCGCAACGTACCCAACATCAATGCCAAGCTATCGCGCATTGGTTTTTGTAGCGTTCCATAGATTTCACCTATGGAACTATTTCTTAAATTTATGCGTACCTAACTATCATTCTTGGTGACTCTTAATAACTCATCAAGGCTCGTTTTTCCCGCCAAGACTTGGTTAAATCCATCTTCTTGAATAGTCTCATGTTTTTTCTGCGCGTAACTTTCTAAGGCATGTTGCCCAGCAGCGTCGTGTATCATGGTACGGATAGTATTATCTATATTAACCAATTCATAAATGCCAATTCGACCACGGTAACCGATAGAATTACATTGTTGACAGCCTTGTGGAGCATATAAATTAATTGTTCCCTCTTTTGCCAAAGCCTTTGAGAAAATACCCTCTTTTAACAATGGAGCAACTTGTTCAGTCACGGGCCTTTTGCAGTCAGAACATAACAAACGCACTAAGCGTTGTGCCATAACTCCAATCAAACTAGATGATAACAAAAAAGGCTCAATTCCCATATCGCGGAGCCGAATTACAGCACCAATAGCAGTGTTAGTGTGCAAAGTAGACAATACTAAATGCCCAGTAAGACTAGCTTGGACTCCAATTTGAGCCGTTTCAACATCACGAATTTCCCCAACCATTACCACATCCGGGTCTTGACGCAAAATGGCTCGTAACCCTCGCGCAAAAGTCATATCAACTTTGGTATTCACTTGGGTTTGCCCAATACCGTCAAGGTAATATTCTATGGGATCTTCCACCGTCATAATATTGCTACTGCGGTCATTCAGGTTGTTGAGCATAGCATACAAGCTAGTGGTTTTACCGGAACCGGTAGGCCCTGTGACCAGAAAAACTCCATAAGGTTTTTGCAGAATACTAACTAAACGGTTTAAGGAATTCTCTGCCATCCCAAGATGTTTTAGATCCAAACGTCCCGCTTGTTTATCCAACAAACGCAACACAACTCTCTCACCATGTCCGCACGGAATTGTCGAAACCCGCACATCAACAGCACGCCCAGCAATACGCAAAGAAATGCGCCCATCTTGGGGTAAACGTTTTTCCGCAATATCAAGTTTTGCCATAACTTTTATGCGCGATGCTAATAACGGTGCCAATACTCGCCGAGGTTGTAGCACTTCACGTAACACACCATCAACACGAAAGCGCACCACGAGCCGACTTTCAAAAGGCTCAATATGAATATCTGAGGCATTTTCCTTAATCGCTTCGGAGAGCAGAGCATTAATAAGCCGAATAATAGGTGCATCATCATCGCTTTCTAACAAATCTTCTGGCTCTGACAATTGCTGTGCGACTTGAAATAAATCCAATTCATCTCCTAAACCCTCCATCATTTGCATAGACTGATTGGCTTGTTGTTCATATTGGGCGGTGAGCAAAGTATCAAATTTTTCTTCCGATATAGCTTGTAAATTCAATTGCATACCTAAAAAACGTCGTACTTCACTCAAAGCTAGGCGCGTTATATTTGGGCGATAACTAACGAAGGCACTATGATTATCAATATGAGTGACTACTACGCCATGCCGTTTGGCAAAGGCAAAAGGGAGTGAAACCGATGATAATTGAGAATTAGATAGCATAGTGATAACTACAAGGATTGGTGAAAATTGTGAATTGTGAATTATTAATTGTTAAGGAATGGATACGAAATAATTTGCCATTTTGTTTCGGGAATGGAGCGGAGCGGATTTCCCGAAACTGCTAAAAACCGGGAAATTATTTCATGAGCATTCCTAACGAAAATACTATTCTTTAACTCATTGGTAGGTGGGCAAGGTTTTGCCCACCATCGTAAATTATTAATTAGCTAAAAATTGCGTTAGCTTATACTACTGGCATAAATTTTGACAGTGGCTATAACAAATTATTCGCCAACAACGGCGGGAAAAATTTAGCCCGCTATGAAAATTTAAAAATAGAAGTAGTATGATAAAATCAATAAAATTAAAGATTGCAATCGCTATATTTAGTTTAATCAGTATGACGATGACAACATCCGATTATGCTCTTGCTGATGGAAGCTGGACAGAACGGATTAAGATTAATGGTGACTTTCGTTATCGTTATGAATTCACAGAACAAGAAGCAAAAGATAATCGCCATCGTAACCGACTTCGTTTACGCTTAGGAATACATGGTAAAGTTAATGATAATGTAGAAATTGGTGCTATGTTAGCTTCCGGTGGTGAGAACCCATCTTCTACCAATCAAACCCTAGATAACCAATCCACAACTAAAGATATTCGGCTTGATCAGGCATATTTTGCTTGGAAACCACTCAGTGGCTTGGCTGTAAAAGGGGGAAAATTTAAAAACCCGTTTTACCGGCCAGTGAAATCAACGTTATTGTGGGATGCTGATATAAGCCCAGAAGGAATTGTATTACAGTATAAAAAGAGCGATTTCTTTGCGAATGCTGGTTTCTTTTATTTGGAGGAACGCAGTCAGGATGATGATTCCCTCATGATTGGTGGTCAGGTTGGCTACCAAACCAAAATGAGTGGTACTAAATTAACGGTTGGTACTAGTTTTTTTGATTACACGGAAATAAAAGGTCGCCCACTCAGCGATTTCGATTTTCTTGATGATGAAGATAATAGCTTCGGTAATACCTTGAATGCGGATGGCAATTTTGTTACCGACTACCGAGAGTGGGAAGTGTTTGGCAAAGTCACTTTTAAAGTTGGTGGTATGCCACTGTCTTTGTTTGCAGATTATGTTATTAATACTGCGGCTGTTGACGAAGTAAGCGACGATGACACCGCTTATCTAGTTGGTTTCAAAATGGGCACCACCAAAAAACCGGACTCTTGGGACTTTCGCTATGATTATCGCCGGGTTGAATCTGATGCAGTATTTGGAACTTTTTCTGATTCTGATACCGCCGGAGGTGGCACTGATGTAAAAGGTCATAGATTTAATTTCGGTTACCATATTGCAAAAGGTTGGAAATTTGCGTTCACCTATTTTATGAATGACAAAGGCTTGGAAAATGGACTAGACTATAATCGCGTTCAAGTTGATCTCAAATTTAAGTTCTAAGTAAAAAAATGATAACTACAAACAATACCATCGCCAATTGGATATTTATTTCGGGAATGGAGCGAAGCGGATTTCCCGAAACCTAAGTAATATTGGGGTTTCGGGAAATCGTACCTCATTCCCGAAACAACAAAATTTGACATTGGCGAAGGTATTGTACAAAGATTGCTTATAATAAAGGATTGGATTTTCGTACCACGAATTAGGAAATTAACGAAGTTTAAAACTGGTTTCGTACCATGAATTAGGAAATTAACTAATTTAAAACTGGTTTCGTTTCGTACCACGAATTAGGAAATTAACTAATTTAAAACACTTTAAATAACAATAATTTACCCATAAATTTAATTCGTTGATTTAATTAATTCGTTAATTTCTTAATTCGTTGTACTAAATTCATTGTACTAAATTCGTTGTACTAAATTCGTTGTACTAAATTCGTTAATTTCTTAATTCGTTGTACTAAATAAATAGGTTATATAAGCAATACCTTCGCCAATTGGATAGTTGTTTCGTTCATTGCGCGAAGCGGATTTCCCGAAACTCTTATGTTATCTTGGTTTCGGGAAATCGTACCTCATTCCCGAAACAAATGATTTTGATGTTGGCGAAGGTATTGATAAGCAATCCTTGTAGTTACTTTATTCGCAGTCGCAAACTATTCATCACCACCGACACACTACTAAAAGCCATAGCACCCGCTGCCAATGCCGGATGTAAAGAACGTAATACTATCGGTAAGCTTTGAAACGGATATAATACACCCATCGCCACCGGCACGAGTAATATATTATAACCAAACGCCCACCAGAGATTTTGTTTGATTATTCGCATAGTAGATTTGCTCAGGGCGATTGCTTGAGGTACAGCACGTAAATCACCGCGCATAAGAGTAACATCAGCAGTTTCCATTGCCACATCTGTTCCACTGCCAATGGCAATACCTACATCCGCTTGAGCTAAAGCCGGTGCGTCATTAATACCATCCCCAACCATTGCTACCAACCCATATTTTTGTAACTTTTTGATTTCATTGTTTTTACCTTCGGGTAGCACTCCGGCTAAAACGCGATCAATTCCAACTTCGGCAGCGATAGCTTTCGCAGTCGCCGGATTATCACCGGTTAACATAATAACTTGTAAACCTAAACGGTGCATTTCAGCTACAGCCTCTTGTGAGCCGGTTTTTACCGTGTCTGCAATTGCTATCAAGCCAACTTGTTGATTATCAACAGCTACTCCAATTACGGTTTTGGCTTCAGCTTGAAGACGATTTAATTCGGAGCGCATAAATTTTAGCCGGCGCGGGGGAACCAGAGTTTTTTCCAGATATTGAGTTTCAAAGAACCGTTGATTACCCAACCTCACTTGTCGCTTTTCCACCGTCGCTAAAATACCTTGCCCGCTAATAGCTTCAAAGTGTTGCGGCTCAGCCAATGATAAACCACGCTCAAGAGCAGCTTGCACAATCGCCTCACCAAGAGGGTGTTCACTCCCGCGCTCTGCTGAGGCTGCTAACCGTAAAACCTCGTTTTCAGTAAATGTTCCTTGCACTACAATATCTGTAATGGTGGGTTGCCCGGTGGTGATAGTGCCGGTTTTATCTAAAACCACAATTTTGAGCTTATGAGCCTGTTCTAAGGCAGCACTATTTTTAAATAAAATGCCATGTTCAGCACCTTTGCCGGTACCAACCATAATCGCGGTTGGAGTTGCCAGCCCCAAAGCACAGGGACAAGCAATCACTAAAACTGCCACCATTCTTATCATCCCAGTAGTAAAATCTGCCCCCACACCCAACCACCATACCAATAGGGTGAGAATAGCAATAGCAATAATGGTAGGGACAAAAATGCCGGCAACTTGATCCGCTAAATGTTGAATTGGTGCTTTACTGCCTTGGGCTTCTTGGACAAGCCGAATAATTTGTGCCAGCGCAGTTTCCCTACCAACTTTGGTGGCAGTAATTTTAAGCAAGCCTTGTTTATTGAGGGTTGCACCAATTACATTGTCACCTTGTTGTTTTTGCACCGGTAAACTTTCGCCGGTGAGCATACTTTCATCGACAGTGGAATGTCCTGCAATGACTTTGCCATCCACCGGAATTTTTTCGCCGGGGCGAACCATAATCACATCACCGCCAATCACAGATTTTATCGCAATATCACTTTCCACCCCGTCGCGTATAACCTTAGCAGTTTTCGGTTGCAGTCCAATTAATTTTTTGAGTGCCGCGCCGGTTTGGCTTTTGGCTCTGGTTTCTAACAATTTACCAAGTTTAATCAAAGTAATAATCATCGCCGCAGTTTCAAAATAAACATGTTCCCCATAGGCGGGATTAAGCATAACGGCGACACTGTAGAAAAAAGCGACAGATGAGCCCATTGCTACCAGCACATCCATATTAGCAGAACCATTTTTAAGCGATTTCCATGAGCCAACATAATAATCCCAGCCAACATAAAATTGCACCGGTGCTGCCAGCATAAACATAAACCAATTCATATACGCCGCGTGTGCCCATTCACCAAGCAAACTAAAATCTCGGCTCATGCTAAGTAAAAAAAGTGGCAAAGTGAAAGCGACTCCAAGCCAAAATTTACGGGTTTGGTTAACAACTTCCGCAGCGCGGGCAACTTGTTCAACATCTTCCAATACATCTGACTCAATTGTTGGCACCCCAAAACCAACCGCCACAATTTTGTCGATAATATCCTCATCTTTCAATAACGTCGAATCAAATGTACACGTAGCTTGTTCAGCCGCGAAGTTAACATTGACTTGAGCCATACCATCAAGTTTTTTAAGATTGCGCTCAATCGTGTTTGCACAATTAGCACAACTCATCCCGGTAATTGGTAAAGTTATTTGTTTTTCAGACATGGTTAGTAATTAGATTTTCAGAAAAAGAATTGGAGCCAAACCTCAGAGGTTTTGGAAACCTCTGAGGTTTTTCGGAGCCAAACCTCAGAGGTTTTGGAAACCTCAGAGGTTTTTCGTGAAATTTTGATTTATAAATCTTTTCAAAAAATGGAGTGACAATAGGCAAATAGGTAGGATGTTCTTCGATAAAGTAAATCAATGGAGCCGTATCTAATGCAACGAGTTGCCCTAGTTGTAATGCTTTCACCCATTCCATGAGTCACGCTCCGCATTAATATAGTCTTTTACCGAGACATTTTGCCAAACATGTTTACCTAAACCACGTAGTTCCA
>Ga0233403_10000873_pt1 | contig 14475 bp, 10 predicted proteins | sample Na_oxic_1_MG_FD_179866 | JGI IMG/M metagenome (GOLD analysis project Ga0233403, IMG submission 179866) | Seawater microbial communities from Saanich Inlet, British Columbia, Canada - Na_oxic_1_MG | ecosystem: Environmental > Aquatic > Marine > Inlet | place: Canada: British Columbia | collected...
CCCACTCGCCTCTTGCTTTCATCCCAGGTGAAACCTGGGACAACCCCGATAGGGGTTGAATGTTAAGAGCAACTGGTGAAACCTGGGGAAACTTTCAAAAAGAGTTTTGCAAGAGCCTCAATTCATTTTCAATTTCCAATTGATAACATCACACATACACCGTCACATAAATTGGGTGCTCCTAAAGAGTCAATCTATGGGGTGTATGGAGGACTAACCCACAAAGAGTCACATTATGTCAGACATCACTATGCGTCAAATGCTGGAAGCCGGGGTACACTTTGGTCACCAGACTCGTTACTGGAATCCGCAAATGGCCCCCTATATTTTCGGGGAACGCAATAAAATTCATATCATTAACCTTGAACATACTCTGCCTATGTTCAATGATGCGGCCAATTTTTTGGGCCAAATCACGGCCAAAAAAGGCACTATTTTATTTGTGGGTACCAAACGAGCCGCGCAAACCCCCATCAAAGAGGCTGCCATTCGCTGCTCGATGCCTTACATCAACCGCCGCTGGCTAGGCGGCATGTTGACCAATTTTAAAACCGTCAGAGCGTCTATCAAACGTCTCAATGACTTAGAAACAGCCACTCAAGATGGCACCTTACATCGCTTAACCAAAAAAGAAGCCCTGAAATTAACTCGTGAACTGGAAAAACTGTCCGTGAGCCTGGGCGGCATTAAAGACATGAATGTTCTGCCAGATGCCCTATTTATTATTGATGTGGGCTATGAAAGAATTGCCATCAAAGAAGCCGCCAAATTGGGTATTCAGGTCGCCGGCGTGGTAGACACCAACAACAGTCCCCTGGATGTTGACTACATCATCCCCGGCAACGACGATGCGATTCGTGCCATCACATTATATGCCAACCAAATGGCTGATAGCATTATTGAAGCTCGCCAAGCAAGCTTACAAGTGGCTATAGACGAAAACGATTTTGTGGAAGTTCAAGAAAACGATTCTCAGTCAATGCCCACTGATGAAGAAGCCTCTGATACACCGTCAGCGGTTGAAAATAAAACTCCTGAGTAAGATTGAGCATTGGACTTGAGGAAAAATCCGATTCAAAAAATCGGATTTTTTATCCTATTTTGAAAATATAACTTTCCTATTGATAGGGGAAGTCTGAAAAAACCTGACCAAAAAAACGGGTCAGGTTTTTTCCTATACCGGTTTAGCACTACCCAGTCCGTCAATAAATTGTCTCCTAATAAAAACAATGAGTTAACAACGAGTTAACGGTAACCGGCCATCGGACAACTCGATTAAACAATTTATCTAAACGTCTCCTTATTAAAACAATAATACCAACCGAGGTTTTGAGAAATGAAAATTTCAGCAGCATTGGTTAAAGAGCTGCGTGAGCGCACCGGAGCGGGCATGATGGAATGCAAAAAAGCACTGGTGGACAGTAACGGAAATCTGGAAGCCGCCATTGAATTAATGCGGAAAACCGGCCTAGCTCAAGCTACCAAGAAAGCCGGCCGAATCGCGGCCGAAGGTTTGATTGCTATACAACAAAACAATAACCATGCTGCAATGGCAGAAATTAATTGTGAGACCGATTTTGTCGCCAAAGGTGATGACTTCAAAAATTTCTGTGAGGCGATAGTTACCACCCTCTTGCGAGAATCGCCGAACAACTTAGAAGCCCTAATGGCGAAGCCATTAGCCGGCGACAACCAGACGGTCGAACAGGCACGCCAAAAATTGATTGCCAAAATTGGTGAAAACATCAATGTGCGCCGCTTTAGCTTGATGGACACCCAAAAGGACAATTTTGGTGTCTATTTACACGGCACCCGGATTGGTGTCTTAGTCGATCTGCGCGGCGGCGATGCCGAATTAGCCAAAGATATTGCTATGCACATTGCAGCCAGTCGTCCGATGTGCGTGTCTGCCGAGCAAGTGTCGGCCGAAACGATAGCCAAGGAAAGAGAAATCTATCAGGCACAAGCGGCTGCAACTGGCAAACCGGCTAACATCATTGAAAAAATGGTTGAAGGACGAATCCAGAAATTTTTAGCCGAAGTCACCTTACTTGGGCAACCCTTCATCAAGGAACCTGACAAAAAGGTTGAAAAATTGCTCAAAGAACATAAAGCCACCGTCGTCCATTTTGAACGTTTTGAAGTGGGAGAAGGCATAGAAAAGAAGAGCGACAATTTTGCCGACGAAGTCATGCAACAGGTACAGCATAATTAACGATTAAATCGTTTCACCAAGAATGGTTATAGGGCAAATTCCAACAGAAATGCCCCTGGTAATTAATGAAACTTAGGGGCAATCCGTTGTGATTGCCCTTAAAATACCCTAAAATTCTTGGATCATCTGCTTATAAAAACTATCACCTCGAGTATCAGGATTTTTTTCAAACGTTCGGGGTTTTCTAACCCCATAGAGATGATTAAAAGTTGCACACTCGTTTGGTAAATTTAACCATGTCTAAAGAAACCGTTGTCTCTCGCCGCGTGTTACTAAAACTCAGCGGCGAAGCCCTAATGGGCCAGACCCCGTTTGGTATCGACTCACAAAGCCTCAACACGATTGCCCATCAGGTACACGAAATCGTCAACCTTGGTGTACAATTAGGTTTAGTCATCGGAGCCGGAAATATTTTTCGGGGCATTGGCCTAACCGCAACGGGTATTGATAGAGTTTCGGCCGACTATATGGGCATGCTCGCCACCGTCATAAATGGTTTGGCCATGCAAGATGCTTTTTTAAAGGTTGGAGTACCAACCCGCGTCATGTCGGCCATTGGTATCGATACCCTGTGTGAACAGTACACTCAACGACGCGCTCTCAGTCACTTAGAAAATGGGCAGGTAATTATTTTTGTGGCCGGTACTGGTAATCCCTTTTTTACCACCGATTCAGCTGCCAGTTTACGAGCAATTGAAATCGGTGCCGATTTAATGATAAAAGCCACCAAAGTGGATGGCGTTTATGATGCCGACCCGATATCCGAGCCAACGGCCAAACGCTTCTCGCGGTTAAGTTACAATCAAGTCATTCAACTGGGTTTAGGCGTGATGGATACTACCGCAGTCGTACTCTGTCGGGACAACAACATGCCGCTACGAGTGCTTGATATGGGCAAAGCGGGTGCGCTGGTTCGTGCCATAACTGGTTTTGATGAAGGGACGCTGATAACCAGTGAGGAGGAAAAAAGCCAATGAGTGAAATGATTGAAATGATTGAAACCGACGCTGAAGAACGAATGCAAAAAAGCGTCGATGCACTAAAAGCGGAATTGATCAAAATTCGTACTGGGCGAGCGCACACTTCCCTAATCGAACATATTAAAGTACCTTATTATGGCAGTGATATGCCCATTAATCAAGTCGCCAATCTCACAGTACTGGATCCAAGAACGCTGGGAGTGACACCTTATGAAAAAGCTATGGTCGGAGCAGTGGATAAAGCGATTAGGGATTCAGACTTAGGATTAAATCCCACCAATACTGGAAACTTGCTGCGTGTCCCATTGCCACCTATGACAGAGGATAGGCGACGTGAAATGGTGAAAGTAGTACGTAATGAGGCGGAAGGCGCACGGGTAGCGGTTCGCAACATACGCCGTGATGCCAATCAAGAGCTTAAGGGACTGATGAAAGAAGGAGAAGTTACCAAGGACGATGAACATCGTGCTGAAGAAAATATCCAAAAGTTAACCAATCAGTATATCGCCAAAATCGATGCCCAATTGGCTCAGAAAGAAGCAGAATTGATGGAAGTTTAGTTATATTTTGTTTAAATTTTTCTAAATCCGATTTTTCTAAAAATCGGATTTCTCCCCAACATTAAGTACCAAATCATGAATTTTCGGGTATTTTAAAGGAGTAAGGCAACTCACCAAAAATAATATACCTTATGGTGCAACCATAAAGGGGCAATAAAGGATTGCCCCATTGGTCATTGTAGGGGTAATCCCTTGTGGTTACCCCAATCCCTTGTGGTTACCCCAATCCCTTGTGGTTACCCCAATCCCTTGTGGTTACCCCAATCCCTTGTGGTTACCCCAATCCCTTGTGGTTACCCCAAATGGGTATTTTATTTATTTGGAGTTGCCTAACCACAAATAAAAGGAACGCCGCTAACCCCTTAAAATATTTGGAAATACATGACCCCGTACTTATTAACAAATTGCCAATAATTCTGATGAATGATTCGCGCTTACCACGCCATATTGCCATCGTTATGGATGGCAACGGGCGCTGGGCAAAACAACGGCTATTGCCGCGTAACGCCGGACACCGAGCCGGCGTGGAAACGGTACGTAAAATAGTCAAACTCAGTGCCGAACAAGGTATACCGGTTTTATCCTTATTTGCTTTTAGTAGTGAAAACTGGCAGCGTCCCAAACAAGAAGTCAGCTTACTGATGGAATTATTTATGACCGCATTGCAACGGGAAGTCAACGATTTATCTCAAAATAACATACGGTTACGCTTTATTGGTGACCGCGAAGCCTTCTCCGACAAATTGCAACAACTCATTCATAAATCAGAACAACTGACTGAAGCTAACACCGGCTTAACCTTAGTCATTGCTGCCAACTATGGTGGACAATGGGACATTGTTGAAGCGGTCAAGAAATTAGCTTGGCGCGTTGAACAAGGCACATTGCAAAGTCAACAAATCAACCAAAATCTTTTTGAACAGCAACTGTGTTTAGCCGATTTACCAAAGCCCGATTTATTTATCCGCACCAGCGGCGAAAAACGAATCAGTAATTTTTTCTTATGGCAATTGGCTTACACTGAAATGTATTTTACCAAAACTTTATGGCCTGATTTTGATAAGGAAGCTTTTATGCAAGCCCTAGAGTTTTTTGCCAGCCGTCAACGTCGTTTTGGACGCACCGGCGAACAGGTTGAAACACAACATGCTTAAACAACGTCTACTCACCGCCGCCATTTTAATACCCCTAATATTGTGGATACTGACGTTATCTACCCAAATACTCGCCTCAGTATTCAGTATTTTTATCATCCTGGGTGCCTGGGAATGGGCCAACTTATGTGGCTGGCAAACCAAAATCGCACGAAGTTTTTATGCCATCACAGTCGCCTTAACCCTATTCATAACCTATTGGCAACGACATTCACCAGGGGTGACCGAGATATTATTAGCGGCCAGTTGTTTCTGGTGGCTATTGGCACTATATTGGCTCTTTCGCCATCAACAAGGCCGCTCCTTAACACCAACATCACCCTTAATGAAGGCCCTATTGGGCTTTTTTATATTATTACCCGCTTGGATAGCCTTATTAAGTCTACATTCCGACCAACGTTACGGCTGGCACTGGGTAGTCTTTCTATTAGTCTTAATTTGGGTAGCCGACAGTGGAGCCTACTTTGTAGGCCGTCGCTGGGGAAAAACCAAGCTGGCTGATAAAATCAGTCCCGGCAAAACTTGGGAAGGCGTTGCCGGCGCTTTACTGCTCAGTTCAGTAGCTTCGCTCAGTTATGCGTTGATTCAGTCCATGTCATCAGTCGCAGTAATCCTGTTTATGTTACTCTGTTTTATCACAGTCATCGTCTCAATTATCGGCGATCTAGTGGAAAGCTTATTTAAGCGTCAAATGGGATTCAAAGACAGCGGGCAATTCTTACCCGGTCATGGCGGCATACTGGATCGTATTGATAGCTTAACCTCGGCAATACCCATTTTTGTGGTGGGTCTTCTACTCTTAGGAAAACTGTTTTGAAGAAAAAAATTACCATATTAGGAGCCACCGGCACCATCGGCCTAAACACGTTAAATGTCATCAAACACCATCAAACCGAATTTGAAGTGGTTGCGCTCACCGCGCACCGACAAGTGGATCGCCTAGAAGAGCTTTGCCGACAATGGTCACCCCGCTATGCCGTGATGGCCGATTCCAACGCCGCCGAACAACTTCAGCAACGCTTAAAAAATTCACCAAAGGTAGAAGTACAAGTTTTAAGCGGCACAGAAGGACTGTCTTTGGTGGCCAGTTTACCAGAAGTAGATATCGTGATGGCCGCCATTGTGGGCAGCGCCGGCCTACTACCAACCCTAGCCGCCGCCGAAGCGGGCAAACGAATTTTATTAGCCAACAAAGAAGCGTTAGTCATGTCAGGGCAACTGTTCATGGAAACCGTGCGACAACATCAAGCTCAACTGCTACCCATTGATAGTGAACATAATGCCATTTTTCAGTGTATGCCGCCCACTTTTAGCCATTCTCACTCATCTGAGCCAAAGGCCAATTCAGAAATCGCGACGGATCCACCCAAAAAGGGACTGGCTCAATTTGGCATTCACCGTATTTGGCTCACCGCCTCTGGCGGACCCTTTCGCACTACACCGATAGAACAATTGCAACAAGTAACACCAACACAAGCCTGTACTCATCCCAACTGGAAAATGGGGCCAAAAATCTCGGTTGACTCAGCCACCATGATGAACAAAGGCTTAGAAGTGATTGAAGCCAACTGGCTATTTGCCACAGAAGTAGAACAGATAGAAGTGATACTACATCCACAAAGTATTATTCACTCACTGGTTGAATATATTGACGGCTCCGTACTGGCACAATTGGGCAACCCAGACATGCGAACACCGATTGCACACGCGTTAGCGTGGCCAAAACGCATGTCATCAGGAGTTAAACGCCTCAACTTGGTTGAAATTGCCCGCCTAGACTTTGAGGCCGTTAACTTAACACGATTTCCCTGCTTACGACTGGCTTATGAAGCCATCTCAGCCGGGGGCAGCGCGACCACGATTCTTAATGCAGCCAATGAAGTCGCCGTCCAAGCTTTTTTAGAGCAACGCATTGGCTATACCGCGATACCCGAAGTGATTGAAAAAACCCTATCGACCCTAAATAACCGCCCAGCGGAATCATTAGAGACGATACTTGAAGTCGATGCAGAAGCACGAACCTTAGCTTCAGAACAATGCCAACGACTGAAGCATCAAGGTATTTCAATCTCTTAATTGATCAGAATCCGAGCAGAACATCAAGTATTGTATTGTCGGGTGGGCAACGCTTTTTTGGCCCACCTTCCGCCTAAACAACCCATTTTACCACGGTAATCATTTAACATTTCACTCGGATAGGAACAAATGACTCTTATACAAACACTACTCGCTTTTATCGTCGTCATCGGCATCCTAGTCACGGTACATGAATTTGGACACTACTGGGTCGCCCGACGATTAGGCGTAAAAATTCTCCGTTTTTCAATCGGCTTCGGAAAGCCGCTCTTTAAACGTAATTTTGGCAAAGACCAGACCGAATTTGTCATTGCCGCCATCCCGCTCGGCGGTTATGTTAAAATGCTCGATGAAAATGAAGGTGAAGTCCCTCCCGAAGACTTACCCCGCGCCTTCAATCGACAACGGTTAGCAACACGTTCGGCGATTGTCGTTGCCGGCCCCCTATTTAACTTTCTATTTGCCATTTTCGCCTACACCATCATGTACATGATAGGCGTAACCGGAATGGCAGCCATAATAGGCGAGGTCACCGAGCAAAGCCTGGCTGAACAAGCTGGATTTCGTACCGGCCACCAAATCATTGCCATCAATGAGCAACCAGCCGCCACTTGGCAACAAGTCGTACAAGTCACGCTAAATCAAATGTTGAACGACCAACAACACCTCACGTTCACCATCAAAACACAACCCAATCATCAATACGACTTAACCCTAAACCTCGAACAATTCACGATTGACGACCTTGCGGAAGGAAACTTTTTTGAAAAACTGGGCATACATCCCTATCGCTCACCTTGGCCAGCCCTGATCGGCGAAATTATCCCAAACAGTGCCGCCCAAAAAGCCGGCCTACAAACTGGCGACCAAATTATCGCCCTAGACAATCAACCCATTGAAAATTGGAAAGATTGGGCAACCTATATCAGTGAACGTCCGGGACAACCCATTGAAGCTCAAATAAAACGCGAACAACAACAAGTCCAACTGACCCTAATACCTGACGAAATAGACGGCAACGGAAGAATGGGAGTTTATGCACCTTATTTTACCACCGTTCGCTATGACTTATGGCCAGCCTTCACGTTGGGCCTAGACAAAACTTGGGAAATGAGCCTACTCACGTTGCGCGTGATGGTCAAAATGCTCACCTTACAAATCTCCCATAAACACCTAAGTGGCCCAATTAGCATTGCCCAATTTGCCGGCCAAACTGCCCAACTTGGACTGGCCGTCTTCTTATCCTTTTTAGGTCTAGTCAGCGTCAGCTTAGGTATCATGAACTTACTACCGATTCCAATACTGGATGGTGGACACCTGCTGTTATACCTAATAGAATGGATCAAAGGTAACCCGGTCACCGAAAAAACCGAATTTCAATTACAACGGATAGGAATCGTACTACTACTGTGCTTAATGGGAATCGCTATATTCAATGACCTTGTCCGGCTATTTAATTAAATCATAAACATGATACCGATTTCAGTTAATTTATCATCTCCTTCGTTCCAGGCGTACCTTGCACGAGTGCCGGTGCTGAATTTCTGATGAGTCGCCAGGTTTGATGAACCACGAACATTATTTAAATCGGTATAATGTCTCATTTCACCAAGCGAACCGGTTTGTCCTATGAAATAGGGCGCATTTTTATTTCCCCAGGTGAAACCTCACTGCCATAATATCGTCGTGTCGGGCAACCATAACGGATTGGGGGCAACCATAACGGATTGGGGGCAACCATAACGGATTGGGGGCAACCATAACGGATTGGGGGCAACCATAACGGATTGGGGGCAACCATAACGGATTGCCCCTACGGTCATTGATTCGTAGGGGTAATCCGTTGTGGTTACCCTCAGAAAACTCCTTAACTTAATGGCCGTGAGGTGAAACCTGGGGGGGAATCGCGTTGGTGAAATTATTTATCTATCTGAATGAAACTTAACTCACTCACTCTACCGACAACGTAATAACTCACCTATGAAACGGATTATTTTTTTGACTTATTTGGTCGCGTTATTTTTACCAGCCCAAGCACTCGCCTTTGAAGCCTTCACGATTAGAGATATCCGCCTAGAAGGACTCCAGCGAATTTCCGCCGGGACTGTGTTTAACTCCTTGCCCATCACCATCAGCGAACGTTTTCAAACGGAAGACGCTGAAGCTGTCATTTCTAACTTGTACAAAACCGGTTTTTTTAAAGACATCCGCCTAGAGCGGCAAAACCAAGTGCTAATAATACGAGTGATAGAACACCCGGCCATTTCCAAAATCACCGTCAACGGCAATACTGAAATAGAAACGGAAACCCTGATTGATCGATTCAGACAACTTGGTTTTGCCCAAGGACGAATCTTTAATCGTTCTCTGCTTGAAAAAGTTGAACTGGAATTACAACGCCAATATTTTGACTTGGGCAAATATGGCGTGCGTCTTGAATCCACCGTCACCCCGCGGGAGCGCAATTTGGTTGCGATACAAATTGATATCTCAGAAGGAGCCATTGCCCAAATTAAGCACATTAACTTTGTCGGTAACCAAACCATTAGCGATGACGAACTTCTCGACCAAATGAAATTAACCACCAGTGGTTGGTTCACTTTTTTTACCGAAAGTGACCAATATTCGTCGCTGCAATTGGAGGCGGACCAAGAAAGTTTGCGTTCTTACTATCTGGATCATGGCTACCTCAATTTAAACATTGACTCGGTTCAAGTCTCCATTACGCCCGACAAAAAAAAGGTCTATCTGACGATTAATCTGACCGAAGGTGACCAATACACCCTCTCTGAAATCAAACTCATCGGCAACCTCATCGTTGATGAGGCGGAATTATTCGACCTACTCGCGTTGAAATCAGGCCAAGTTTTCTCGCGCAAACAAATTAGCCGAAGTATCGAAGCCATTCGTGACCGGATTGGTAATGAAGGTTACTATTTTTCCAATATCAATCCGATTCCCGAACTCGATTCTGACAATAAAACGGTCGCGTTAAAACTCTTTATTGACCCCGGAAAACGGACTTACGTTCGACAGATTAATTTTATTAACAATATCGCGACCCGTGATGAAGTCTTACGCCGTGAAATGCGACAAATGGAAGGTGCTTGGATTTCTACCAAGGATGTGAAACGTTCACTGACTCGCTTAGAGCGTTTAAATTACTTTGACCAGGTCGCCATTGAAGTTGAGCGAGTTGCCAATACCACCGACTTAGTTGACCTGAACTATCGGGTGATGGAAAGACCTTCCGGCAATATAATGGCCGGCGTCGGCTACTCTCAAACCGGCGGCGTATTATTTAATGCCAGCCTGGTTGAAGACAACTTCTTAGGTACTGGCAAACGTGTTGGTATCCGATTTGACAACAGCCGAATCAATACCGTTTATAGCTTTTCCTATATGAACCCGTACATCACGATAGATGGAGTCAGTCGCGGATTTAATCTGTTTTACCGCACCACCAATGCTGAGGAAGCGAACCTCAGTCGCTACACTACGGATGCTTATGGCACCAGCTTGACTTATGGACTGCCACTGACCGAATTTAACTTTGTGAAACTGGGCGGCTCTTTTGATAATCTCGAACTGAATCCGACCGACTTCAGTGCCCGGGAAGTGTTTGACTTTGTTGAAAACAATGGCGATAGCTACAACTCCTACCGCCTGACCGGCAGTTTTCAACATGATACCCGTAACCGCGTTTTCTTTCCAGACAACGGTACCCTACAAGTACTGTATGGAGAAATAACATTACCCTTCAGTGATTTGGACTACTACAAACTGGGCTACCGTCACCAATGGCTGTATCCACTGGTAAAAGACTATACCCTGTCACTGAAGGGCCGGGCAGAATTTGGAGATGGATATGGTGACCATGAACATTTGCCCTTTTTTAAGAACTATACCGCTGGAGGCCCACGCAGCGTGCGCGGTTTTCGAGAAAACACGTTGGGGCCACTCGATTCCAACCGGCTGCCGCTGGGGGGAGAACTTCGAGTCGTTGGCAATGCGGAACTGATATTACCATTGCCGTTCACCAAACAAATTCGTTCGTTTCGGCTGTCAGCCTTTTTAGATGCTGGCAATGTGTACAAAGCTCATGAGGACTTCGATGCCGATGAACTGCGCTACTCAGGCGGACTGTCCGCGATTTGGCTGACACCGGTGGGCGTACTGACGTTTAGTTGGGCCGAACCGCTTAATCAAAGAGAGGGCGATCAAATTCAAAACTTTCAATTTACCATCGGCACAACCTTTAACTGGTAGCAGTTCCTATTCAAAAAGTCGTCAACCGAAGCCCAGTTTTTAAGGGATTCCCCCAAAAATAATTATCCCAAATGCCATTTCATGCCATAAAGGGTAGATAAAATAATGGTGGGCAACAAAAACCGGTTACCGGCCCCCTACAAGAAAGACTGGGATAATTTATTTTTTGGATATGCCTAACTGATTCGGTTGGTTGATTTTTTGGACCGGCAAATCACTCAAACTCAACGCGATACTTACTAAAATTTGTTATCAATAGATTTTAATCAGTTTCATTGAAGTTTAGATTCTACAAGTTTTTACTCACTAACGTTAAATTACGATCCTCCTCATCCACTACGGCTGAAAAGCCTAATTTACTGATCAGTTTTAGCATATTGTGATTATTACTCAATACTTCGCCTTGTATCAGTTTTAAGCCTTTAGCGCGGGCGGCATCCATTAAGCAAGTCATTAGGCGGTGAGCGATACCTCGATGTTGCCAATCGTCGGCAATCACGAGAGCAAATTCGCTGCTGTCGCCATCGGGATTCATCGCGTAGCGAGCGACCCCTAATTCTTTTTCATGCCCGTTTTGTTGGGTCACGACAATGAGGGCCATTTCACGATCATAGTCGATTTGAGTAAAGCGTACTAGCATCGTTGGTGTCAGTTCTTGCAAGGTTTGCATAAAGCGAAAGTATTTGGATTCTGCCGATAAGTTGCGGACAAAGTCTTGTTCTATGTCGGCATCTTCTGGACGAATGGGGCGAATAGTGATATCAGTGCCATCGGGGAGGTGCCATTGGGTGACAAGGTGGGTAGGGTAAGGGTAGATTGCCATGTGGGCATACCGATCCGGTAGCGGCGTGTAGTAGTCCACCACAATACGGCCATCAACGGCTACTGCATCATTGTCGTCGATAATCAACGGATTAATGTCCATTTCCCGCAACCAAGGTAATTCACAGGCCATTTCGGAGATACGCAACAATACATTTTCTAAGGCTTGACGATTGACCGGCGGCATTTGGCGAAATTCGTCTAATAATTTGGCAATATGGGTTTTGTTAATCATGCTCTCGGCCAGATAGCGATTTAACGGCGGTAGGCTGACGACAATATCTCCCATGACTTCCACCATGGTGCCGCCCATTCCAAAAGTAATGACTGGCCCAAATACGGGATCACGTATCATACCTACCATCAATTCTCGTCCATTGGGCTTAGTTATCATACGTTCTATTGTTACGCCCTCTACGCGAGCCGAGGGAAATTTGGTTTTAACACGTTGCATGATGCTTTTGAAGGCATCACGAATAGATTGGGCATTTCTGATATTGAGCTTAACGCCACCCACATCACTTTTGTGCAAAATATCATTTAAAATATCAGGAGAATTGACTTTCATAGCAATGGGAAAGCCCATTGCTTCGGCTAACACGAGTGCTTCATTAGTGCTGCGAGCAATGGCGGTGGTAATGACTGGAATCCCAAAGGCGCCGAGCAACGCTTTCGATTCCATTTCGGTCAAAATCTTGCGCCGTTCGGCCAATATTCCTTCAATGATCATACGTGCGCCTTCAACATCTGGATTATTGAGAGGTCCTATTGAGCCTGGCGTTTGCAATAGAATCTGCTGATTTTTGTGGTAAGCTGCCAAATAATAAAAAGCTTCTACGGCCGATTCTGGCGTATGAAATTCTGGAATACGAGTTTGTACAAAAAGACGATGACTGTCTTCAACTTGTTTTCCTCCCATCCAACAAGCGAGTACGGGTTTAGAGGACTTTTCGGCCTCTTCCGCCACCGCTTGGGCGGCCTCTAGTGGATAACTAATTGCTTTTGGGGTCAAAATAATCAGTATGGCATCAACATTTGGGTCTTGTAAACAAGTTGATACGGTTTTTCGATAACATTCTGGTGTCGCATCACTAATAATATCTATTGGGTTGCCATGCGACCAAGCAGAAGGTAATTCTTTGTTTAATATTTCCTGCGTTGCTGGGGATAATTTGGCCAGCGGGATACCTAAGTCAGCGGCTCGGTCAGTTGCCATAATACCCGGCCCACCGCCATTAGTGATAATGGCGAGGCGGTTGCCTTGTGCTTTGTAGCGAGAGGCTACCGTTTTGGCCGCTGAGAATAGTTGTGCAAATGAGGCCACTCTGACTACGCCGGCGCGTTGCAAGGCGGCATCAAAGGCATCGTCTCGGCCAATTTTTGCGCCACTGTGTGACATCACGGCATTAAGGGCACTTTCGTGTCGGCCAGTTTTAATCGCAATCACCGGTTTAATGCGGGCAGCAGCGCGTAAACCGCTCATAAAGCTACGTGCTTGGTGAATGCCTTCTATATAGAGTAGAATGCCTTGAGTTTGTGGATCGGAAACGAGATAGTCAAGAATTTCGCCAAAGTCCAAATCGGCGGAAGTGCCGATTGAGGCGATACAAGAAAAGCCGACATCATTGGGGCCAGCCCAGTCGAGAATGGCACTACATAAAGAACCCGATTGTGAGATTAATGCTAAGTTGCCCGGTTTGGCGCAGCTGTTAGTAAAGGTCGCATTGAGATTAATACGCGGGTGCATAATGCCCAAACAATTTGGCCCGACAAAGCGCACGCCAAATCGTCTCGCATTAGCAAGCACTTTTTTCTCTAACTTAGCCCCTTGGGTGCCGGTTTCACTGAAACCAGAAGAGATGATGACGGCCGTTTTGATTCCATATTCACCACAAGCCTCAATAACATCTGGGACTGTTTTGGCTGGGGTTATGATGATGGCTAAATCAACGGATTTTCCAGTTATTTCTCGAAGGGATGGGTAGGCGGTATGTTCTTGGACTTTTTCATATTTAGGATTAATAGGATATAATTCGCCTTGATAGCCGCCGTCCAAAATATTTTTAAAGACGATATAACCGATGGAATCTTCGGTATTACTCGCGCCAAAGACGGCGATAGATTTTGGAGAAAATAGCGGAGTTAAATAGTGTTTGCTCATGTTTGGAAATAGGTTGTGGGTAAATCGGTAATAGTGTGCTAATTGGGAGTTAAAAAAATCCGATTTTTTGAATTTGAATCGGATTTTTCTAACTATTTTTTTTATTACAGTAGCGATTTTCACTATAGTATCGGAGTTTTAGTTGGTAGATATTGTTGCGAAATGATGGACTATAGCTATTAAAACAGCAACTTACGGTGATTTATCGCCGGTAAGTCATTATTTTTTATTATCTGAA
>Ga0233403_10000874_pt1 | contig 14474 bp, 12 predicted proteins | sample Na_oxic_1_MG_FD_179866 | JGI IMG/M metagenome (GOLD analysis project Ga0233403, IMG submission 179866) | Seawater microbial communities from Saanich Inlet, British Columbia, Canada - Na_oxic_1_MG | ecosystem: Environmental > Aquatic > Marine > Inlet | place: Canada: British Columbia | collected...
ACTAAATCCGTTTTAAGCTGAACATCACGTCGAGAGGTCATCTTCTTCCGTGAGGTTCTTGATGTGGTTGGATTAGCCTCTGGTATTGGTGATGCCGGCGGTGGCATTTCCGTACTCGGTGTCTTATTTTCCAGTTTAGCCCCTCGCTTGCCCACCTACCCGGCTATGAAATAAATTATAGCGTCCAATCCTCCCATTCAAAGTCATCACGCACACTTTTAAGGATTTCAAATATCTTGTCCTTATTGTCCTGACTGACTAAAGTCGCACCAGCTTTAATGGCTGTAGCAGCAATAATTAAATCAATGTTGTGTTTTTGAAGAGCCTTTTTCCCGATACCTTTCTCTTTTCGATACTGTTCCTTAATTTCTCCAAAGATTTTAGCCCCCTCTTCTGTCAAAGAAAAAATGGTTATTTCTTTATCCTTCTTTATTGACTCAATTATCCGTCTACTCTCAGAAACAATTTGCTCATTGTCCGTATGTGCCACCCCATATTCAAGCTCGTACAAACTCATGATAGAAATACAAATCATCACATCAACTTGAAGGGCCTTTTCAAGCATTTTAGCCTTAATCTTTTCATGATGAAAAGCCTCTTTTCTGGAAAGATGAATAACAGCGTTAGTATCTAGCAAAAAAAAATTCATGTTTCCTCCTCGCTGAAAGGATTACGCATCGCAAAATTTTCCCGAAATTCCTTAACTCCTTTTTCTAAAACCCTCACCGTTTTTTCACTAATGTCATTGCTTTCTAAACGCTTTATTAAAGCGGCCATCCTCTCCACACTTTCTGGTTTTCGCTTTATCGAAGTCTCAACTTTTTCTACTGTAATAAAAACGCGAAAGCGCGTTCCCTCCAAATGCGCCCGCTTGCTCAAATCACCAATCGTTTCATGAGGTAAAACATGTTCTAACATCACTGTCTTTTCAGATACTTGTTCAATAGTGTTTTCCATGATTATTTCCAAAAATAAAAAACTTTAAATAAAAAACTTTCAACTAGAAATCAGGTAGAAATCAGGTTTGCCCTGTCAATAAATAATACATAAATGGTCAAATATACAGCAAGCGTAGTGTGCGTCCTTTGCCCCTTTTTGAATTGATGGGGCAAAGGACGAGAATAACAAATAAATGTCGGGTTACGCTTCGCTAACCCGACCTACCTGGCTACCAGTTTTATTTATCAGGTTCGCCATTACCATTTTTTTCCGGTTGATATTGTGCGACTAAATCCGTTTTAAGCTGAACATCACGTCGAGAGGTCATCTTCTTCCGTGAGGTTCTTGATGTGGTTGGATTAGCCTCTGGTATTGGTGATGCAGGCGGTGGCATTTCCGTACTCGGTGTCTTATTTTCCAGTTTAGCCGTCAGCAATTCAATTTTTTCCACGATGGATTCTTCTTTTGCGGTTGGCTCAATTGGTGGTGTTTCGACACGTGCTACCACCGGTGTTTCAGGAACAGTCAATGGTTCGGTTTGAGCTACACTCGGTGGTGCTTCTTTAGGAGCCGTTGTTGTTGATGCTACTTGAGGTTCACTCACCGGGGCTGGAGTAATTTCAGCCCTTTGTTCACGAGGTGCTACCGCAGGTGCTGGTGGCGGCGATTGACTCGGTTCCCTTTTCTGGGATGAATTTCCATTACCATTAACCGGTGGTATTTCAGCAGAGATTTTCTTTCCTAAGTTACTAAATGCACTAAAAATTAGGATAAAGATAGCCCGTATGAAATAAAACACCATCTTGATGGCCCCAATAATTCCCATAATGACATTAACAACCATCATTATCATGCCAAAAATGACCATCCATAAGCGTAACCATAATGGTGTGGCGGGCGGTGGTGGTGGCGGCGGTGGCAGTTCTTCTCCAAATCCGGCAACCGGTGGAATATAACCACCACTGTCTGTACCAGAATCACATAATGCTTCTGGGCCAATACTAATACAACCCAATGGAATGACGACCAAGGTCAAAATAGTAGAAACGAGTACGCCAAATAATAAAGAAATAGCCATGCCTTGGAAAATCGGATCAAAAAGAATGACAAACGATCCAGCAACTAAAGCAAAGGCCGTAATCAAGATAGGACGAGTACGTGTTTTACACGCTAAAATCACTGCATCTTGGATAGGTACCCCCCGTTGGATTTCATGGATCGAATAATCTACTAATAATATCGAGTTACGCACGATGATTCCGGCGAGTGCAATCCAACCAATCATTGAGGTTGCCGAAAATTCAGCCCCTAACAATGAATGCCCTGGGATAATTCCCAACAAAGTTAATGGAATCGGTGCCATGATAATGGCTGGTACAATGAAATTACCAAATAACCAAACCACTAGCATGTAGATTAAGATCATGGCGACCACAAATGCTAGGCCCATATCACGGAAAGTTTCATAAGTCACCGTCCATTCCCCGGTCCATTCAAATCCGGATTTTCCACTGGCTGATGGTGGCCCAATATATCGTTCACAGAATGAGATAACCAATAAGTCAGTACAACCAGCATCGACTAGATTCACACCGTCAGGTGTTTCATAGTCTTTTAACAAACTTTCAATTTCGAGCATGCCATAAATGGGCGCACTGAGCCGGTATTCTTGTTTTTCTTCATCATAAAGACCAACGGAATCACCAACGACGTATTCAACCGGACGCAAGTCTTTTTGGTAATAAATGGTATCTTGCTCGGCTTCTACAAAATTACCCAATTCAGCTAATGGTACGATACTGCCGGTTTGGGTTGAAATAGGCAAATCATATAAGCGACTTAATTGTGAACGTTCCGTGAGCGGTACTTGAATAATAATGTAAGTGGGTTCAAGTACGTTGCCTTGTTTGATATCACCGAGTTTAAAACCACCTAAGGCCATGACCAGATTTTGGTTAATGGTATCAACGGAAATACCTCGCCGTACAGCTTTTTCAGCATCGACTTCAAAACGCCAAATTTTGTGTGGCTCTGGCATGTAGTTATCGACATCGTCTAAAATTTTTGCTTGTTCAAAGACTTCAGTCATTTTTTGAGCGACGATCCGGCGTGTTTTATCGTCTGGTCCATAGACTTCAGCGACGATGGATTGTAATACCGGTGGTCCAGGTGGCATTTCAACAACGGTGACTTTGGCTGTGCCATTTAAATCTTCAAGCCGTTTCTTTAAGGCGATTCTAGCAGCGATAGCGACTTCATGGCTACTACGATGGTGTTCCGAGTAGCAATCACGAGTTTCTTGTTCCCAGAAACTGATACCACATTTTTTCTTTTCCAATTGCACATGAATATCAGCATGCCAGGGTTTATTTCTTAAATAGTAATGACGTACCATGCCATTAAAATCAAAGGGTTGTGAAACACCAACATAAGTTTGTAGGGCAATCACTTCTGGAAAGTTCTTTTCATCACGCAAAACATCAGCTATTTGGTAAGTCAAGTTTGCGGTTACCGGTAAAGCACTGCCTTCTTGCATATCAATAAAGACATTGAATTCCGGTTTTTTGTCCAAGGGCAACATTTTAACTTCGACTGTTTGGAAGTAAAACATTGAACAGGCTGCAAAAAATGCGAAAATGAGTCCTAACAAAAATCCCCAACCTAGGATACGATTGGTAAATAAGGGCGGTAAAATTTTGCGAAACAGCCATTCCCATCTTTGATTGGTGCGATGTTCTCGTTCTTCTTGTTTTTCTAGGGCTGCCATTGATGGTTTAAAGCGCATGGCTAACCAAGGGGTGAAAACAAAGGCGGCAAACAATGAAAAGATCATGGCGATTGAGCCTAATGCCGGAATAGGTCCCATGTAGGGGCCCATCATACCGGAAACAAATCCCATCGGTAATAAGGCAGCTACGACGGTGAATGTCGCTAGAATGGTTGGATTACCAACTTCACGTACCGCATCTATGGCGGTTGCCGTATCCGTTTCTCCTTGGAGTAACCAGCGTCGGTAAATATTTTCGATAACGACAATGGCATCATCGACTAAAATACCGATGGAGAAAATGAGTGCGAATAAACTCACTCGGTCAATGGTGTATCCGAGTACCCAAGCTGAAAAGACGGTGATTAAAATAACGACCGGTATGACCAAGGTGACGACGAGAGAGGGCCGCCATCCGAGTGAAAAGAAAACTAAGATGGTGACAGCGAAGGTTGCAATAAAGAGTTTTTTAATGAGATCATTGACTTTATCGTTAGCCGTTTGTCCATAATTGCGGGTAACTTCGACATGCACGTTATCTGGAATAATGTGCGTTTTTCTCAGCATGTCGATATGGTTCAAAATATCTCTCGCCACTTTAACGCCGTTAGTGCCAATTTTTTTAGAAACGGCAATCGTGACGGCTGGCGCACCATTAACTTCAGGCACAGTGACTTCTTGTTCTAACCAGAAAGTATCATGTTTTTCATAAGCGGGTCCGGAAAAATAATTAACCATTTGATAAGGTTCTATTTCAGGACCTTGAAAGACATCAGCCACATCACGTACATAGACCGGGGCATCTTGATAAGTACCGACGACTAATTTTTTCACATCATCAGCATTTTTCAAGAATTTGCCGGTGTAGACGATAAAATGCTTATTACCCGATTCAATAAGCCCGGCAGTTGTTTCACTATTAGCGGTTTTGATGGTTTGAGCGACGCGTCCAATACTGATGCCATAACCGGATAATACCTCGGGTTTGACTTCTATCATTACTTGTTCAGCGCGTCCACCAACGACGAAACTTTGCCCAGTATTGGGAATCCCTTTAAGGCTTTGCATGACTTCTAATGATAAAGTCCGTAATGCACCATCATCTAAATTGTCGGACCATAAGGTCAAGGCGACCACTGGCACATCATCAATGCCTTTGGGTTTAACTAATGGAGGCTTTACGCCAGGGGGAATTTTATCCATATTTGACTGCAATTTGTCATGGACTTTAAAAATGGAGTGTTCCAATTCTTCGCCCACTTCAAATTGTACTGTTACCATGCCTTGCCCACGTTCTGCGGCTGAGTAGACATGTTCAACTTTTGGAATTTCACTCATAATCCGTTGCAACGGATCGATGGTTAAACTAGCGACTTGTTCTGCTGATGCGCCTGGATATTGAATAAAAATATCGATCATTGGCACTGAAATTTGTGGGTCTTCTTGACGGGGTGTGAAGATCAAGCCGATTATTCCCATAAATAACATCGCAAAGAAAAAAAGCGGGGAAAGCGGGGAATGAATAAAGGCTTGTGCCATTTTTCCCGCTAATCCTAAATGTTGTGAGTTATTGTCCTGGTTAGTCATGCGGATTTTAAGTTGAAAATTGAGAAGAGAAATTTTTCTTACTGTAAATTTTTCTGTGAGGCTATACTTGAATCCTTGGCTCTAGTTGCGGAGCTTTAGATGTTCACCGGATTATTTACAGTAACAAATTTTTTGTATTTTTTTAGTATTGCTTTATCAGTATATAATAATGTACTAAATAACAAGGCCCTAAAAAGTCGAGAAATAAAATCTCTTTTAGAGTTGAGAGATTATACGAAAATTAAATAACTTAGAAAGTTTTTTCCTCTCTCATATCTTTCCCATAAGAGTGAGAGTTTTAATGAATAAGGAATGACCCATTTATTGATTGAATTTCAATTCCTAGCAAGGGGATTCTTTGCCACCATTGATGATAACGAAATCATCGGTTTCTAGCCCACTAAGAACGCTGACATAATCACCAAGATGGGGATCAAGTTCGCTAATCAGTGTGGCATTGACTTTTCGTCCCAATCGCACCACACGTCGTTCATAATGACCATTTTTAACCACACAAACAGCTGGTAAACTTCCCCGTCGAGCCACTGCGGTTTTCGGAACCAACAATAATTTTTGTTGACCGGCTTTAATATCTGGTACATCAACTTGAGCATATTGTCCAGGACCGACATATCGTCCATCTTCGCTGTCAGTATCTATAGACAGGTCAAATTTGACAGTAACGGTGTGACGTTGTGGATCAGCAATGGGAAAAATTTGTGCAGTTGTCACAATCACACGTTCATCAAGCACGTCCAATTTAGCAGAAACTTGTTTGCCCACTTTTAAACCGCGAACTAAACGCGCTGGTACATTGACTTCAATTTGTAAATGCCCAGTATCGGCAAATTGTAATAAAGGTTGTCCCATCATGACTGTATCGCCAACTTCTACGAATTTTTTAATGATGACACCTTCAAACGGTGCAAGACTTCTTGCATCACGTAGTTTGGCATCAATTTGTTCAATTTGGGATTCTGCTTGCCATAAAGAACTACGTGCTTGTTCGATTCGGCTACCATAGTCATGTAATTGGGTACGACGGTCAAGTCCAGAGTTACTTTGTCCCAATAAATCGCTAAGTGGTTTGGTAATAATTTGGTCAAATATATTGGGTAACCCCATTCCACCTGGTGCTTTATCAGGTGAATCGGGGGATAATAATTCACGCTTATATTGCATACCGGCATTGCGTAATGTGATATCGGCGCGTCGCCATTCTGCGACAGCAGCCCGTCGCTTTGCCAACAATGCGCGATCATCCAATACCACTAAAGCTTTTTCTTCCTGAAATTTATCACCTTCTTCGCCAGCCAAATATTCCACTTCGCCGGGTAATTGTGCTTTAAAAGTGACTTCTTTTTTGGGGATAACTGTACCACTTAAAGTCACTGGGGGGCTAACATCATAAGCACGTACTTGATAAGTCGTACTTTCTGCCGTTGTGGCTAGACTGATACTATAGAAAAGCCCCAACGTGGCTATTTGAAATGTCTTTTTTTCCCACATATTTTTTTTTCTAAACCTCTTAAAGCGACATAAGGGACATGTTGTGTTGCAAAAACACAACACAACAGCCCCTTAAAATTTAGTGTAACAAACTGATGTTTCTGGATGTAGAAGAAAAATTAGAGATACCTAAGTCTATCTCAGCTTTAGTTAAAGGAATAGCGATGATTTCATTGTTAGGTGATTTCCAGAAAAAATTATACCGTTGCCTGAGCGGTTGGTGAGCTTGTCGAACCATGTCGAAGGCAAATTCTTGCAGTTGCCTTCGACATGCTCAGGCAACGATCCCGGTATTTTCTTTTCTTGAAATCGCCTTATTCCTAAGTGACCACTATTCAACAGGACATTTTCCCATGATTTCAAAGCTTTTTATAAAGGGTCCCATCATGCTTGGGTCTTTGACCATAGCACCATAGTCACCCTTTTCAAATCCTAAGCCGCCAAACATGGCAGGTTTTCCCATATCAATTTTGCCAATGCCGTCCTTGAGCCATTTGGTCCAACTTTCGGGTTTAGCACGTAAATCCCAATCCAGTTCTTCACCATTATAGGCACCAGCACTGGTCACTTTGCCAGTTTCAACCACTAAAACACCTTTGGGAGCATCTTCTTTATATATCCCATAGCCAATCTTGGCTGAAAAAGGATTATCCAGTTTAGAGAGTGGTTCTACAAGTTCAGTAGTTTCTGCATTCCATTTTTCCATGAAACAGGTCATCCAATCAGCTGAAAATAATTCTGCCGCAGCGTTTGATTCGGTAGTAGTAGCGTCTTTTGCTGCTTCTGCGGCAGCGTTAGATTCTTCGGCAAAGCCAATGCCAACGTACAACAATAGTCCAATGACTGTGGTCAGTTTAATCAATGTTTTCAAGATAATTATCTCCTAATTTTGTTAATTTAAGGTTAAGTAAAAATAAGGGATTTGTTGTATACCTCATTTTGGCAACAACAATTCCCGTTTTTAGGTCGGTGAGTATGATTAAGGTGTTGGATATGAAAATAAATCTTCCCGTCTAAACTCTGTTTGTTGACTAGACATTATCCAAATCTGTTTCATAATTTTTTATAAGTCATTGATATATTTAAATATCAACATTTAAGATTCATCAAGTTGTCCAGAAAAATATCGAGCTGTGCGGTTAGAAATTGCCCATAACAGCGTCAATCCCCAATTTTGTACTTTTTATAGGGTTATTATGGGGTCAGGCAAGCCTTCAAAAATGGAGGTTCGTAATCTAACCGCACAGGTTGAAAAATATTGTCTAAAATTTTTAAAACGGATTAATATTTTTACAAAGGACAAAACTTTTTTGGATAAAAGTTAAATGTGACAAAGTAGAATTAATATAAACGGAAGTTTTTGAGCTTATTTGGAGAATTTTTTACATACCCATTCCTAATCTTTCACTGACGACCATCAGCCTTTCACACGGCCCATAACGGTAAAACTTTTCACAAATGGCCCTGCCATCCGGGGATCTTTAATCATGGCTTTGTAGTCACCGATTTTGAACTTCAGTTTACCACTCACATAAGCTGCTCCTAAGCTTGCCATTCCTAAACCTTTTTCAATCCATTTATTCCAACTTTCTTCTGATGCCCGTAAATCCCAGTTAACTTCGTCGTCATTGTACGCAGCTGCTGATGTGACTTTACCATTTTCAATTACCAAAATACCTCTAGGTTTGTCTTCATTAACCATACCATAAGCAATTTTGGAATTAAAATTAATGTCAGCCAGTTTACCTGACAATTCAGGTTCATTATTCCATTCTTCCATGTAGCTTTTCATCCAAGCATCGGAAAATAAATCAGCCATATATTTTTCTCTCCATTTAATTTTAAAGTAACTCTTAAACTTGTTATAATATCACAATTTTTCTTAATCTTTGAAACCGCTTTTTGTTGTTATTTTAAACTAAATTTTATTAATTCTAAATATATTTGCAATATGATGAATCGTTAATAATGTTTTTGAGAATATTTGTTTAAAATTTAATTGAAACACAAGCGACGTATAATTTAAATACCTAATCCATAAATCACCTACTAATTTTAAATTTTTGAAAGGTTTCGTTCATTCTTGAAGCATTTTTTCTCAACACAAAATGGTAGGATAAGTAGGTACACAGAAATCTTTTCACATTTTGGAGAAGTGAAAAATGCTAGATCGAAAAGAAATCGTATTTTTAGAAAAGTTAAAATACTTTTGTTTACCTATTTATATATTATGTTCACCTAATTTATTCTACTTTGTCACATTCTCACGCAAAGGTGCTTAGTGCCAAGCCTAAATAATTGAACGACTTTGCTCGAAGCGGCTTTGCGCGAAAATTAAAACAAACCGGCTCAAAGTAGAATTAAGTGGTAAGACTTTAAAAGGCTACAAACAGAACTTTAAATACAAATTTATAGCCAGTATTGAGCATAAGTTTTTTGAGGGCATAATTATACGCTATTTACAACTTTATTTTCTATTTCAGTTCTAAAAATGGCATTATTCAAAGATAAATATTTTATATATCCTTGATTTAATACAATTTATCTCTACATTGAGAACACTATCAAACTGGTGTATTTATATTTAGCAAAATTTTTTGGGTGATTTCCAGAAAAAATTATACCGTTGCCTGAGCTTGTCGAAGGCAACTGCAAGAATTTGCCTTCGACAAGCTCAGGCAACGATTCCGGTATTTTCTTTTCTGGAAATCGCCTTGAGGTTTATTAAAGTAAATACTCAATATTGACATTATACATATTTTATAAAAATGTCAATTGTTGAATTTTATAAAAAATGTGTATTTTTGCCAATCAGAGTTATCCAAAATTTATTTTGGAGAAAATACACTTTAAATTGTACCTGTTTTAGAGTTTGTATAGTGTTAACCAATGGATGTCAAAAAAATTCCTGGTGATTTTTCCTTATCAAGGAAAATGAGGAGGAATTTTTTTATGGATGATTTTTTAGGGATTAGGAGTTAAAAAACTGTTCGATGTTTAATTCCTAATCCCTAATTTATTTTTATAACGTTCAAATTTATGCCTTTATGTATAGATGTTCTTCATTCATTGTCAAAAAAACCTCCCTACTGAAAACGCCGGAGAACTCTGTAAGTCTTTGATTTTTAGTTAAGCTGGTCCGCGTAAGTCTTTGAAAATACTATACACAAAAAAATTTTCTGGCGTTTTCAGCTCCCTAAGTCTCCATTAAAAAGGGGAATATTGGGGGAGTTACCATGAATGAAGGATGTCTCATAGATATCCTTCATTCATGGTAAAGTATTTATCTTATAAACGGATGTTACGCACAACGCTTCAAAGATTTATACAAAGCATAGTGTGTAACATCCGTTATCAAGGTAATTTTTGAACAGTACCACATTAAGAGGAAATGTACTTTTATGAGCTTTATTACTGTTGGTAATGCATTAGGTTGTACAATTAACTCTCATCGTCGTGGCTGGGATGGTAGTATTTGTAAAAATGCGGAATCTTGGAATTGTTCTGCAAAACAACAATTTAGAACGGATTATTGTCAACAAGGTGATCCACGTTGTTATCACATCCATATTTTTGAAGAGGAAAACCCTTACTGTCTCATTGATGATCTAGGTATTGGATGGTTGCTTGAACCCTATCCTGAAGTGTTAAACAACCAAATCTTGCTATTTTGGGGTAAACGTTTTCAAGAACCGCGTGGCATCAGTGATATCAATGCTAGGCCTAAAGACTATGTGTTTGGGGCTTATCGTGTACGGAATGTTTCTCCTCAAAAAATCAATGAATTTAAGACATTGTGGAAAATAGAACCTTATCCAGATGGCTGGACCCGCTTTCAACAACCCTATATCTTAACCGTTTATTATAAGAGTATCATTGGTGGGGTTTATCTCAAAGAGGTTAATCGAGTTGCAGTGGAAAATATGTTTGAAAAAGCCGCTGAACAAGCTCGTAATCCTCATCCAAATTGGATCAATTCTAAAGATGCTGAACAGTTTGAATACTTCCATGCCCATTTGCATGAATGGTTTGAAATTGCCCGCGAAGATGCTCAACGGTTACAGCAAAATATGGTGCGAACTTATACTAAAACGACACCAACTCCTCCCCAAACTCGAAGTCCTTTTGATGGTTTAAAAAACTTAGATATTAAGAAAACGCCCAACATAGTCACCTCGGCTAATAAGTCGTTGAAAAATGGGGGGGCAATTTACCCACTCATAGAAAAAGAGCCTGTTAAAGAAAAAATCAAAACGGTTTATAGTAAGGAACTTTTAGATGCTGTAATGGCAGTTTCACTGACCAAAAATATCCTCATCCTTACGGGTAATCCTGGGGTGGGCAAAAGTAGTTTAGCCATTGATTTACTAGATGATCATGAGCGCAAACTGATTGTACCGGTTGGTTCGACGTGGCGAGGGCGTGAAGATTTGTTAGGTTATGTTAATCCTATCAGCAATGATTTTGAACCAACTGATTTTACTCGTTTTTTGTGTAAAGCGGAAGCGGCTTGGCGAAGAAATGATAAGCGTACTTTTTTGGTGATTTTTGAAGAATTTAATCTGAGTCAACCGGAATATTGGTTCGCCGATATTTTGGTGCGTTCACAATATTCTGAGGATCAAGAAAAGTTGCGAATGATTGAACTCGGTGGTAAAGGCATTCGTGGAATCACAACGACGGGTAGTAAAGTGTTTATTTCACCGGCCCTTCGTTTTGTAGCGACTATCAATAATGATCATACCACATTATCCTTGTCACCTCGGGTTTTAGATCGTGCTTCTATTATTGAGTTGAATTTAGAACCCAGATCGACATTAGAACGTCTCAAATTGGAATTGGACGAAAAACAAATTATGTCGATAGAAGAATTAGACGCTTTACTTAAATATAAGAATGCGATGTTTTCGTTGCGAGCGGCTGATTCTTTAAAACGTTGCATAGAGAATTTGCAATTGCTTGAGATGAATACGACATGGGATGCCTTGGATACGGTGTTGTTACAACAAGTGCTGACGAAGGTGAGATTGATGGTAGGCGATCCTGCTAATGATAGTCTCATACAAGGGTTAGAAGATTGGAGCGAGAATTATGGTAAAAATCTACGCAAATGTGCAAGCCTCATTAATAATTGGACAGAGGCGTTGAAAGATGGAAGGGATGTAATCCAAGCGTAATTTTTTTGCTACGATGTAATTCTAAATAAAAGAAGAGTGAAACATGAAAGGTGAAAACATGTTGGTTCATTGTTCTGTAGCTCGATGATCAATTTTTTTTAATGATCTAATTTGATTGTCATTTCGAGCGAAGCAAGAAATCTAAACAAATAGAGATTTCTCGCTTCGCTCGAAATGACAAATTCTTTCTTGATTTTCCATTCATCATTCACCATTCATCATTCATCATTAGCAAGTGAGGTACATAATGAGTTTACAAACGTTAGAACAAAATCCTTTTCCGATTGAAAGTGTTGTAGGATTATCAGGGATTTCTTGGGAACGGTTTAATAAAATACAATCCGATTTTGATGAAGTTCCGTCGGTTAAACTAACTTATACGGGAGGATTACTGGAAATTATGGCCCCTATCAGCAATGAACATGAATATGTTAAAAGTAATGTGGGTGAGTTATTGGGAACTTATATGCGGGAAAAAAGTATCCGATTTTACCGGCGGGGTGGCTTTACCTTAAAAAAAGAGGGCTATTCTTCTGGTGAACCAGATGAGTCTTTTTGTATTGGTGCTAACAAAGAAGTGCCTGATATTGTTATCGAAGTAGTGATTACTAGTGGCACAATCAATAAACTTGAGGTATACAAACCGTTAAACATTCCAGAAGTGTGGTTTTGGAAACAGAAACAATTGCAAATTTTTCATTTAACCGATGGAGAATATCAACAAGTAACTTGTAGCAAATTTTTTCCCGATTTAGATTTAGAAATGCTACAACGCTATATCGACTATCCCGATCAATATGATGCAGTGATGGAATTTCAAAAAGCTATTCGAGAAAATGATGAATGATGAATGGTGAATGGTGAAAAATCTTGAGAAATTTGGTGCGAAAAAAAGCCACTTGGCATAAATCAATACTATGCCAAATGGCTTTTTTCATTTTATCGTCTGAATGTGGTACCGTACAACGAATCAAGTACAACGAATTTAGAAAAACACACAACGAATAGTCTTTGATTTAATTCGTTGTGATCTGTTAAATTCGTTGTACTCTTGTTATTCTACAACTTCTCCGTAATCACCCAATATCCACGTCAAATCTCCGTTTTCGTTTTGTCCACCAAATATCAAGTCCGTAAACCGACCTACGTGCCTATGGTTCAAAAAAACATGCTACGTTTGCTCAATTTGGTGCCAGGTAGTCTGGGTGACGACTATGGAAGAGATTAGTTTAAACGGGGAAATGCACCGTAGTGGTAATCCTATCTTTTCATCGTAATTGCGTTTACCGGCATATTCAAAGTCGTCTGAACGTGTTAAAAGTCTACACTTTCTTTCGTTATTTGGAGTTGTGATGACCTTGACTTCTTCAAATCTATCACATTTGAACCAGAACTTCACATCAGTTACACCGTTTACCTCGTCTATAGGGATAACAAATACATCCTCGGTAGCAAACGGGTTCTGTTCTGTTTGTGTGTCACTGTATTCAACTACCCTTGCCCGGTATTCGAGCTTTTTAGCAAAATCCTTCACTTTCTCTTTTGGGGAAGGACAGATTTCTTTAATAGAGTTTTCTGCATAATAGAAGTACAACCAAAACGGTTGCCCAGATGGAATTGTGGAACTGTTTAGTTCCGAGGAACTTTTTGAAATAAACGGAAAGCTAAAGTAGGGCAAACAAGATTGTTTCCAGCCATCACGGACTCTCGATTCTAACCAATTCTTATCGTTATCGCCACAGGGGTGTGTCGGGTAAAGGTATTCAGTCATCTAAAATCCTCCTAAATCTGTGCAGAAATTGTTTTTTTATCTAAACTGAACCAAATAGTCAGGGTTTAATTCTGCTCAACCCGAACTATCAGGCTAATTACCTTGTTTTGAAAGGATGCTTTATTATGACAGGTTTACAAAAATTGGCCACACTTTGTCGCTTATTTTTTTGAGATAATGATAAAAAACGTTATTTAAGGGTTTAATTTATTTCATGAAAAATAGTTTATGACATATTTTTATTCTCTTGATAAATTTAAATTATACTTTAAAGTTCAAAAATACTCTCCTTTATAAAAGAAAGGCTTTTTCCCTTTTGGTATAAACCTAACAGGTTGAAAAAAACTTAGATTGTAGGGTGGGTAGAGTGAAGCGAAACCCACCAAATACAAAATGGATGGTGGGTTTAGCCATCCTACATTTGACTTGTAGTTGGTTAGCGAGTGAATATTCTATAATATTTTATGAGAAAGGTCACATTTTTTTCATTTTTGGCGGGTCGCTTTTGATTTAGGGTATTTTTTCACGATAAATTTTGGAATGACATTGATGTCGGGTTAGAGATGCCATGCCGCAGAAAATAACTTACGCATTCTCAACAAATACTATTTCTTAAAGAAATAGTATTTGTAGGAATCTCTAAAAACACGTATTTTATTGACTGCCTTGTCCCTTATGGGTAGTTTCGCTTCACTCTACCCATCCTACCCGCTAAATCTTATGA
>Ga0233403_10000875_pt1 | contig 14447 bp, 9 predicted proteins | sample Na_oxic_1_MG_FD_179866 | JGI IMG/M metagenome (GOLD analysis project Ga0233403, IMG submission 179866) | Seawater microbial communities from Saanich Inlet, British Columbia, Canada - Na_oxic_1_MG | ecosystem: Environmental > Aquatic > Marine > Inlet | place: Canada: British Columbia | collected...
AGGGCGCGATACGCGCTAAGCCGAAGTCGATGATTTTGACAATCATTTTGCCTTGATCGCGTTTCAAAAGCAGGTTCGCGGGTTTTAAATCTAAATGATAAATCCCTTGCTCATGGGTGCGTTGTAAACAGTGGGCGATTTGTAAAGCGATTTCTTGGCCGGATCGAAAATCCAAAGGCCCTTCCCTTTCTAACCACGCTTCGCCATCTATCGCGCCTTCAATGTATTCCGTCACAAAATAAGGGCCTTGTTGTTTGAGGCTATCGGTATAGCCATAATCTAACGCTAATGGTACCGTGTCGCCTGCTATTTTGTTCAGCGTAAAGGGTTCTTTAAAGACGGTATCCAGACGGCCTGTGAGATTTTCCCAAAAACATTTGACAACGACGCTGGGATGTTGTGTTGCGGTTAATTGATTCTGGTTGTGACATAAAAAGGCGCAGCCCATGCCGCCAGCCCCTAACATTTTTTCATAAGGATAATACCCTTTATTGATATCATGTAAGGCATAGCGTTGATCAACTTTTGGCTCGGCATAGCCTTGTTCAATTTCTTGAGCAGATTTTTTTACCGCGTTTTTTAAGGCATCTAAGGCTTGTGCATAATGGGCCGTTTTTTCGGCCACGGTGTTTTGAGAAAACGCTTTGCGCCAGCGCACTTGAAACACATTGAAATAGGCCAGCCTTTGATCTAAAGGCGAGTTGGTTTTTTCAATGGCTTGCATAAAAAACCGTTCAGCTTGTTCCAAATCACCCGTTGAAGACAGGGCCGTACCCATTTTAAGCGAGACTTGACTGTATTGTGGATGCTGGCTGGGTAAACGGCACAATTGCTCAATCCAAGTTTTTATCTCGTAGAGACTGTCATTATCGTATTGCCTCAACTCATCACCAGGTTTGACTCGTGTCGATAAACCGCGTTGAGCGATCAAGTCATCGAGTTTTTCAGCGATTTGTTCAACCCAATCCTTGATTTCCACCCCCGTTTGTTGCACTTCATCCAGCTTTTCATCCAATTTGATTAAAGTGCTGTCCACATCTTGCACCCAGTCGAGTACCTTATCTATTTGATTTTCAAAGCGATTTTGAAATCGCAGCACTTGTTGATGATGGGCTTGCCAACTGGCTTCAACGGTTTCCAAGTGTTGCAGTCTGTGCGGGTCAAAGAGAAATGAGGATTTGACTTGTAATGCTTTGAGATCAGCGATGGCCTCTTGAATGTGTTCGAGTTCAAGACAAATGTGTTCTTGTTGTAGCGCATTTTGGGTGTCTTTGAGACGTTGATCCTGACGAATCAATTCGCGAAAAAAGAACAAAACGCTATCGCCTAACAGGCCGTCAAAACGCAGAAAAGCGGCTAAATGTTCATCAACGGTTTCCACACTTTGCATTTGTTCAAGTACGATATCCGTGATCGCCTCATGTTGTCGATGACTGACGAGAGCAGATAAATCTTCTTCAGTCAGGGCATGGATTTCAAAGAAGTGATCCGTTTTTTTGGCACATTTTTTGAGAGATTGAATCGTTAGCTTGCGAAAATCAGCCTGTTTTTGAACGGCCTCATTGCCCTGCACAAAAGGTTGCCAATAATGGGTTTCAATTTGGGCAGCAAATTCGCGCGTGATTTTCTTATAGCGCAATGTTTTGATCAGCGAATCAGGCGCATCGAGGCCGACGCTGATCGCGACAAAGGCGTAGTTACAGCCGTCTTGATAGGCTTTTGTGATTTCAGCGGCCGTGAAGGTGAAATGTTCTCTTAAAACCGATATCACCGAACCGCCCGCTTGTGAAGCGACTTCCACAATGGCAGGGCTATCTAATAATGAACCGAGTAGAGTTTGAGTGAGTGTTGAGGGAGTCATGATTTGTTTTATGATATGATTTTATGAAAATATTTTGTGATGATAATATGCTGTGTACTGTTACACAAGCTTTTTTCAACACAGAGAACACAGAGTAGCACAGAGTTTCACAGAGTTTCACAGAGTTGAAAAAGGAAAATGTCAATGAAATGCTTGCCATGCCTGTTTTTACTGATAACAACTTCCCTTCATGCTGAAGTGATTTTTGATGGTACGTTGGGCCCTTCTGTTAATTTACCCGGCCCCAATTATCAAATTGAGAGCCAATACGGTCAACAATACGGTGGCAATTTATTCCATAGTTTTCGTGAGTTTAATTTGCAAAACCATGAAAGGGCTACCTTTTCTGGCCCTAATAATATCAATAATATCATAAGCCGCGTCACGGGCGGTAATCCTTCCCAAATTGACGGGCTACTGCGTTCAACACTGCCCAATGCTGATATCTATTTTATCAATCCATCAGGGCTATTTTTTGGGCCCAATGCGAAACTGGATGTACAAGGTTCTTTTCATGCCAGCACGGCCGACTATTTGCGTTTGGGAAAGGCCGGACGTTTTGATGCCAGCCAGCCTGATAATAGTTTATTAACCGTTGCCCCGGTTGAAGCCTTTGGCTTTTTGGATAACACAGTCGCCCCCATTTTGCTTGAAGGGCGAGGAGAAATCAGTGAATCGGATTGGGATGGCAAATCAATGGGGCTAAGCAGTGGAAAAACCTTATCATTGATAGGGGGCGATATCGATATCATGAAAGGGAGTTATGTGCGAGAGCAAGACAACAGTTCGATTACCCGATTAGGCAATCTGAATGCACCGCGTGGCCGGATCAATCTAGTCAGCGTTGCCTCAAAAGGTGAAGTCATACCCACAGCATTAGATATAGAACTATTAGGTTTTAAAGACTTTGGCGATATCAGCCTGTCTAACAAATCAGTCGTCGATGTGACTGGAAAAGGTGCCGGTAGCGTATTCATTCGTGGCGATAAATTGACAGTCAATGACAGTTGGATTCAAGCCATTCGGCGAGAAAATCAAAGTCAATTGCTGAATGAACAACCGCATGATGAGAATGGAGTACAACGGATTTTTGGCCTAAACGGATTGAAAAATCCAGTCAGTATTGATATCAAAGTCAGGCAACTTTCCTTGAAAAACAATAGTCGGATCAGAGGAGATTCACACAGCAGTGTTAATGCGGGCGATGTTTCAATTGAAGCCGATACGATTGATTTCAAAAACGGAAGCTGGGTTAATAATAAAGCTTATGCAAGAGGCCATGCTGGCAATATTGTCCTAAAAGCGAACGATATAATAATAGAAGACGGCGGAGTTGTCAGCCTGACTCATGGTGAAGGTAACGCCGGTAGCATTCATATCCACGCAACAGGCACACTGATACTGGCAGGAACTGATGCTCAAGCAGGTTGGTCTAGTCAAATCGCTTCTCTCACGGATCCCTATGAAACAGATATTATAGGCGGTGCTGGACAAGACATCTTACTCGAAGCGGGAGAACTGATCTTAAAAGCAGGTGGCCAAATCAGTAGTAGCAGCATAACGTCTGAAGGCAGACAAAGCTTACCCGCAGGCAACATCACGATTCGCGTAACAGGTGCCGTTAAACTTTCAGGAGTCAATCCCTACGGCGAAAATGAAAATGGATTCGGTTCAGGGATTTATGTCCGTTCAAAAGGCACAGACGCTGGCAAAGCCGGCACGCTTTTTTTAAGCGCCGGTTCCTTGTCTATCACTGACGGTGCTGTAATCAGTGCGAGTACATCAGGTAACGCACACGGCGGCCAGATTGATATACAGGTTAAAGGCCCCATTTGTATATCAGGCAACTCTGCCCATATCGCGTTGAAGGAAGCCAAAGGAAGTCAGAAAGAATTTCAATCAGGATTTCTGGATTACCAAGGTGATCGCGTTTCCATCAGTGGTATTTATGGGTATTCCTCAAGCCCAGCCGAACAAGCCGGTGCAGCCGGCACGATTAGCTTATCGGCTCAACAGTTCAAGTTGACTGAAGGCGGCCTGATCAATACCGCAACTGAAAATGCGGGCGGTGGGCATATTACCCTCAACACAGACAATCTATTGTATTTGCAAGACAGTGAAATCACCACCAGTGTACAAGGCGGAACTGAAAATGGGGGGAATCTCACTATTGACAATCCAGAGTTTGTGATATTGAACAATAGTCTAATAAAAGCCCAAGCAGATGCCGGAAGAGGAGGAGATATTGAAATCAAATCGGAACACTTTCTGCCCTCAAATGAGAGTATCGTAGATGCCACATCAAAAGTGGGCCTTGATGGGAAAATCGTGATTAGTTCGCCTACTTGTGATATGAGTCAAGCAGTCATTGTTTTGCCACAAAAACTCATAGATAGTCATCTGAAACCTTGCGATACACAAGATATTGAACGGCCCAGCACGTTTGTGATTAACCCAGGTTATCGGGAACCGCCGTTTCTTAAGTAGAGACGCGATGCCTCGCGTCTCTTTAAGGATCGAACGCTGATTGAACTGATTTTCACGCAAAAACTTTTGCGTGAAAAACGGATTAACGCTGATTAAAACACTGATTAAAAATCAGTGTAAATCATGACAATCAGTATGTTTTGTTCCAGTTTTTATCGCGAAATACTGGAGCAAAACATATCAGCGTTCTATCTGGGAGTCCGCTTTTCACATTTGACACCAAGGTACGAAAGGGCAATAATAAAAAAATTCTCAAAACAACATATACAAATACATCTATCTCATCATGTCTTTTTATAATACGTCTTCTTATGCTCACGATAGTTTACCCACAACGGGTATATTATTAGTCAACTTGGGCACACCGGATGCCCCGACACCGGCCGCAGTGCGTCGTTATTTAGGAGAATTTTTAGCCGATCCGAGAATCACAGAAATGCCGCGTTGGTTATGGCGCTTGATTTTGCACGGGATCATTTTGCGCGTTCGCCCGCGCCGTGCAGCCCGCAATTATCAAAAGATTTGGACAAAAAGCGGCTCGCCTTTATTAACGATTAGTCAGGCCCAAGCCCAAGCCCTTGAGCAAGTGCTGAAAGCGCATTTTACAGGCTCCATGACTGTTGCTTTAGGGATGCGTTATGGCAATCCTTCCATCGCTTGTGCTTTAGAACAATTGCGCCAAGCGAATGCCCGACGTATTTTAATTTTACCCCTATATCCGCAATATTCCTCATCCACAACAGGCTCAACTTTTGATGCCATTGCAGACGTATTAAAACGCTGGCGTTGGATACCCGATCTGCGCTTTGTCTCACATTACCCCGATCACTCAGCCTATATCCATGCTTTAGCAGCGCAGATCAAAAATTATTGGGCAGAACACGGTACCCCAGATCAGTTATTGTTTTCATTTCATGGCATACCCAAACGTTTTTTTATCGCCGGCGATCCCTATCATTGCGAATGTCATAAAACCGCTCGCTTGGTAACAGAACAAATCAAATTACCCGAAGAAAAATGGCAAGTCGTCTTTCAATCACGATTTGGCAGAGAAGAATGGCTAAAACCGTATACCGACGAAACATTAAAGGGTTTAGCCCAATCGGGAGTGAAACGAGTTGACGTGATCTGTCCCGGTTTTGCAGCCGACTGTTTAGAAACCTTAGAGGAAATTGACCAACAAAACCGCCAAATTTTTTTAGAAGCTGGCGGTGAAAGCTTTCACTACATTCCCGCATTGAATGATCAACTTGAACACATACAAGCTTTATTGGAAATCGTGATACAACACACGCAGGGATGGGTAGAATGCACTCAAACCAGTTTGTAGCTATCAGTTATCAGTTATCAGTTATCAGTTATCAGTTATCAGTTCCACGCAAAAGTTTTGCGCGCAAAACTTTTGCGTGGAAATCAGTTATCAGTTATCAGTTATCAAGTCAGGTGGTGGTGTCGAAAGCAAAATCAATTTTGCACTCCATCGACCCGCAAAATCAATTTGGAACGAAAGCTGAAAGCAAAATCAATTTTGCACTCCATCGACCCGCAAAATCAATTTGGAACGAAAGCTGAAAGCAAAATCAATTTTGCACTCCATCGACCCGCAAAATCAATTTGGAACGAAAGCTGGTCAATTGGAGTGCAAAATTTATTTTGCTGCCCATTTTGGAGCGAAACATTTACCTGAAAATGTGAATAGCCCCAGGTGAAACCATCATCGTTATACATCAGTCTTTAATTATTTGATTTAAATAAGATTTGTAGGGTGTGCCCTTAAGCTTAGATGGTGGGCAACAACGTTACCTGCCCCCCCTACATTTTGATTTATGTATAACGATGAGCAACATATGGAGATTAATGAATGGAAATTTTTGATTATCTGTTTGATGCCAGAAAATATCCTATTCTAGCTGGTGTTTTTGGAAAAAAGCATTTAGATAATCTAAAATCGGTGTTGAATGTTCAGATTATCGAATATCTTCAATCAAATCAACCTGAATCATTAAAATATCTAAAACTGATATGTGATCTTAATCATCAGGTTTCTGAGACTGAATTTAGCAAGCTTCCTAAATACGATACTTCAAATAAAGAGGTTGTTATTGTTAGTGAGAGTAGAATGGAAAGTGCTTGTAAAGTGATCAAAAGACAAAAGTTTGTTGGCTATGATACAGAATCTAAGCCAGTCTTTAAAAAAGGAAAACCACCGAATCCTATATCGCTCATCCAAATTGCGACTTGTGAAAAGTGTTTTCTTTTTCAAATGGGTAAGTTAAAAAATATCAGTCCACTTCTTGAGTTGTTAAGGTGTGATGATATCCGGAAAATTGGCGTTGGAATTAGAACTGATAATACGGCAATTTCCCAAAATTTTGGTTGTAAAGTCTCCAACGTGCTTGATCTGAATGAAATCTTTCAAGAGATGGGTAATAAAAAGACAATTGGTTCAAAGCAACTAGTTGCCCGAGTGCTGAAGAAAAACTTAGAGAAAAGAAAAACCATCTCAGTTTCTAACTGGGCGGTAAAGTCACTCAGTCAGCGACAGATTCAATATGCAAGTGATGATGCTTTTTCCGCACTTGAAGTCTTCCTGAAACTGAAAAATTTATTTAAACAATTTAATCACTATACGCCAAAGCGGATACTGAGTTTATTAGCAATTGAGTGATTTTACGGATGCTGTACTAGCTCAGGGCACGGCTCCGCCATCATCGTTATAAATGTTTAAGTATTTGATTTAAATAAGATTTTGTAGGGTGGGCAAGTGTTTTTTTGCCCACCTTAAATATATTATTTGATTTTAATGAGATTTGTAGCTTAGATGGTGGGCTACAAAAACCCGTTACCTGCCCCCCACATTGATTTGAATGGGGCTGGCAACAAAAACACGTTACTGGCCCCCTACATTTAGTCACCTTTAGCTTTAACCAAAGCTGATCTTACCTTCTAAGTCATTGCGCGAGTCGGCATTCTTTAAGGCTTCTTCTTTGCTGACTTTGCCGTCTTTAAATAAATAATAGAGGGCATCATCAAAGGTTTGCATTCCTTTTGTGCCGCTGGCTTTCATGGCATCTTTGATATCAGTCAGTCTTCCTTTGAGAATCAGGTTGGCAATATTCGGGGTGTTGATCATCACTTCGATGGCAGCGCAGCGTTTGCCACGCACATCTGGAATCAGGCGTTGAGAAACGATGGCCCGAATATTAGATGACATGTCCATAAACAGGGATTTTTGTTTTTCATTCGGAAACATGTTGACGATGCGATCTAGGGCTTGGTTAGCATTGTTGGCGTGCATGGTGGAAACGCATAAATGCCCCGTATTGGCGAGTTCTAAACCTGCCTCCATCGTTTCCATCGCACGAATTTCTCCAATCAATATCACATCGGGCGCTTCGCGCAATGAGGCTTTAATCGCGGCAGCGTAAGAGGCCGTATCGACACCGACTTCTCGCTGATTGATAATGGACATTTTATTGGGGTGCGAAAATTCGACTGGATCTTCAATCGTTAAAATATGCCCAGGAGAGTTGGCGTTACGGTAATCAATCATGGCCGCTAAGGTGGTCGATTTTCCTGAACCGGTTCCGCCTACCATGAGCAGTAATCCGCGTTTAGACATCATGAGTTCTAATAAAATTTCCGGCGTACCCATCGATTCAGCGGAGGGAATTTCGGAGGGAATAAACCGCATGACTAAGCCAATAGTTTTGCGTTGAAAGAAGGCGTTGCCACGAAAACGGGCGCTGCCATCGGGCAGTGATATGGCGAAATCTAAATCTTTGGTTTGTTCAAATTGGGCGATTTGTTCATCGGTTAGAATGGAATAAGCACATTTCTTGGTAATTTCCGGTGTGGCAATAAAGGTACTCAATGGGCGGGCGCTGCCGTAAATTTTGGCCTTGATTTGGGAACCGACGGTGACAAATAAGTCTGAACCATCGCATCGATGGGTTATCTTTAAATAATCAAGCAAGTCGGTGCTGTCTATCATGGGGACTTCTTCGGAATCTGATTTGACTTCTGCTTTTTGTTTTTCTTCCTTTTTCTCCGATTCTTTGGTTGCTGCTTTATCGCTGGCGAGTTTGATAACAATGCCGACGGCTTTGTTTTTAAAAGAGAGGCTGACTTTAAATTCACCAATGTCGTTGCTGTAGTCAAAGTCTAAAGCTTTGTCTTTAACGAATTGTTTTTTTTGCTCGTTGGACATTATAAGAAAAGCGCCTGCTTTTGCCATCTCAGGCGTGATGGCCGTTTTGCCTACGGGTTTGTTTTTGCCATTAAGCTTAATCGTTACCGGCGATCCAACGGTTATCAATAAATCATCGCCGTTTTTTTCAATCATTAATTTCAAATAAGGTGACAAGTCCATAGTGGATTATTTATAATTTTTGAGGCGAATTTTAGTGGAATTGAAAATCGGAATTGGGGGTAGTGTGATGTACCGACATCGCATCGGTGGGCAACGCCCACCCGACAGTAGCTGATTAATGTCCTCCCTTGTCTTCTTCTTTCTCTAGCAATTTCAAGCCAGAGGGGCCTAATCCGCCTTGTGCATCTTTACCTTCCAATTTAACTTTTAAGCGCAATTCATTGGGAGAATCAGCATTGGCAATGGCTTCATCAAAGCTAATGCGATCTTCTTGTTCGAGAGCAAACAAGGCCTGATCAAAGGTTTGCATGCCCAAGTCAGAGGATTTAGCCATAATCGGTTTAATGCCACCTACATCGCCCACTGCAATCAGTTCTGCAATTAATGGGGAATTACGCAGAATTTCAATGGCGGCGGCTCGTCCACCTGATACGGTTTTGACTAAACGTTGGGAAATGATGGATTTTAAGTTGAGCGATAAATCCGCTAACATCTTTTTTTGCGTTTCTATATCAAAAAAACCGACAATACGATCAATAGCTTGGTTAGCATTATTAGCGTGCAAGGTGCCCATGGCTAAATGGCCAGTTTGTGCAAATTCCATCCCAAAGTTCATGATTTCGGCATCGCGAATTTCACCGAGTAGAATAACATCGGGGGCTTGGCGTAAGGTGTTGTGCAAAGCGGCTTCCCAACTATCGGTATCTACGCCCACTTCGCGTTGCATGATGACGCAGTTTTTATGGGGATGCACATATTCAATGGGATCTTCGATGGTAATGATATGGCCGTAAGTGTGGCGATTGCGGTAATCTATCAGCGCGGCCATGGTGGTAGATTTACCTGAACCGGTGCCGCCTACCATGATGATGAGGCCATTTTTGGCCATGATGACTTCTTTGAGTACGGGCGGCAGGTTGAGTTTGTCAAAATCAGGCACTTCAGCTTGAATGATACGCATGATGACACCTTGACACCCTTGTTGGATAAAGGCGTTGACACGAAAGCGACTGAGGCCGGGGGGATGAATGGCAAAGTTACATTCTTTGGTTTCTTCATACTCTTTGAGTTGCTTATCATTCATAATGCACTGTGTGAGTGCCATTGAGTCGCCCGCTGTTAAAACCTTTTTTGTCATGGGCGTCATTTTGCCTTTTGCCTTCATGGCGGGGGGAAAGCCGGCTGTGATAAATAAGTCAGAACCGCCTTCTTTGGTCATCAATTTGAGCAATTTGATCATAAAGCCCATGGCTTCATCTCTTTCCATCTTGTTGTTCCTCTTTATTTCGTTATTATTTCCCAGTTTTTAAAAGCCACGGAATGACACAGCACGGAAGGAATTTTTCCGTGTTTTTCCGTGGCAAAATCTATTGACTGGATTAAGCAAATTTGTCTTTGTTGAGTGCGTGTTCACGCGCATGTTCTTTGGTGACGACTTTCTTTTGAACGAGTCCTTCAAGTTGTTGATCTAAGGTTTGCATCCCAAATCGTTGTCCGGTTTGCATGGCTGAGTACATTTGGGCAACCTTGTTTTCACGAATTAAGTTACGAATGGCTCCCGTGCCAACGAGAATTTCGTGAACGGCGACGCGCCCGCCGCCGATTTTTTTCAATAAACTTTGTGAAATAACCGATTGTATGGATTCTGATAACATAGTACGCACTGTGGGTTTTTCAGCGGTAGGGAAAACTTCAACGATACGGTCGATGGTTTTTGCGGCTGAGTTCGTGTGCAAAGTACCAAAAACAACGTGTCCTGTTTCTGAAGCTGAAAGGGCTAGGCGGATGGTTTCTAAGTCACGCAATTCTCCCACAAGAATGACGTTTGGATCTTGACGTAAGGCGGATCTCAAGGCGTTATCAAAACTGAGGGTATCGCGTTTGACTTCACGTTGCGTCATGAGACAGCGTTTGCAATCATGAACAAATTCAATGGGATCCTCAATGGTGAGAATATGTCCAAATTCTGTTTCATTGCGGTAATTCATCATGGCGGCCAGCGTGGTAGATTTACCTGAACCGGTACCGCCTGTGACGGTGACAATGCCTTTGTGCGTCATGGCGAATTTCTTGAAAATAGAGGGCGCATTGAGTTGTTCTAAACTTAAAATCTTGGCGGGAATAGTACGAATAACCGCGCCTGCTCCGCGATGTTGGACGTAGGCATTGACGCGAAACCGTGCTACACCGGGTATGGAAAACGAAAAATCGCATTCGAGGAATTTTTCATATTCTTTGCGTTGCTTATCGTTCATGATATCGTAAATCATATCACGCACTTGAGTATGATCGAGGGGGGGCACATCAACCCGCCGCATATCCCCACTGACGCGCACCATGGGGGGAACACCTGCTGAAATATGAAAGTCAGATACACCATTTGCAGCACCAAAACCGAGTAAATCTGTAATATTCATAAAGTTTCCTATTCTAAACCAAGAGTCTCTTGCAAAATTGATTTGATTTTAAATTTCACCTGTTTCCAAAGCCCATTTTCGCATTTAGCAGATAAAGGCATTAGGCGTTCAGGAGTTCATAAGTTAAACATTTCGACGTTTAGGTGTCACCAAAACCTTGCGAACTAAAATATTTGAAAACACAAGGCATTGTCATTTTATAGCAAAAACGGGTTTCTATAGAGGTTCAAAAAAATAAATCATTTCACACCAAGCAAAAACGGCATAAAAAATTTGATAATTGAACTATATTCTAATGTGCTATTATGTTTTTTTGAAGAATAAGCAAAATGAGCGGTTATTTTGTGCGGCTTAATGGAAGGCCGTTAGATAGCTGATATTTATGAATATTTTTAAAGGTTAATCGGTGTTAAATAATTTTGGTGACTCGACTTATTGTTTGGCTGTTGAGCATTTGCAATGTATCCGCGATGATAGAGTGTTATTTGAGGATTTAAATTTTAGCCTATCAGCCGGGCAACTGCTCCAAATAGAAGGCCCTAATGGGAGTGGCAAAACCAGCCTTTTACGCATTTTATGTGGTTTAACCTTACCCACAGAGGGTATAGTATATTGGAACAATCAGGATATTCAAAGCATTCGCTCTGATTATGGGGCAATATTGGCGTATATCGGACACACGCAGGGTGTGAAAGCGGAGTTGACACCCTTAGAAAATTTGGCGATGACGCGAGCGTTAGCGGCAACTCCAACAGAGGTTGATTTGGCCGATGCGCTTTCACAAGTGGGTTTATACGGTTTTGAAGATGTCCCAACGCGCACACTGTCTGCTGGTCAACAGCGTCGCGTTGCTTTAGCACGATTATTAATTAATGATGCAGTATTATGGATACTTGATGAACCTTTTACGGCCCTAGATAAGAAGGCCATTGCGATGGTTGAAGAGTGGCTGAATACCTACACAAAAGGTGGCGGTATGGCCGTGTTAACTTCACATCATACCGTCAATTGTTCTCATGCCACTATTTTAAGACTTGGCACGTAGTTATCAGTTATCAATGTTCAATTATCAATTTTTATATCAATTCTAGACGTTAATACCAGTCAATTTTGTTCAAAGGTTTCGCGGCAAAAGTTTTGCAAATTGCGTGAAAAAATAAACGCTAAAGACGCTAAAGACGCTAAAGGACGTTAAAGATACCTTAAAAATATTATGGTATTTTGCTTATTTATACTCGGCGCGGGAATAAACTTTCAGGCCAATGTTCGCGGAGCGAACATTGGCCTGAAAAACTTTTGGCAACCCCAGGTTGCCACCTGGGGCTATTCACATTCAACCCCTTCAGGGTTGTGCGTTTTAGTATAGCGTTATTTTTTTTTGGTTTTTTGAGGGCACTGAAAAAATGCAACGGTCTGTCACTCAACGTATTCTCGGCTTGCTATTGATTTCGTTTAGTCTCACTTTGTTACCACCTTTGGGGGTATCATTATGGTATGAAGATCAAGGGCTTATACCATTGATGCAGGCGTTTTTAGTCATGTTTTGTGTAGGTGTCGCCTTCTGGTTTCCCGTTAGAAAGGTTAAAAAAGAACTCCATTTACACGATGGTTTTGTCATTACAGCCGTGTTTTGGACGGTTCTCAGTATAGTCGGCGCCCTACCCTTTTTATTTATTTCCGATTTAACGGTTGCACAAGCGATATTTGAAGCCGTATCAGGATTTACCACAACAGGTGCCACGGTGATCAGTGGTTTGGATCACTGGCCCAAATCTATTTTGTATTATCGCCAACAATTACAATGGCTTGGCGGTTTGGGTATTATCGTTTTGGCCGTAGCCGTGTTACCTATGCTCGGTATTGGCGGTATGCAATTATATCGTGCCGAAACGCCAGGCCCGATGCGAGATGAAAAACTGACACCCCGCTTAGAAAATACAGCTAAAACCTTATTATATATTTATATCGCTTTAACGATTGCCTGTGCGCTGGCATATTGGATGGCCGGCATGAGTCTATTTGATGCGATAGGGCATAGTTATTCAACCGTAGCCACAGGCGGATTTTCTACCCATGATGCCAGTTTAGGCTATTATAACAGCGCCTTGATAGAAGTCATTGCCATGGTATTTATCATATTAGGCAGCCTCAATTTTACAGTACATTTTGTAGCAATGCGTAAAATCGATATTCGCCATTATTGGTATGATATTCAAGGCCGCGTTTTTATTTATATCGTCTTGGTACTCATAGCGATTACAGTTATCGTGTTAATGTGGCAAGGCGTTTATACCCAATTTTGGGCCGCGTTACGCTACGGCAGTTTTGCCGTTATATCAATCATCAGTAGCACGGGTTATGCAACGGCTGATTTTAGTAGCTGGCCTCTATTTTTACCCGTATTAATTTTAGGCAGCGGTTTTATTGGCGGCTGCGTCGGTTCCACCGCAGGTGGGTTTCGAGTCATTCGGGTTATCTTATTATACAAACAAGCGCTTCGTGAAATCATGCGCTTGATCCATCCCAATGCCGTCATTGCTGTTAAAATCGGCAATCAAAAAATTTCAGATAGCGTTGCTCAAGCGGTATGGGGATTTATATTTCTCTATATGGCGAGTTATATTTTGTTATCGCTGCTATTTTTGGCAACCGGTGTTGATGAAGTTACCGCATTTTCAGGCATTGCCGCCACATTAAATATGACAGGCCCAGGATTAGGGCAAGTTGCCGTCACTTATGAACACATCAGTGACGCAGGATTATGGATTCTCAGCTTCGCCATGTTATTAGCCAGATTAGAAATTTTTACCTTACTCGTATTATTAACACCCGCCTTTTGGAAAAGGTAAGACGATTTTCGTTCCAAATTGATTTTGCGAAGGCGATTGAAGTAGGGAAATGCTTGCATGATATTTTTCCGTGGCAAATAATTAAACGTTGCCGATTTTATCTGAAGGAAATAATGATGCCATACGGTAAATTTGAATCAATTGAAGAAGTGGCCGAAAAATTCGACATTGAAGTTGTAGATAAGGGCATAATTGATATGCTGGATATTCAAATACCAGATTATCCTTTCTCTGAAATTACAAAACGACTAAATGATAGTATGAGTTTTATCAACGAAGTGACTATCTGCGAAGATATTATTAAGCCTATTTTAACCCTGATAAGTGCAAGGTATAAATCGCTTTATATCTGGTCGCACGTAGCCTACAACGTAGACAAGGATAAAGGCTTGGTTGGTGAACCAGATTATCTAATTGCCATTAAAACAAAACATGGCGGAATGGGAATACCACCACTCTGT
>Ga0233403_10000876_pt1 | contig 14418 bp, 13 predicted proteins | sample Na_oxic_1_MG_FD_179866 | JGI IMG/M metagenome (GOLD analysis project Ga0233403, IMG submission 179866) | Seawater microbial communities from Saanich Inlet, British Columbia, Canada - Na_oxic_1_MG | ecosystem: Environmental > Aquatic > Marine > Inlet | place: Canada: British Columbia | collected...
GGGACAGGGCGGCATGCCGGGGCATAATCTGCCGCTCCTTGTGAGTCAGTGGCACACTGATTCCGGACTCCCTGTTCAGCCGACCACCGTGCGGCCGCCGCTTGTTCCCACCTATCTGGCCACTTATGCCGGAGCAAAACATGATATGTGCAAACGCACACCCGCGCATGAATTCCAGAAAAAGGCCGGCGGTGTCATGCAGCGTGCCGGGGTCTGGAAACGGGCAAGGCGCTTCTCCGACGATATCCGATGTCAGGAGGAAGTTGAGAATGTCCGCGGCAATGTGGGAATACTCGACGCGTCAACTCTGGGCAAATTCCGGATATTCGGTCCGGACGCGCTGAAAGCACTTGAGCGGGTCTATGTGGGAGACATGTCAAAAGTCTCCGGAGAAAAAATCAGGTATTCCGCAATGTGCAACGAGGACGGATGCCTTTTGGATGACGGGGTGGTGGTCAGACGCGGTGAAAATGACTATTATTTCACCACATCAACAGGCCGTGCCGGCCAGACTGCCGAATGGATCCGGTATCATACCCGCTATGAGAACTGGAATTTCTCCATTGTCAACCTGACGGACGCGTTCGGTGTCATCAATCTGGCAGGGCCCAATGCCCGCAAGGTTCTTGAAAAGCTCACAGATGCTGATGTCTCAAATGCCGCATTCCCCTTTGCCGGATACCGTGAATTTGCCATAAGGGACACAATTCCGGTCAGAGTCATGCGCCTGGGGTTTGTGGGGGAACTCTCGTTTGAGCTTCATGTTCCCTCGTCTTTTATGCAGACACTCTGGGAACTGACTGAAGATGCAGGCAAGCCTTTGGGCATCCGCAACTTCGGACTGGAGGCCCAGAACCTTCTCCGCATGGAGAAAGGTCATGTCATCATCGGATCGGAAAGCGAACAGCGCACCACTCTGCATGATCTGGGACTTGGTTTCCTGTGGTATCGGGACAAGCCTCAGGCGAAAACCGTGGGAGCTGTGGCACTCCGGCAGACTGAACACCAGGAAGGACGATTGAAACTGATCGGATTCAGGATGGAGGATGCTTCGTCACGTTCCCCTAAGGACGGCTCCGTTATTGTGGACAGCACCATCCGGGGGTATGTATGCAGCGCCAGGCACAGTTTCGCTCTGAATGAACCCATCGGAATGGCTTTGACAGAGCCGCAGTTTGCAGACACGGACACCCGTCTGGAAATCTTTGAGGACAGCGGAGATGATCGCCTGTATGCAAAAGTTGTGCCGATGCCGTTTTATGATCCCGAGGGGGAAAAACTGAGGATGTGAGGAAAAAAAAATAAAGGGCTGAGGTTGTCAGGCAAAACCTGCAACCTCTGCCGGGGGGATTTGCAACAATATTATGCAACAGTCAATTCATCAATCTGTAGTCAGGGGATTCCGATTAGTGGAAAGCTGGTATTCCCATGATGAGGATAAAATTTCAGTCGGTCTGGCAAATATTTCCGCCGAGGTTCCTGATATTGAGGCGAATAAAGATAAGATCATTCGCGCTGTCAGGATATTCAAACAGAAGAAGGTGAATATGGTCATTTTCCCGGAATTCTGTCTGACCGGCTATTTCTGGGAAGACGAAACCGCCTGCCGGGAATATATGGATCAGGGCGTGACAGACAATCATCTTGGCTGGCTCAGAGAATCCCTTGAGCCTCTTATTGCTGACGGGCTTGAATACGTCATTTTGAACAATATACGCCGGAATCCCCTGGGCGGTCCGAAATATCTGAACACCACCTGTGTGATCCGGCCCGGTTTTGATCTTGCCGACTCTCAGATGACTTACAATAAGATATTTCTGCCAGGCATTGAAAATATTTACTCGGTTTCCGGAAGAGACGACCGCCTTGTTTTGGAGACTGAGTGGGGCAGGTTCGGTTTTGCGACCTGTTATGATCTCTGCTTTCCGCGTTTATTGGAAGAGTGCGCCATGTTCGACCGGGCAGACGCTGTTATCGGCATTGCTTCGTGGCGGGGATCCGGTGAGCGGAATTATCCTCTGAGCAACGTCAGAACTGACCATTATTATGGTTGCCTGTGGGATATCATGATGCCGGCCCTGGCCGCGGCCAACCAGGTCTGGCTCATTGCCTCCAATGCTGTGGGCGTTCATTCCGTCAGCAAAGCTAAGTTCTGGGGCGGTTCCGGGATATGGGCGCCTTCGGGTCTGAAGCTTGTACAGGGTTCTCATCAGGATGAAGAGCTGATTATTATGCATAATGTGGATATCATCGGCGAAAAAAAGTTTGAGCAGGATGATTTTGACTATTCTGCGGATTTGAGGAAGGTCTACGGACCGATTGGCGGCAAAAGAACCTTTACGCGAGTTTAACTTCAGACTTCCGAAATTTTGAAAATTTGTGAGGTCTTTAAAAATATGAGGCAAAAATAATGGAAGTGTATCAACGATGTTCTCCTGTGTCGTTTTCAACCCGGCCTCTGAAAACGGAAATTCGTGACAACTGGCGAGTGGTATTGGAATATGAGACTGAGGGATCGGGACCTTATCTGATTGATCTGAGCCACCTGCCCAAATGGGATGTGCAGGGAAAAAATCTTTCTGAAATCACCTTTCAGGACAGAGCCATACCTGAAAATCCGGGCCAGTCCGAACTTGGGGACGGGTTTCTCATCAACCGGATGAACCGCACTCAGGCATCTGTGTGGCATCTTAACGGAGAGAATCCGGAAATCCCGGAGGCTCCTGCGTTCACGGATGTCACCGAATCAGGTGTGCTGCTCGCACTGATTGGCAGGGAAGTCTTTTCCATTGCCGAAAAACTGACATCCCTGGATTTCTCCGACCCTGAGAAAGAAGCACCGTTTCTGCTTCAGGGGCCGTTTTCCCATGTGCCCTGCCAGATGGTTTTATCAGACCGTGAAAACCCCGCGCTTCTCTGGACATGCTCCAGAGGGTATGGACAGGATATGGCGGAATCTGTTCTCGCAGCAGGAGAGGAATGGGGAATCCGGCCCGCGGGGGAGAATGTTTTCACTGACTGGTTTCAGAAATTATCAGATTAAGATTAAGGAAACATCATAATGAATAACGAACAAGTAAAAAAATCAAAGTCCCTGCTCGGCAAAGATACAGTTGACATGCTGATGCAAGTCCATCAGGATGCCTTATGGATGTTGGAAAACATGGGTGTCGGCTGCAAACAGCCGGATATGCTGAACGCGTTTCAGAAGTTTGAAGAGGAAGGGAAGGCCATCATCCATGAAAACCGGGTCTTCATCACCGAGGATCTGGTGAACCAGTGTCTGTCAACAATTCCCGGGGTGGATGATTTTTTTGTCCCCCGGAACAGCTTTTTTATCGGCGGGACCGCACCGTATATTTACGACGACATGGCCGGAAAGGGGGGAGTTATGCCAACCCCCGGGGATGTGGCGCGGATCGCCCGGATTGCTGAGAAGAACAAGATCGTCGCCGGCATGGGCAGGGGCCTGAAACTTAAAGACGAGGTCGAGCAGATGGGCATCATGGCGGAAAACTGTTCCAAACCGCTCTATTTCGCTGTGACCTCTGATACTGCCCTTGAGCGGGCAAAACAGATATATGAGAACAGAAAGAACCTCATGATCGTGTTCTGTCTGACCCGCCCCCCGCTGGAGGTCAATGAAAATTTTTCAGAACACTTTGCCAAAGTGGTTCAGGCCGGGCTGCCGATTTTTGTCTCGGCAATGCCGCTGGGCGGCATCAGCGCGCCATTCTGTTACAACGGTGTGCTGACCATGACTCATGCCGAGGTACTGTTCGGCCTGTGTGTCTCCCAACTGCTCAATCCGGGTGCGACATGTATCCACGCGGGATTTCCGACCATTGCGGATCCCCGGATCGAGTACAATCCCAATTACGGGCTGATCAGCCATAATCTTCTGAACATCCTCATGGCACATCTGAATCTCATGCTGGATATTCCCACGTTTCAAAGCGGGGGAACCACTCACGAGGAGCATGTCACTGAAAAAGCCCTCGCAGACTCCCGGACAGGGCAGGCCATGTGTCTGAAATACGGGGTTCACATGATTCGGCATCCTTTTGCCTTTCTCCGCTATCTTATTGATTTTTCCTTTGCCAAACTGGAAAAAGCGATTCAGATGGCAGAGGAAGTCACTCCTGAGGATGCTCCTGAAGTTGAGATGCCGGTTTATGATGAAAGGGGAATGGAAGCTGTGACGCGGAGAGGTCTGGGGATGTATATGGATGATGATCTGACCACAGCCAATCTTGGGAAGGTGTTTGCGGATTAGCGGGACATTTTGGGAATAATTCACTCAGGTTTCGCACCCATGAATTGGCGTGAACGCTGACATCTGCGGAGCTGTGTGCTGAATCAGATATGAAAATTCATGAAATCAGGCGGATGATCGCCGGTTTCCTGACATATCCCCCGCTGAGACGCGGAGAAAAGGCGCGGAGGGCCGGAACAGTCTCCCGACAGAAAATCTCAGACATGACTGTTTTTCGTGGTTTGATATAAGGTGTCTGAGAGATGAGAGACCAAAGATGGAAATTATTACCTTTATTCATGAAACAGACTGGAACGACTTTCCGGAGGATATCCGCAACCAGGCCCGGCGCTGTCTTCTGGATACCCTGGGCGCAGGCATCAGCGGACGTGGTACCGAACTGTCACAGATCATTCACAATTTTGCAGCGTCGGTTTACGGAGGAAAGGGTGCCTGTCTCTGGCTGGACGGTCGGGAAGTCTCTCCTCCGGGCGCGGCTCTGGCAAACGGGATGACGGTTGACTCACTCGACATACATGACGGTCATCCCCTGACCAAAGGTCACGCAGGAGCGGCCCTTGTGCCGGCCCTGTTTGCAATCACACAGTCAGAAGCTGAAGGACGGGTTTCAGGCCGGGAATTTCTTACAACCCTGATCGTCGGATATGAAATTGCGTTGCGAGCCGGAATCGCACTGCATTCCACCGCTTGTGACTACCACACATCCGGCGCGTGGAATGCCTTGGGTTGCGCGGCCATGACAACCCGGCGCCTCGGACTGGGCAGGGAAAAGACCCGACATGCCCTGGGCATTGCCGAATACCACGGTCCCCGCTCCCAGATGATGCGCTGTATTGACCACCCGACCATGCTCAAGGACGGATCGGGATGGGGCGCGATGACTGGTGTCAGTTCCGCATTGATGGCCCGGAGCGGTTTCACCGGCGCGCCCGCACTGACAATGGAAAGCGATCCGGTCAGGCCGACTTGGGAAGACCTGGGCGGCGAGTGGCGGATCATGGGGCAATATTTCAAACCCCACGCGGTCTGCCGATGGGCACAGCCGGCCGTGGAGGCCGCATTGGCTCTTCAAAAGACTCACCGGATAAGGCCGGAAAATATGAGGCGGATAAGCATATCCACATTTCATGAGGCGGTCCGATTAGGTGTCCGGAGGCCGCGAAACACAGAAGAGGCCCAGTACAGTCTGCCCTTCCCGGTTGCAGCGGCAATGGTCTGCGGCAAACTGGGCGCATCCGAACTGAATGGGGACGCGCTGACAAACCCTGCTGTCCTCGGCATAGCGGATCGCATGGAACTGATTGAGGATGACACATTCAGCAGACGCTTTCCGGCCAGACGCTTTGCCCGTGTCCGAATCGAGACAGCAGACGGTGAGACATACGACTCAGGTGAAACTGAGGCGAAATGGGATGCAATCGCTCCTCCCACAGACACAGAACTGCGGGAGAAATTCCGGATACTGACCCGGGAGCAGTTGTCTGACACACGGGCTGATGAATTGGAGACGGCTATATGGAACTGCGCCGGACTGCCTGACGCGGAGCGACTTTTGGTTCTGATTAAGGAATTCCCCAAAAGACTCACACGATGAGCATCTCAGAAGGAGAAGAAAAATGAAAAAGAACAAAAAGATTCATCCGGCAGTTTATGATTTCAGATCTGATTTTGAAAACGGGAAACTCACCCGGCGTGAATTTCTGAGATATGCGACTCTGTTGGGCGTATCCGCTGCCGCGGCAAGTCAGATGGCCGGCCTGTGGATCCCCGGAAACGCATCTGCAAGTCCGATCAGACGAGGAGGAACAATAAGAGTCTCCGGCACAGCCGCCAAAATCACCCATCCGGCCAATATCTCATGGATATCCCAGAGCCAGCTGATGCGCCAGGTGGCCGAGTATCTCACCTTTACGGACGAAAATAACATCACTCATCCGTATCTTCTGGAGAGCTGGGAGGCGAGCCATTATCTGAAGACATGGACTCTGAACATCCGCTCTGGTATCAGGTTCAATAACGGAGACGAACTGACCGCGGATGACGTGATCTTCTCCTTCAGACAATGGCTGGACAAGGATGTGGGATCATCTTTGCGGGGAATGATCGGCGGATATCTGAGCCCGAATAATATCAAGAAACTGTCAAAGTATCAGATCAGACTTTTCCTGAAACGGCCCGAGCTGGCCGTTCCCGAACACCTGTTCCATTACCCTGCCCTAATCCTGAATCACCGGACCTTTGAGGGCGATTTTCTCAGACATCCCCACGGCACAGGCCCTTACACCATTGAATCCCATAAGCCCGGGGAGCGGTATCTCCTGAGACGGCGGAAGGATTACTGGCAGACCGGGGAGGATAAAAAGAATCTTCCGTATCTGGACGCGGTGGAGTATCTGGATCTGGGCGAAGATATGAGCCGCAGACTCGACGCAATCCTTTCCGGAGAGGTGGATGTCATTGATCTCTGTGATGTCGGGGGGCCTGATTTTTATCTGGCTCTGAAAGACAAACCTCAAGTCAGTGCCATGCCGATCCCCACTGCCCAGGCCCGGGTTCTGCGCATGAGGGTTGACCGGAAACCCTGGGATGATAACCGGGTTCGGATGGCTCTGAAGCTCTGTCAGGATCGGAAAAAGATCCTGAAACACGCTTATTATGACCAAGGGCTGCTCGGACATGACACCCATGTCTATCCCAGGCATCCTGAATATTGTCGCAAACGGATCCCCAGATATGACCCGGACAGGGCCCGGAGCCTGCTGAAAGAGGCCGGATATTCCGGAGGGATTGATGTGACACTGGCCGTGGGCCAGGACTGGAAAGATGTGGTCCGTTACGCGGAAATTCTGAAAGCGGACGCGGCTCCGGCCGGATTCAGGATAAAGATGGACAAGATGCCGAATGATGAGTATTATAAGAAATGGACTGAATTTGATCTCGGGATCACACCATGGACTCACCGACCTTTGGGGACTATGGTGATGAATCTGGCCTATATTGCTGATGACCAGGGGAAACCTGTGGCATGGAACGAGACCCGATGGGTGGACAATGAATTTTCCAAGAAACTGGAACTGGCCAACGGGACCCTCAACAACGGTGCCCGGCGAAGGATATTTTGCGAACTCGAGGACATCCAAATGAAGCGCGGGTCAATAGGTATCCCCTTTTGGCGGAATGTCTGGATGGTGGCAGGGAAAAGGGTGCAGGATATCAGACCGCATCCGAATCTTTACCTGATGTTTGACAAGGTCTGGCTTTCATAAGACCTGCGAGGTTTATTGAATAACGGGTTGCCAATCGTCAGATATTCTGTTATGCCATCTGATACAGTTGGGTGTTGAGCAAATAAGTTCCGGGCCGGATTTGTCAGGCCGGCCCGCACATAAACGGGAAGCAGTGACATAAGGATAAAAGAGATATACACATCATGTTTTGCGAATTGAATCTGAAAAATTTCAAGGCATTTGAAACACTCTCCATTGAATTGAAACCGCTTACGTTTCTGCTCGGACCGAACAATTCCGGGAAATCATCCATTCTGGCCGCGCTGAGACTTCTTAATCAGACAGTGGAAAGCCGTGATAGTAGCGTTTCGCTTCTGCTGAACGGGGTAATGGGTGAATTCGGAACTTATAAGGATATCGTGCATGGTAATAACACCAGAAGACATATAAATATCAGGTGCGGCATTACGGGCGACTTCGCATCCGGGACAGATGTGTTACGCATAGATTTGAAATATAAATATCGTCCTTCTTTAAAAGAACTGATATTGAAAAGATCAGAGTTTTGCTTGAATGACGATACGATTCTGGTAACGAGATATGACGAAGATACAGAAAGACAGAACTTTCAGAAAATAGGTGATTCTGAGATTCCGCCAGCGAGCAGGTCATCATTTTCCAAAAGCCCTGAGACAATGAATTTTTTATCGCTGCTCCCTCTTGCTGCTATTTTATCTGAGTCAGAATCAATGTCCAATATTTTTATGATAAACAGCAAAGCTGTCAATTTTGCTTTTCACAATATGGAATATATCGGCGCTATGCGAAATCCTCCTTCAAGGATACATCTTTTTTCCGGAGAAAGAAGAAGTCGCGTCGGTCCTTCCGGAGAAAATTGTATCAACATGCTGACCATGGGTTCCCTGGGAAAGGATTCCCTGTCGAAAAATATCTTTAAAAAGGTCACAAAATGGCTCGGACAGGCTGGTATCGCTTCGGATCTGAAAATAACCTCGTCCGACCATCGTTATTTTGAACTTCGCATCCAGCATCCTCAGACCGGGGAATACCAGAATCTTGCTGATGTCGGTTACGGGCACAGCCAGGTTTTGCCTGTTCTGGTCGGCGGCTATCATCTGAAAAAGGGGGGTACATTCTTAGCGGAGGAGCCGGAAATCCATCTGCACCCGAGATCCCAGGCCGAATTGGGGGATTTCTTTTCGGAGCTTTATGAGAACGGAGTGCAATCGCTTGTTGAAACCCATAGCGAATATATGATCTTGCGCTTGCAACAGCACGTTGCCCAAGGGAGAATACCTCCTGAAGATATCGTTTTTTATTATGTATATGCGGATAATGGAAAAAAAGTGGTTGTTCGTCTGAATCTGGACAAAGAAGGCCGTTTTCTGGAAAAATGGCCGGAAGGATTTTTTCCCGAACGGCTGGAAGAGGCCAAGAAGTTGTCGAAAATCCGGTTTCGGAATTAAGGTAAGTTTATGTTTCATATCATCATAGATGCAAATGTCATTAACGGATACTTTCAGGAGACTGTGCTGGAATCGAAAAGCCAGTTGACAGCGAACCCGTCTCCGATATTTGATCGTCTGGGCCATGACCATACTCTGTTCCTTGATGACGAAGGCCATATTGAGCATGAGTGGGGAGAAGTTGTCGGACGGGAATGGTTTGAAGCCTGGTATGCGGATATTCTCAGGGATGGAAAAGCCCAACTGATACAAGTCAGTACCTATCCTGAGATCAGAAAAAGATTGCTGACTCTCGGATTTCCGAAGACAGGCGGCGATATATGGTACGTTCGTACTGCTAAAACGGTATCTGAAAGATGCGGAAATTCATATCTGATAACTGAGGATATGGATTTTTTTGATCCCAAAAGGAAACGCGATCAGGCGAGGAAAAAAATTCTTCAGTCAAAAGCTGCGCCAGTTGCAAAATATCTCAGAAAGAAGGAGAATGTAATCGTTGCCTGTGTGAAGGCACACATTGCTTCTTTAGGAAGATTTAAGATAAGAAACGAGAACTGCAAGGATCGAATTCAGCAAGGGTAATCGGATTGAAAGAAATCCTTACCATACACAGTTCTTACAGTTTCAAATATGTAAATTAATAACCCCCAACCCCAGAAGGAGCGTTTATGGAAGTTTATCAGTTTCTGGTGCAAAACTGGGCTGAGACCCTGAAGCTGGCGTGGCAGCATGCGTGGGTGGTCGCGATTGCCGTGACCATTGCCATTGCCACCGGGGTCCCCATCGGCATCTGGATCACATTTAACAGGAAGGCCGCGGACATCGTGCTTTACCTCGCAGGGATCATGATGACGATCCCCTCCATCGCACTGTTCGGCATCATGATCCCCATCCTCTCCATGACCGGATACGGTGTCGGGGTCGTTCCTGCTATTGTGGCCCTGGTGCTCTATTCCCAACTCCCCATCATCCGGAACACCTACGCGGCCATCAAAAACGTGGACCCGAACATCCTCGATGCGGGACTCGGTATGGGAATGACCCGTATGCAGGTGCTTTTCAAAGTCCAGTTGCCCATGGCACTGAGTGTCATCTTTGCAGGGGTGCGGGTGGCAGTTGTCATGAGCATCGGCATCGGCGCCATTGCCGCGTACATCGGCGCGGGCGGCCTCGGACATTATATTTTCATGGGCATCAGTCAGACCTATGACGCAATGATTCAGGCAGGCGCTCTCACCGTCGCAATTATGGCCATTGTTGTGGATTATGTCTTCGGTCTCATTGAAAACCGTCTGGTGAGCAAAGGACTGAAAAGCAATTAGTTGCTTGTCAGTGATGACCAACACTCAACGGACAGACAGGAGTGAATATGATAGAATTGGAACGAGTGACCAAGATTTACCCGGGAAGTGAAATTCCCGCGGTGGACAGTGTGAATCTGAATATAGCGGAAGGGGATATCTGCATTCTGATCGGTTCGTCCGGCTGCGGCAAGACGACACTGATGCGGATGCTGAACCGTCTGGAACCGATCACGTCAGGATTCATCCGCATCGGCGGGGAAAGTATCATGGATAAGGATGTGACAGCACTCCGGCGGAGTATCGGCTACGCTATTCAGCAGATCGGGCTGTTCCCGCACATGACGGTCTATGACAACATAGCGACTGTGCCTCATCTTCTGGGATGGGACAAGAAGCGAATTGACGAGCGGGTTGACGAGCTTCTTGATATGGTGCAACTGCCGCCGGATATTTTTCGTTTCCGCTATCCCCGGGAACTGAGCGGAGGTCAGGCCCAGCGCATCGGCGTAACCCGGGCCATGGCCACAGACCCGCCGGTCATGCTCATGGACGAGCCTTTCGGAGCGATTGATCCGATCAACCGGGAAGTGCTTCAGGATGAGTTCCTGAAGATTCAGGAAAAGCTGAAAAAAACCATCGTTTTTGTCACCCATGATATCCACGAAGCCATTAAGATGGGGGACAAAATAGCCCTGCTTGACGCGGGCCGGCTGGTTCAGTACGGCACCCCCGAAGAACTGCTGACCCAGCCCAAAAACCAGTTTGTGAAGGATTTTGTGGGGGCCGACCGTGCTCTCAAACGTCTGGATCTCCTCAAGGTCAGGGATGCCATGCTGACCAATCCGACACATTGCCATGGTGAGGACCCGAGTGAGACGGTTCTGGAACACATGATTGAAAAAGATCTGAATTTCCTTCTGGTGGCAGATCGGAATGACCTTCTCAAGGGCTATGTCAACCTTGATGATCTTCGGGGACATCATGGAAATGTGAGAGACGTGGTCCGCCCGATGACACTCACGGTGAGACCGGAACAGAACCTGAAGGACGCGCTGAGCAAGATGCTGAGTTATGACCTGGGAATTGTCGTGGCAATGGACGACGAGGGAAAGATAGCGGGTGTGCTGAACAGCAGGACGCTCGTCTCGGTTGTCGGTGAGACTTATGACGAGCGGGGCGGTCACTGGGGCAAAATCACCACCAAGGGGAGAATTATATGAGCGAGAACAAAGAAGCCGGCACGGCCGGGCGGATCTGGATGTCCATAGGATTCCTCTGCTCTTTTGCCGCTGGCGCTTATGCCGAATCTCTCGGATTTTTCACGTTTGTCAAAGAGAATCCGGAGGAGATATGGGAGCTTTTTCTGGATCATTGTCAACTGGTGGGGATCGCCAGTTCCATCGCCATTCTTATCGGTGTTCCCATGGGAATCTTTCTGACCCGGGGCTTTATGCGCCGGTACAGGAATATGATTCTGAACATTCTCGGTATCTGTCAGACTGTCCCGTCAATCGCAGTGATCGCCATTGCGATGACATATGTGGGGATCGGGAAAACCCCTGCCATCATTGCTCTCGTTGTTTACGGCCTGCTTCCGATTGTTCGGAACACAGTTGCGGGGCTTGCCGATGTGAGTTTCGTGCTTCTGGACGCTGGCCGCGGCATGGGCATGACACCTGCCCAACTGCTCTTCAAGGTGGAGCTTCCGAATGCAGTGTACATCATTCTGACCGGCATTCGAACCTCCGTTGTCATCGGCGTGGGTACGGCGGCCCTCAGCTTTCTGGTGGGCGGCGGCGGCATGGGAGACCTGATCTTCACCGGCATCGCGCTGGTGGATCCGGGCTACATGATGGCAGGCGCGGTCCCGACAGCGGGTCTTGCGGTATTGCTCAATTGGCTCTTCGGGTGCATTGAAAAATGGATTGTCAGTCCGGGATTGGTGTATGAATAGGGTTAAGGGTTTTGAAGGTTAAAGGGTTAAGGTGCCAGGGGTTTCGGCGTGAGCTTGTCGTACAAGGGCTCTGAAGAGCCGCTGATCTCTGCCCATGTGACCCCTGGCCACAACACAAACAGGGTTGGCGTTCGGAGCCGATGTCAGGGCAAAGGAGCCGCTGATCTCTGACTCCCAACTCTGACCCATAACAAAAGGAGGTTTTCTGAAATGAAAACAATGAAGGGTATTATCGGATGTGTAGCTCTGGCCGTCGCGGTGGCTATGATTCTCGCGCCTGCCGCGGCCATTGCCGGAGAGAAGAAACTGGTTGTCGGATCCAAGGAATTCACGGAGCAGCGGATCATCGGCAACATTATGATCGTTCTTCTGGAAAAAAACGGATTTGTATGTGAGGATAAGACCGGTCTGGGCGGCACACTGGTGGCCCGCAAGGCACTGGAAAACAATCAGATTGATGTTTACATGGAATATACAGGAACCGCGCTGACCACCTTTCTCAAGCACAAAGAGGTGATCACGGATCCGCAGAAATGTTATGATGCGGTTAAGGCAGAAGAGCTGGAGAAGAACGGAATGGTATGGCTTCCGTACATGGCTTTCAATAACACCTATTGCCTGATGATGCGGCGCGCTGATTCGGAAAAATTTAAGATCGGAACGCTTTCCGGTCTTGCAGACTATGTGAAAACAAATCCCGAAAAAATTTCTTTCGGGCTGAATGCTGAGTTCTACGCCAGGCCCGACGGATATCGGCCCCTTCAGAAGGCTTACGACTTCAAGTTCCCCAGAAAAAAAATCGTGAAAATGCAGTCCGGGCTGCTCTACAAAGCCCTCAAGGACGGACAGATCCAGGTGGGACTGGGCTTCGCGACCGACGGACGTATCAAGGGATTCGATTTCATCGTTCTGGAAGATGACAAGAAATTCTTCCCGGTTTACAACCCTGCTCCGGTGGTGAAAAAGGAGACTGCGGAGAAGTATCCGGAGTTGGAGGGAATATTCAAGAAACTCGGTGAGAAGCTGAGTACCGAGGCCATGACCAACCTGAACTATCAGGTGGACATCGAGCATAAGAATGTGAAAGAGGCAGCCACTGAATGGCTGAAGAGTGCGGGACTGATGTAAAGTTTGATGTTTGATGTTTGATGTTTGAAAGTGCTATCTAATTTCCAGCATTGAGCACCGCGCATCCAGCATTTTCCTTGCACCCGAAGAAAATTCCGGGAAGCCCTGAATATCATTGATTCGGGGCGGCCCGGAAATTTCCTGCAACCCGATTTTTCACAGAGGAGCTATTTGAAGGATGGAAAAAAGAGAGATTCAGGAGGCAGCGATCCGGCGAAACGCCAGTTGGATCGAAGCGGTGGAGAGAAGCCTCGGTGATTTCGGAAATGACACATTGACCAGACAGGTGATGAAAGCCGCCGGGCAAAAATGTGCCCGACAGATACTCACCGAGTGCGAAAAAATACTCGGCAGGAAACCGGAGACTGTGGATGAACTCATAGAGGCCACCAATCAGCGGAGAAAAGAAAGGCTTAATATCAGCAGTCTTTGGGAGAGGGAGGGGAACAGCGCTCATCTGCTGATCCGTGAATGCGGATGCACCCTTGTCAGAGCAGGACTTGCAAAACCGAATCCTGTTCACTGCTTATGTTCCGCAGGTCTGATAGAAACTTATTTCTCCTCGGTCTGCCGCGGGCCGGTGAATGTGGAGATTGTGCGGGCCATCGGACAGGGGGATGATGTGTGCGAATTTCATGTGACCTTTGCTGAATGACTGAGCTTATGAGAATTCTCTGATTTTAATGTCACTTGCACTTTTCTTCGGGTTTCTGCATCTTTTTGTGCCGGGAACAGAATATGACTTTGAGAGGTTGCACATATTTCTTTTCAACCTGTGCAGCGGGGCACCATACTCCTTTATTATACCGAGGGAGAGAAAAGACTCTGCTCTTTTTTCCTTGCTGGCAGCAGCGTATGCAGTATGTGCTTTTTTTGAGATATATGAACCTGCAATGGTGATGGCTCTTGTCCTTGCAGTTATAGTGGAAATGATCAGGATCAGCAGATTCTCACTGTTCCCGGCAGATTTTTTCAGGCCGACAGTGCGGTTTCTGAAAAATTTCATCAGGCCTCGCTACTTTGTCTTTTTATAACATTTTCC
>Ga0233403_10000878_pt1 | contig 14407 bp, 11 predicted proteins | sample Na_oxic_1_MG_FD_179866 | JGI IMG/M metagenome (GOLD analysis project Ga0233403, IMG submission 179866) | Seawater microbial communities from Saanich Inlet, British Columbia, Canada - Na_oxic_1_MG | ecosystem: Environmental > Aquatic > Marine > Inlet | place: Canada: British Columbia | collected...
CTTAAGGGCAAATTGACTCAAATTGATTGAGGTGGCATCTAAACTCAATTCAACAAAGGTTGTGAACCTATCATCATTGCCAAATAGCACGGTTAAACTGGTTTGTGTCATGCTATGTTTCTTTGAATGCCCGTCTCGCCTCGCCTCATCAAGAATGCCATCTTCCAAGTCGATTACTTCGTTCATGGGATTCAGTTATTTTCTGCATTCATTATTTATCAATTTGTCAGTATATCAGAATTAAAAAGAAAAATTATTTTTCCATGTCTTCATAATAAGCCTGATCCGTATTTTCCCGCCACAAGTCGTTTTTTTCGCCCATGATATTTCTAGCGGCCAACAATCCCATCAGCATTGAATGATCCATATTATTGTAGCGGTGCATCCCATTTCGCCCAATCGTTTGTAGATTCTCAAACGGGGTTAAGAAATCTTGGATGATTTGTAAATGTTTTTGGTACTGGGCATCGTAAACGGGATAAGCTTTGGGCTGCCTAATGACATAACCCGTTTCTATTTTGTCAGTGCAGATAAAACCCAGTTGACAGACTTCTTGCATTGCCAAAGCAATCAATTTGTCCTCTGATTGCATCCAGATATCATCGCCTTCATCACAAAAATATTCCATTCCCAAACTGGTTTTATTGGGATATGCTACCATCTTGGCGCTCCAATTTTTAAAGTTCTGAATCCGGCCCACTTTGACAGACGGATCGTGAATGTAAATCCAGTTGTCAGGAAAAATATCGGCTTTGTCAAGAATTAATCCAACTAGAACAAATGCCCTGTATTTAAGTCCATGAGCGGCTTGCAAGACTTCAAAGGGTGGTGCGGGATCAAGTTGTTTTATTAATTCACTGATTGGTAAAGTGGAAATGAGTTGTTCTACCGGCAATTCAATCGTTTCTGTACCATTATGGGCGATAACGTGCTTGATTCTATGCGCTTCATGTCGTATGCGTTTTGCTCGCGTACCAAGCAGTACTTGGCCTCCCGCTTGCTGAATTTGAGTTTGAAAAGCTTCCCACATCATGCCCGGCCCCAATTGGGGGTAATGAAATTCATCAATCAGCGTATGCGCGTTCTGTGTACCATTACCCAACACATTCATTATAACTGATTTAAACGATAATCCTTTGATGCGTTGTGCGGCCCATTCTGCCTGAATTTGATCACATGAAATACCCCACACTTTTTCAGTGTATACTTTAAAAAAAGTGTCATAAAGGCGATGCCCAAAGCGATTGATCACCCAGTGTTCAAATGTGGTTTCTTCATGGCAAGGCCATAATTTGACCCAAAGATAGCTGATCAGTATCCGCGCACTTTCAACAAAACCCAAGTTTTTCAGTGTATTACCTAGCTTGAGTGGATAGTGAAAGTAGTGCTGATTATAGTAAATACGCGATAAACGTTTCACAGTGCCAAACGCGGGGCCTAGCATATCGTGCCACAATTTATTGATTTCTTGATTTTTGGTATAAAAACGATGGCCCCCAATATCAAAGCGGTAGCCTTTGTAAATTTCTGTACGAGAAATTCCCCCAACGTACTGACATTGCTCTAGCACGATGGGCTTTTTATTGTATTTGAGTAATTCGTGTGCGGCCGTTAGTCCAGCCGGGCCGGCACCAATGATTAAAAACGATTTTTGCATATAAATAAAAACGATTGTAGTTCACTGTTCAAGAATAGGGTAGTCTCTCCAAACCAATGGAGGTGTTCAAACAATGGGAATTGGGTAATTGAGAATTTTGAATTGGGATATTAGCCACGGAATGACACAGAAAGCACGGAATATTTTTCATTTATTGGCCAATTCGTTGTACTATATCGTTTCTATAAAAAAAATTTGTATTGGGGTATCTAAAAGTATTTCAGACTATGCTAATATATCCAAGTTAGATGTCTTAAAAATTGTGGAGGAATCGCATGACTGATGTCGTTGCAACCAACCAGACTATTTTAGTCGTGGGCGGGGGAATTAGCGGGATGACCGCTGCGTTGGAGGCCGCTGAATGTGGCAAGGATGTGATTTTAATTGAAAAAAATCCGTCTCTTGGGGGGCGTGTGTCTCAATTGTATAAATATTTTCCTAAAATGTGCTACCCCACTTGTGGCATGGAAATTAATTTGCGTCGCATTAAGGCGAATAAAAGAGTGCGCGTTATGACGCTGGCCGAAGTCACCAGTGTGACGGGCGATACCGGTAATTATAGTGTGGATATTAAGCACGCGCCGCGTTATGTTAATGACAATTGTACCGCTTGTGGGGCCTGTACTGCGGCCGTCGAAACGGAATTTGATGATGAATATCATTACGGTTTGAAAAAACGTAAGGGGGCCTATTTGCCCTTTTTTATGGCCTATCCACAACGTTATCTCATCGATCCGCGTCTCATCGGCACGGCCGATGTGGATAAGGCGAAAGCCGCTTGTCAATATGAAGCCATTGATATGGATATGGCTGAGGAAAACCTGACGCTTAATGTGGGTGCTATCATTTGGGCTACGGGCTGGAAGCCTTATGATGCAAACAAAATTCAGCCCTACGCTTATGATCGGAATCCTAATGTCATTACCAGCGTTGAATTTGAACGTCTGATGGATCCGATGGGGCCGACGGGGGGTAAAATCTTGCGCCCGTCTGATGGCAAAGAGGCTAAAGATATTGCCTTTATCCAATGCGCGGGTTCGCGTGATCGCAATTACTTGAAACACTGTTCTCGGATTTGCTGCACGGCTTCGTTGAAACAAACTACTTATGTGCGTGAACAATACGGGGATGATGGCAAGTCTACTATTTATTATATAGACATTCGTGCCATTGACCGTTTTGAGGATATGTACCATAAAGCTAAGGCTGATAGTACGGTCAATTTCATCAAATCCAAAGTGGCCAATATTACTTTAGACAAAGCCACGGGTAATCCCGTTTTGAATGGCGTGGATACGGAGGGGTATAACCGTTATAGCACGCCGCATGAATTAGTGGTTTTGGCGATTGGGATGGAGCCGAGTGTGGATTTCAATCAGTTAGGTGTGAAAATGGCCGTCAATGAACATGGGTTTATTGAAAATGATCCCAGTAATGGGGGCATGTTTGGTGCCGGTGTCGCGACTGATGCTTTGGATGTGAACCGTGCTGTGCAAAGTGCAACGGCCAGTGCATTACGGGCTATTCAAGTCGTTAATCAAGTTGCCACAACGGAGGGAGGTTAAACAAAATGGCAGATAAAAAATTAGGGGCTTATATTTGCAAAGGCTGTGGCATCGGTGAACGCCTCGATATCGCTCAATTGGAAAAGGTGGCGAAACGCGAGGGTAAAGTCGGTTTTGCTAAACCACACGATTTTCTGTGCAACAGTGACGGCGTGAAGATGATTCAGGCTGATATTGATGCGGGTGAAGTCAATCACATTGTTATTGCGGCCTGTTCCAGACGGGCTAAAACGGATGCCTTTAACTTTGATGACGTTGCGCTGTCTCGTGCTAATTTGCGCGAAGGCGTGATTTGGGTGCGGCCCGATAATGATGACGCGCAAGAAACGACGCAAGAAATGGCCGATGACTATATCCGTATGGCTTGCGCCGAAGTCAAATTTATGAATGTGCCTACCGGAAGTACAGAGCAGGGGCGGACACCTAATGTGCTTATCGTTGGTGGGGGTTTTACGGGTTTAAACGCTGCCATTGAAATCGCTAAAGCGGGTTATTCGGCTACGATTGTCGAAAAATCCGACGCATTAGGTGGCACGGCTGCACAATTATATAAACGTATTCCTAACCGTGCCCCGTTTGCCTCGCCACAAGATAGCGGTATTGCTGATCTCATTAAGCAAGTCGAAGGCAATGATAAAATCACGACGCATCTCAATGCGAGAGTTACTCAAACCAGTGGTGCCCCTGGGCGCTTTAGTGCTGAGATTACCACTGATGGCGGTGCCACTGTCACTGAAAACTTTGGCTCAATCATTCAAGCCAGCGGCTTTAAACCTTATGATGCGACGCAATTACCCGAATTTGCCTACGGCAAAACGCCCGATGTCGTCGATCAACTCGGCCTAGAAGCGTTAGCCAAGCAAGCCAATGGCGGCGCGATTAAACGGCCTTCCGATGGTAAAGAAGTCAAAAGCGTTGTGTTTATTCAATGTGCTGGACAACGCAGTGAAAAAGAAGGCCATTTGTCCTATTGTTCGGGCCATTGCTGCATGACGAGCGTTAAACAAGCGATGTATTTTAAAGACGCTAATCCTGATGTCGATGCCATGGTGCTGTACACAGAAATGCGTATGCCAGGAGCCGGCGGCGAAGATTTTTATCGCAATGGTCAAGATAAAGGGATCACCTTCACTAAAGGTGTCGCCAGCGAAGTCGTGTCTAATGGCGGTAATTTAAGCGTTAAAATTAAAGACCTTATTTTGAATGAGGAAAGCACTTGTGAAACGGACTTAGTCGTTTTAGCAACAGGCATGGTGCCTCATTCTGGTGTCGATATTGAAATCGCTGTAGACGAAGAAAATGAAGAAGCCGTCGCTGAAGTTAAAAAACAATCCATTTTAAATTTGGATTATCGCCAAGGCCCAGACATGCCACAATTGGTACACGGCTTCACCGATTCTCATTTTATCTGTTTCCCTTATGAGACGCGCCGCACAGGTATTTATTCTGCAGGGCCAGTGCGTCGCCCAATGGATATGGGGCAATCAACAGAAGACGCGACAGGTGCCGCCTTGAAAGCCATTCAGGCCATAGAAAATGCCGCACTTGGACGCGCCGCCCATCCCCGTTCAGGGGATTTAAGTTTTCCGCGTTTTCGCAAAGAAGGCTGTACTCAATGCAAACGCTGCACCGTCGAATGCCCCTTTGGCGCGATTAACGAAGATGAACAACGTTATCCGCTATTTAATGAATCCCGTTGTCGGCGCTGTGGCACCTGTATGGGGGCCTGTCCAGTGCGCGTGATTTCTTTTGACAATTACTCAGTGGATACCGTTGGGCAAGCCCTTAAAGCGGTTGATGTTCCTGATGAATTTGATGAGAAACCGCGCATTTTGCTACTGGCTTGCGAAAACGACGCTTATCCTGCGCTAGATATGGCAGGCATGAACCGGCTTGAATACAGCGCGTATGTGCGTATAGCGCCAGTGCGTTGCCTTGGCTCCGTCAACACCATTTGGATCACCGATGCCTTGAATAATGGTTATGACGGCATCATTCTGATGGGCTGTCAAAAAGGCGAGAATTATCAGTGCCATTTTGTGAAAGGCTCAGAAATGGCACACGAACGCATGTCCAAAATTGATGACACGTTGAAACAAATGCAACTGGAACCGGAACGGGTACAGACTTACGAAATTGCGATTACAGACATTCAAAGAGTGCCTCAAATCATTAATGACATGGCAGCCACCATCGAAAAAATTGGCATGAGTCCGTTCAAGTTTTAATCTGAGGTTGGAATGGGGCATGAGCAAAGGATTGTCCCTACAATAATTCATTCGCCTGTAGGGGCAATCCCTTGTGGTTGCCCTTTGTTTATTACAAATCAGGAGCTTCCAATGAGTGATAATACAATGACGCTGAGGTATCGCAACAGCTTTCTACGTGAAGTCGAAGCGAATGTGGAAGAAGGGCAATGGGTTCGCATGTGTATGCAATGTGGCGTATGCAGCGGTTCCTGTCCACTTGGGCCCCATTGGGATCATCCCCCCCAAGAAATCTTTATGATGATCCGTGCCAACAAGCGTGAAGAAGTACTGGGTTCGAGTTCTATGTGGATGTGTACATCTTGTTACAACTGCATAGCCCGTTGCCCACGCGAATTACCGATTACCCATATCATGCACGGCTTGGCGCACTATGCCAGTAAACTTGGGCTGGTTCCCAAAAACCAACAAACTCAACAATTTGCCCAGAAATTTTGGGATAACCTCTCCAAAAAAGGGCGTGTCAACGAGTTGAGATTAGGATTAAGCTTGTATTTCATGAACGGTTTTGTCAACGGGATAAAAACGTCCCTAAAAATGCAAAAGGTTGGTTTAGGCATGTTGAAGACAAAGCGCATGAGTCCATTTGAATTTTTTGGTGGGCATAGCTGCAAAGACAGCAAAGGTTTGCAGGCAGCCTTGAAAAAGGCCCGTGAAATCGAAGAGGCAAAAGCTGCCAAATTCCAAAACGTCTAATTAGGAGACTGATAGATTATGCCTAAAGAATATTCCTTTTACCCAGGCTGTTCCTCACAAAAAGGGGCCTCTTCCTCCAACCAATTTCGTTCAACGCAAGCGATTTGCGACATATTGGGCATTAAACTGAACGAGATACCAGATTGGAATTGTTGTTCTGCCTCTATCGGCTACGCCGGCGGCGGAGAATTGCCCCGGTTAACCTTATCAGCGCGCAACATCGCCTTATCTGAAGAACATCATCCGAATCAAGATGTGGTAGCCACTTGTGCCGCGTGTTGGTTAGCGACTCGTGAAGCTGATGAACGTTTGAAGCACGATAAGCAATTGATGGCCGAAGCGAATGAGGCCTTAAAAGAAGCGGGTTTAACCTTCAAAGGTGATAAGAAAGTGCGCCACATGGTAGAAGTGCTGATAGAAGATGTCGGCTATGACGAGATGAAAAAGCACGTCAAAAAACCATTGGAAGGGATCAAGATAGCCGGTTATGTCGGCTGCCAAACCAACCGGCCTTTTGGTATTGACGGCGAATCCTTTGAAAACCCCGTCTACTTAGACAAAATGATCCAAGCCTTGGGCGCAGAAGCGCTAGAAAACTACGAGAAGAAAGTCTCCTGTTGCGGTGGTGCCTTAATGTTTTCAGAACCTGAAAAAAGCCAAGCCTTGGTAAAAGACATCCTCGAAGCAGCGATTGACGGCGGAGCCGACATGATTGTCACCCCCTGCCCAGTGTGCCAAATGAACACAGAGGTTTATCAAGAACAGATCAACAAAAAGTATGGAACCAAGTTCAATATCCCCTCAGTGTATTACAGCACCTTGATGAGCGTCGCTTATGGGCAAAGCGCCAAAGAAGCCGCCTTAGATGGACAGGTTATTAGGGCTTTGAAGTTAGAGGAAATTGCAGCTAAGTAGTTGCATTATGATTTGGTGGGTTGATGTAAGCATTCAACCCACTTAGATCAATCAAACCAAATCCAACCTATATTCCCCCAATAAAACATTGAAATTGATGCTCTTATGATAGATAGAACGCTGATGACGCTGATTGTCATGATTTACGCTGATTGTTTAATCAGTCAAATCAGTGTTCTATCTTTTATCATTTTAAATAACCCCCAAACCTAAAAAGGCACAATTATAATACGGATAAATTTTGAAATGAAGATATGACACGATGAATAATTCTCAAGTTATCACAACAATTACCATGCCAATGACATTACCAGAAAGATTAGAAGAGCAAGCTAAACACCAAGGTAAATTATTTACTACCCATCGAACTCACACACACGAAATGATTAACTCTCTAGAGTCTAAATTATCACAAAAATCATTGCCAGAACTCAAAACTCAAGTAAGTGCTATTCTAGAGGGTATTCCAAGTAGACTCGTACCCGATTGGGATTTACGCTAATCAATTCACCAAAATTTGAACTTCTATAGAACGCTGATGACACTGATTGTCATGATTTACGCTGATTAATCAGATCAGTGTCAATCAGTTTAATTAGTCTTCTCAGCGTTCTATCTATTGAGCATTTAACCCTCAAACTTAAAATAAACTGAGTCTTTAGCCATGTATCTCACAAAACAGCAAATTTTATCCACTGTTCAAGGTTTGCCTGAAACCATTGAATTAAATGAATTTATAATCTTATTTAGCACAATGGATTTAAAGACGGCAACGACTTCTTCACAACATGAAGTGAGGCAAACCTCGCTTTTAGAAGCCGCCCAAAAATATGCGGGTTGCGTAGAAGGCCCGGCCGATTTATCGACTAACAAAGCCTATTTAGAAGGATATGGTGAATGAAGCAATCCATAATTATTGATACCAGCGGGTTGATGTAAGCATTCAACCCACCTAAATGAATCATAACCAAATCCAATCTACACTCACCCAATCATGATAGAACGCTGATATGTCACATTTCACTTAAGAAGTTGCGCGCAAAAACTTTTGCGTGACATGCTAATTGATTAATCGCCATGACACAAGCGTTTTATTACGCAGTCGATGCGATTTATGGGATCGTCGATAAGCTTGGTTCAGCATGAGATAAAACCACCAAATCTCTTGATACGAATCGTACAAAAAATATTCAATAAATTAATTCAAAAGCGGAGCGATAAATTTATGCAAAACATTACATTACGTTCCCGTGTGGGTGCAGATGGCAATTTGCAATTGAACGTACCCACCGCACTCCCCAACACGGAATTGGATGTGCTTATCTTTTTACGGCCACTCAATTCCTCTGATATTAACAAACCAAAAACATTCTCTGAACGGTGGCGGGGAAAATTTAAAGGAATAACTCACGCAAAAAATAATGCCGAACAGGATTTGCGGTTGGAAAATTAGAACAAAATACCGATAGAGTCTTGAGAACATGACGTTGTTATATAGAAGCGATGGGCGGACAATTGGACATCATTGCACATTTTCCTGATGGCGAGGTGCAGATTCATCCCAATCAATGAGCATAGGTTATAGCGTTTTTTGATTGAATGAAGTACAAATGATTTGAGTGAATCTATTATTTTGCTGCTCTCTTTTCGTTCTAAATTTGCGGTTCGATTTTATTATTTATTATATAACAAAAAAATATATATATAGTAACAAAAATAATTAACTCAAATTTGAACGAAAACCAGCAAACTAAAGAATGGGAAGTGATTTCCTGAGCATTCCTTAATAAATTACTCTAATCATTAAACTTTTGAGGAAAATCTTAAATGAAAGACTATGAAACCTTATTACATGAACAAAACTATTGGCCATTGCAAGTTATTCAAGATGAATACGCTTGTGCTTTGGATCTGCCTTTGCGGATTTATAAGCCATCTGCGATAGTTAATTTGTACGAAGAACTACAGAAAAAGGAAAGTCTTTTCAAAAATCTTTTTTCCACTCAAAAAGCCTTTCATGATTATGTCACAGCAATTGCCACTGCTCCCTTAGAAAATAAAGAACAATTAAAAAAGGATAAAGATTTGTGGGAACAATTATTGCCTAATAAAAAACAACAATCTTGTTGGTTGACGACACAAAGTGCGGGCTATTTTTTAATTCATAGTTTTCAAGAGTCGCCACTTTGGCGTTTGTGGGAGTTTTTCTTTTTTTATCATCATTATCATCAGTTTATCATTTTTGAAAAAATTGAATACAAACAAGAATCCAAAGAAAAAAATTATTATACAGCCTATTACTTTGATCATCCGCTGTGTTCAGAAAAACAGATGCATCTCGCATTTAAACCGTTATCATTGAGAGAAGTCAATGAGTATATATTAGTAGCCGGGCCCGTTTGGCAAACTATTGAGACGATTGCCGGTTCAGATTTTGAAAAAAAACGAGTCAAACCAGTAGTCCAGACTATTCTAGAGTTTATTGATAATGAGATCACCACCCGTGAATCCGCTTTAGTGCGTATGGGTAATAGTCGTTTTCCAATGACATCTAAATATTTGTGTAAACAACTAGAACGTGCTGTTGATAGTTTAAAACAAATCTTAAAAACGACTTTACCCGATAAGCAGTATGATATACACCGTTGTGATCATGTCAAATTAGCGGAATGGGCTTTATTTACACTCAGAATTGATAAAAGCCTTTCATCTGATAAGATTTGGGACAAATTAAAAGAGGGGCATGCCATTTATGCGCGTTTGGATCATCCTGAAATTTTGAAAACAAAACACAAGATGTCATCGCCTTGGGTTAAAACAACATGGCAGATTTCTGATGAAGATAAGGATAAACGCATTCCTCAGTTTCATATTCAGTATAAAAAACCTCAAGAAGAGAATAGAATTGAGAGTTTACATATTGCATTACCTCAAAATTTTGAGGATCGCTGCAAAAAAAGAATTGAAATTAGTTTTACTACTTTCCTAAATCAAATCTTGACACAAAGAAGTGCGAGAAAAACCGGGGCTTTACTGGTATTAAGAAAGTGGTTAAATAATCGTTTTAGAATTGTTGTTAAAAAAGACGATACGATTGAAATATACGAATGGTTATGTCGTTGGATAGCCGATCAAGTGACGGCAGATCAAGTGACTTTATATTATTACAATCACGGCCAGCAGTATGTTAAGAAATTAGGTTTTTATGGTAAAACCGATGAATCAGAAAAATGGAAAAATGCGATTTTAGGTTACATGAAGTCTGCTGCTAAAAACGATGAAAAACGACATGATTCTATTTGTTATCGTTGTATTGATGAACATCGCGTACAATTTACCCGTATGTTTGATCCAGAAACTAAGAGAGCTATACCTGATAACCAACCTATCTTATTACCACCAAAAGGCATAGAAAACTCAAATCGAAGTGCGATTGCAACACCTATTTTTGTTTTTGGTAGGGTATGGGGTGTATTAGAAGTGAATGGTATTTACCCCTATCAATTTTGTTGGAATAACACAACATTTCTAGAAGAGCTTACCAGTATATTTAGCCCCTTTTTTTACCAACAACATCTTTTAGATCGTTTACAAAAACTCAATAAAATCAGTGTTGAAGAGAAAACGCTGCCCGAAATTTATAAAGACATTACTCATCAATTGGCCGTTATTTTTTTAAGTCATAGTGCGACATTGTGGCTGAGTGAGCAAAATTGTCAATATAAATGCGTTGGTTGGTATAATCGTCCAGATATTGATCAAGATTTATCGGGGAAAAATGAATGGGAAAAAGTTGATAACGATATTATTAAAGACGTTATTGGCAAGAATAAACCTTATTACCAAGAGGTTATTGGAGAAAAGTTATTTGACAAAAATTGGATAAAGTCTCAAGCTATAGGATTTCAGGAATTAAATATTAAACACGTTTGCATTATTCCCATTTATAAGCTTGATGGAACAACACCAATGGGTAGTCTTTTTTTATATAATCAAACTGATGAAGGATTTGATGAAAGATGGCTGTCTATAATATCTCGTGTGAGCCAACAAGTCACTTTATTATTGGAGGCGATGGAAATCCAACAAAAAAAGGAAAAGCTTCGTAAAAATATCCTTGCACATGAAATTAAACGCTATGCCAATTTTATTGAAGATCGGGCTATCAATTTAACAAAATATGTTAGTCGTCATTTTAAACCCAATCCGGATCAAAAACACCGTTTACATAACCTCACGCATGATATAGAGATACATAGTAAAGATTTATTACATGATATAGAATGCTTATCTTCTGATGATTATAAACCGAGAGCACATGAACATCCGCTGGTTTCAACAGCCATAGCTACCCTTCGTAAACCTAAACAATTCATTAATTTTCGTGAACAATTTAATAGTCAAGCACGTTCTTATTGGGAGAAACAAAAAAGCAAGCAATTTAAAATTCACGATGATTATGCCGGTTTTAGCTCTGAACAAGAAATTTATATTGAAATGCATGCCTATAATTTTCGTAAGATATTAGGCAATTTATTAGATAATGCGATAAAATATAATTTGTCAGATAACGCCATTGAAGCTCAATTAACGCTGACAAAACATAAGCTTGAATTTGTTATCAGTAATCGTTGTCCTTGTTTGAAAGAAGATGAAGAATTTCGTATATTTGATGAGAAGTTTCGTGGCGTAGGATCGACAAACGTTGAAGGAAAGGGTCTAGGATTATTTGTTGTCAAACAAATTTGCGATTTATATAATATTGGCCTGAGATATAAGGCTGAACCTGATCCCTATATACGTGCCAGTTGTTTACATCATTTTATTTTGTCTTTTCCACGACGCTTAGTCAAATTACTCAAAAAAGGAGAAAATTTTTAATGGCTACTAAGAATAAGCCTACCCTGCTTTGGTTAGAAGATAGTAATAAGACAGTCTCAAATCAGATCATTTTTTCAAAACGCTATTTTTCTGTAGAAACAGTATCCCAGCTACATGACTTCCGCTCTATCCTTGAGGATGAATCTTCTGCTGTTAAAGCTATCGTATTGGATATTATGGTTTATCGTGTTTATGATCTCAACGATCTAGGTATAAATGACGTGGATACTGACGATGGATATGAAGCGGGTTGGCGTGTATTAGAATATTATTTGCGTGCTCCAGAATCGCAATTCAAGCAGATTCCCGTTTTAGTTCTATCAGTTCGTGCTAAGAGAGATAAAGATCAAAAATTGCTGGATAAGTTAAAGCAACAAGACGGAGCAGCGTCAATTCAATTTATTGAGAAACGTGGACATATAGATTGGTACAAGGAGTTTGAAGACTGGATTAGAAATCCAGCGACTGGGAGAGTGCAATGAAACCCATTATAGGAAGCCACTGGTGGAAAGCCGTTTATGTGATTTTCTTTGTTTTCACCGTTTCAATTGTTCAAGCCGTAGAAAACGAAACAGGTAATCTCACAACAACTCAAAAAGAGGCCTCATTTATTGAGACGTCATCTACATCACCTGAACCCTGTCAACAACTTGGTAAGCTTGCAGATCTTGTTGTTGAAAAAAGTGTCGATGATAGTAAAGCAATCAGTAATCTAACTAACGAAATCTATTCCATCACTTTGTTTGTAATGGTTTTAATGTTGTTAGCACCTGTTTTGACCTTGTTTTTTCAATACAGACAAGAAAAAATGGTTAAGGAATGGGTTAATGAAAAAGAGGCTTACCGAAAAACAGAAAATGATCGCTTACGCCAAGAAATGCAGGATATGAAGAAAACGGTTCACAAAGAGTTGCAAAATGAATTTAGGGATGAATTAATGGATTTTCTGACGCAAAAAATCAACAAACGGGTGGATAACTATGGAAAGTTAGTAGCACAGCGAATGCTCCAACAGAGTAATCAGCATGAAGAACGTTTATATTATGTCGAAGAAGTGCGTTCAGAACTGTTGAAACAGAGTGTGCCTGACGATGCAAGCCCAGATAATTTGTCCAAATGGATAATCGCACAACAGGAAGATTACTTCGCTCTTTTGCAACTTATTTCACCTGATGAAGAAGACACTTTCTTAGCTTTGAATACTTTCCGAAACCGTGATCAACTACCCTACTCTTTCCTAGAACTGTTACAATTTTTAGATAAGCACGATAGACTACCAGGTGACAGTAGAATGAAAGCAATGGAAATAGCCGACAAAAAATTCGGTAAATCGCTGGTTCAAGAAGATTAACCCTCTCCTTAGCCTCTTTTGAGATCAGAGTTCGTCCAATATTTTTAAGGAGATTTTAAGGATAACTTTGTCCAGATCACTTCCAACCCAAACCTGTCAGGTTTTCAAAACATGACAGGTTTTATCCTTCTCAGGCTTTGTGGCGCAAAGAGGATAAGTTTAGGGGCTTCGTGGCAACGTGAGTTTAAACAAACCTAACAAGCCTATCCGAAAGTTTTTAACCTCCTTGACAATGCATAGCCACTTCAGTGCGATTTTCGTTCAACATTTGTGAAATTGGAGTGCAAAATTTTGCGAAAATCGTTGAAACCTAAAAAAGAAACACACCATGCTAATACGATTTGTCGTCAACAATCTCTTTTCTTTTGGAGCAGAGAAAGAATTTAACATGTTACCAAGTTCACAATCTAAAAATTTAATCCATCATAAATATAATATTAAGGAAGGCTTTGAACTGTTAAAAATGTCTTCGGTTTATGGTGCCAATGGCGCGGGTAAATCAAATCTCATTAAGTCCTTGTTTTTATTGAAAGAGATGATTTTAAATGAAGTTCTGCCAAAAAGTTTTAGTGAGAAGCAATTTAAACTGTCAAAACCTGATAATCAATTCAGTCAAATTCTGAGCGTTGAATTTTTTCAAAATACCCAATCATTTTATTATGCTATCGAAATCAATGACGGTATCATCTTCACAGAAGAATTGTATGAATCCGGTTTAGGAAAACAGGCAGATAAACTGATTTTTGAACGGAAAACGGATAAAGATAAAAAAACGCTTCTCAAATTCTCAGACGAATTTGAATCAGACAAAGAGAATCGGGTATTAAAAAAGGTGATTGAAAAAAGTTTAAGCAAAGCTAACAAGCCTCTCCTAAAGCTTTTAACCACCCTTGATAATCCCTTTCTAGCCGATATTGGCACCGCATTGAATTGGTTTGAAGAAACACTTCAAATTGTCATGCCCGAAGCCAAACCCATTGCGCTCGCACATCAAATTGATATTGATAAAACCTTTAGACAATACGCAGAAGATATCATGCTTTCTTTTAATACCGGCATTCAAGGAATCAAATCC
>Ga0233403_10000879_pt1 | contig 14403 bp, 21 predicted proteins | sample Na_oxic_1_MG_FD_179866 | JGI IMG/M metagenome (GOLD analysis project Ga0233403, IMG submission 179866) | Seawater microbial communities from Saanich Inlet, British Columbia, Canada - Na_oxic_1_MG | ecosystem: Environmental > Aquatic > Marine > Inlet | place: Canada: British Columbia | collected...
GTAGTTATTGCTGACTTCAGCCTTTTTTTATGACAAAAATTAAGTGGTTTCCAAATACCTGATTGAACCACGAGCTTTTACCACCAAATCCGGTTTTGGCCCCTTCTGATTTTTTCTGAGCGTATGTCGGGGAGCGTGAATAAACACGATGCTTTGAATTTCACCCAATCCCCGTCTCGCTTTCTGGTTTTGGCCCTTTTGGCCCCGCATAATTTACAAGGAATGAAGGATAGTCTATAATCATTTCCGCTGAAGGCTGATACATTGTTCAAGCTGATTAAAAAAGATTGAGCTGGATAATTGAGCAACGACAAAATTTGCTATGTATAAATTAGATATAACAAACGATGCACTGAATTTTACTAAAAGTCTGCCTCCAAAACAGTTTAAACAGATTTTTACTGCTATTATGGATTTGCTAAAAAATCCAAGACCTCATGATTCATCCAAACTTAAAGGATATCCAGATTTGTATAGAAAAGATGTGGGTGAATATCGTATCATTTATAAATTTGAAGATGAAATTGTATATGTCCTATTAATTGGTAAACGTAATGATGATGACGTTTACAAACTATTAACACGGAAATTCGCTTGAATCATCAATTAGCAACGTGGAGATAATAAAATGAATATAAATGTTACTGAACTTGAAAATCAAGTTGGACAATATATACAGGCTGTCGTTACGGAACCTATTGTCATAGAAAAAACTGGCAGTCCAATGGCTGTCATGATGTCATACATAGATTATGAACGATTGATAAAATTTGAAGATGCTTTTTGGGCCTCAAAGGCAATTGAGGCGGAAAAAAGTGGCTACTTAGGGGACAAAAGTCTTAGTTGCCTTATGCAAGTTAAAACTTTGAAGGACAGCGAGCTACGCCAAGGTTAAAACTCGCGTATGGTAAAAAAGGTACGATACTTTCTTGAGCGTAGCGAGCGTAGGGTGGGTAGCAGCAAGCGTAGGGTGCGTCCTACGCACCCTTTTTTAATTCATGGTGCGTGTGCAAATATGGAAGATAAATAATGGGGACAGACCATATTTATTTTTAGAGCAACATTGACTATCTTCTAAATGAAAATATTCTTTGCCTTTCTTACAAGTGTACTTTTTGCTTCCAAACACATAACCTCTGTGAGGAATGGAAACATAAAATGTGGTCTGTCCCCTATTTTACTCTATTTTACTATTTTCTATTTTACCACCACTAGGCACTAAATAAAAGGTGATGATTATGGCAAATCTAGTTGTACGAAATATTGATGACAAAATTGTTAAAGCTTTAAAAGAAAGAGCATGGCGTTCTGGTCATAGCATTGAAACCGAGCATCGTCTCATATTAACTCATGTACTATTAATGCCGGAAAAGAAAAATTTTTCTGAAGTATTAGCGAGTATGCCAAATGTGGGCAAAGATAGTGACTTTGAACGTTTACAAAAACCGGTTGATATTGATGTATTTAATTGATACTAATGTTATTAGTGAAATGAGAAAAGGGAAAAAAGCTAATCTAGGAGTTCAAACTTTTTTCGAGGATGTTATATCAAATGACATTCCTACCTACCTAAGCTGGTATAAAAACGAGAGTTATCCAAAGGTTGGTTCTGTGTAATAAGAAAAAAAGCAAGCGTAGCGGATATAGATGGGTTTTACTATAGTGAAACCTGATTACTGAATCATAAATTTTCAGGTATTTTAACAAACGTTTTATTTTTAAGCAAAGTAGAGGTGTTTTTTGATGAGCCTTATGAAAACGAAAGAAAGTTTGTCAACAGCTAATTCTGTACGAGTGACGCTGGATGTACCGGTACCGGATAATATACATTTTCATTTTTCATCGCGTGAAGTGCAAACGGCTTTTGGCCATTTTTTGTTGGAAAATCCGCACATTATGGGACTGGTTTTTGAGAACTTGACAAAGCACCGTCAAGAGATTGGGCAATCGCAAATATCACCATGGACACGGATAAGCAAGGCGCAGAAGGTTTTAGCTTCTCTCAGTGATTTAGCCGATGATGATTCCGAAAGCTCGCCCAGAAATATTCAGCAAACCCTTGAATTGTTAGAAAATCATAAACCAAGTAGGGTAAAGGTTAATTCGACTCAATTACTGCGTGATATTCGTGATAATGGATAATAACAATAAATTATATGTGGTGGATACATCTGTAACGGCTAAACTTTTTCTGGTGGAAGAGCAAAGTGAAGAAGCGAAGCAGATTTATCGGCAAGCTACTCGTCAAGAGATTATGCTTTTGGCTCCGGAGTTGACTTGCTATGAATTAATCAGTGTGCTTACTCAAGCGGATATGCCTTTGTCAGAAGTAAAAGAGCATTTACTTTTGTTTGAAAAATTGGTGAAAGATGAAGCGGCAAAAACAAAGGGGCCAGGCTCGAATTAATTTTGTCCCTTCTTTTCTAAACAAATAGGTTAGTAAAAGCAAAGCAGAAACCCACCAATCCAAATAAAGAGCCACTAAGCACAAGCTAAGTGGCTCTTTTTAATTCTCAATGAAAATCCACAAGTCTAACCATGAACGCCACCCGTCCCGTCCTCACTTTAGGAACCAAATCAAAACGAATCCCTCAAAAAGAAACACCCACCAAAATCCCTAGAATCAAGGGCAAAATGGAAGTCAGTGTTAAAATAAACGCCTTGCCTAACTGGGTAGAAATACTTGAAAACAATCGGCAACGTATTTGCCTCAATGCCAATGGACAACTACTCGACATCAAACTTCGTCAAAAGACTTGGCAAAAACTCATTACCGCCGAGAAAAAGGGGCCAGGGTCGATTTAATTTTTAATCTTGGATTTTTATACAAATTGTAATGTTTAAAAAACAATTCGATCCTGGCCCCTTTTAATTATCCTGTCGGTTGTCGCTCAGGATAACCAGGCGTTGGAGCGGACAATTTACGTCTATGGAAAGTGCCGCTTAACATCTGGCATTAGCGGGAAGAAATTTAAATGGCAAAATATATATTCAATGAAGAAGAGAGAGAGCAGCTTTCGATGCGGGAGAACGTTGGTTGGTTTGCGGATATCACCAAAGATGAGCTTATCGGCTTAATATCAGCTCTAGGTAATTACTTTATCAGACGGATGGCCGAAGAGGCTCCTGGTCCAACATTAGAAAGTCCGACATTAAGAAATGACGCGCATAGACGCTTGTACTTAAGCGCATTTAAGCCCTCACGAAATATACAATCTACAAATCATCAGGTATTTGACGAAAAAGAACAGCGAGATTTAGCACTTTATAAATATAGTATGGGCTACGAGCGTATTACGAAGAATGAGCTTGTGCAACTTCTTACCGCACTTGGTGAGTATAGTTCCTTGGCAGATCCTTTGGATTTCACTACCACCTACCCTGGGACAGTGCGAATGATCACAGCTCATAATGCGTTGCTAGATTTCCGAAATCAGCGGTTCAAACAAAGAGAGTTCCATGAAAGGCTGCACCAAATAATGGGTCAGGCTCGAATTAAATCTGGCCCAAATTAAACCCAAAAATGTGCTAACTTGGTCTTGCGTAAGAGAAAAGGGGCCAGGCTCGAATTATTTTCTCGTTCCCAAACTCTGTTTGGGAATGCCTGCCTCAATGCTCTGCATCGTACAATCCCAATAATTGGTGTCAGAGTAAAATTAATTCTAACTTGGTCTTGGAGCCGACGCAAAAGGCACGCGGTTTAAGAACAGTGTTAGACTCAAAATCAGCAAGTAATTTTACGAAATCAATATGCCCTATCCCAATGGTATGGCTTAGGAAATAAGCCTAAAATAGGTATTTATTAAATCTTGGATATAAATTGAAGCTCAAAATTATAAATAATAGGGCTCATTTATAGTGTATTATGAACTCTAAACGATTTAATTTTGAGCCTCAAAATAATGCATTATGTTAGATAAAAACAGCAAACTTGTTATTGAGCATATTTATAATCAACCAAATTTATCTTCCAAATATATATTTGATAGTTTAGGTATAGATGTTAGTTATGCCACATTGAAAAGAATCCTAGCGAAATTAAAAGCTAAAAACCTGATTTCATCAATGGGTAAAGGTAGAGGAACTACCTATAAAATATCAGTAACTTATGAACTATTTTATCCATTAAACATTGATACCTATTTTAAAAAAGAACAAGATGAACGTCAGGTTAAAGAGCATTTTAATTTTTCATTGATAACTGAAGTGTTTACTAATGTCGATTTATTCACAAAGGAGGAATTACAACATTTAAAAAAACTTCAAGAAGAATACACAAGCAATATATCTCAATTGTCTCATTCCCAATATTCTAGAGAGCTTGAACGTTTAGCCATTGATTTAAGTTGGAAGTCATCACAAATTGAAGGCAATACCTATTCTTTACTGGAAACCGAACGCTTGTTAAAAGAACAAGAAACTGCCGAAGGAAAGGCAAAAGACGATGCTACAATGTTACTAAATCATAAAGCAGCATTGGATTTTATTTTCACTGAACCCGATTATGTTACACCATTGACTCTAGCCAGAATTGAGGATATTCACAGTATTTTGATTCGAGATTTAGGAGTTGATCGTAATATCCGTAAAAGAAGAGTAGGCATTTTAGGCACTAATTATAAACCTTTGGATAATGAGTTTCAGATTAAAGAAGCTTTGGGTGATATGTGCAACTTAGTCAACAGTAAAAAAAATATTTTTGAACAGGCATTATTGTTGTTGGTATTAATATCATACATTCAAGCATTTAACGATGGTAACAAAAGAACAGCAAGAATTATCAGTAATGCTGTTTTAATCAGTCATAATTATTGTCCAATTTCTTTTAGAACCGTCAATTCAATTGATTATAAAAAAGCGAGGTTGTTATTTTATGAACAAAATAATATAACCGCATTTAAAGATATTTTTATTAATCAATTTGAGTTTGCTGTGAAAACTTATTTTTAAGATAATTGAGGTCAGAATAAAATTAATTCTAACAAAGTCTTGCAGCCTTTGCTACAAACCGCGCCGGAGAAATAATTGGGGTCAGAGTAAAATTAATTCTAACTTGGTCTTGGAGCCTTTGCCTCAAGCCGCGTGACTCAGCTTGGGCTGCTAAAAAACATAACATTTTGATAAATAAAACAATTGTAAGTATATGTACGTATGAAGAAACTTGAATTTGAATGGGATAATAAGAAAGATAAACGTTAAAAAGCATGGAGCAAGCGTAGGGTGGGTAGAGCGATAGCTGCACCGGCCCATTTTCTCTGGTCCAAGTTCAAAGCTTCCGATGTGTGTTAGACAACAGAAATATTTATGCTTTGCTCTTAACTTTTTCTCTTATGGATGTGTTATACTTGCTCGCACTAGAAAACCAATTAGGAGTTTACCGTGGCAACAAAATCATTCGATAAAAGCTTTGTTGTAACAGAAGCCAAAGCAATACAAAGATTTAAATCCAAGTTTGGCCATACAAACAAAGTTGTTATTAAACAAAGAGATGTTTCAGCTGATACTAGAAAAGGGATAGGATTATTAAAGAAGGTTTTTGTTGGGCTTTATTCGTCAGTTCAACCTACGAACTTTGGTATGAGTATGCGTCATATTAATTGCAGTAAATAAGGAGTGAAAAATGTTACAAAATATCATGGCCGTATATGAATACGGGCTTTTACGTCCGTTAGAACCTTTAATTCTATCTGAAAAACAAATGGTTAGACTTCAGGTTGAACCTGAAAATCAGATTGATACGGTTGAACAAGTTTTTCAATTTCTTATCAACATAGGTTGGTTAACACCGCCATCCAACCAACCAAAGGTTAAATCGGTATCTTTAGAAGAGCGTAATAGAATTGCATATATTTTGGGAAAAGCGGCAAGAAAACCAGTTTCAGAAATGATTATTGAAGATCGAGGTGAATGGTGAGTACGTACTTCATTGATACAAGTGCTTTGGCCAAACGATACATTGCCGAAACCGGCTCGCAATGGGTTCAAGCTTTGACTGCTCCACAAGCAAAAAATAAGATAATTCTTGCCAGAATTACATGGGTGGAAATGTTAAGCGCATTTTCAAGATTGAAACGTGAAAGTGCGATTGATGACAATACCTTTAACATTGCTTTACAATCTTTTGAATTTGATTGGGACACTCAATATCAAATTGTAGAGTTTGATAAGGCATTGGCCGAACAAGCCGGCGAACTCGTCAAAAAATATCCATTGCGAGCATACGATAGCGTTCAAATGGCTTCAGCCATTAAAATTCACCAAATCCACGCAAAAGTTGCATCCGGGTTATTTACGTTTGTTTCATCGGATGACCGTTTATTAAGTGTTGCAAAAGATGAGGGTATGCAACTCGAAAATCCGTTGGCTCATGCAACCAATTGAAGACGGTGTCATTGGATGCCATTAGCCGGTTGGGTTAGCTTATCTCGCTACGCGAGTAAGGTATATTGGCTGGTGGGCAAGAAAAAGACCTAGGGAGCCCTACATAAAAGTTTAAGCAAGCGTAGGGTGGGTAGAGCGATAGCGAAACCCACCATTTCCTAAATCAATGTCATCGTCTATTTAATTGGTGGTCTAGTTGTGGTGGGTTTCACTTAACTGGGGTCAGAGTCAAATTAATTCTAACTTGGTCTTGGAGCCGACCTTCGGCGGCTCAAGAACAGTGTTAGAAAACGAAGTTATTATTATATTAAATCGTATGTTAAAATGATGGTTGGTTTAAAATAGCAAAATACTGAACATAGTTTACACGGTAGATATGAAAACTAACCAAATGATGGAAGTCAATATCGGTGGCTTTACGCTACCAATTGGCCATAAAACTCAGATGGGTTCACTAAATGCGTTGTGGGCTTATGGTAATGGGTTACGTAAGGCAAAAGGGTTAAGTGAATTACGACTAGATAATTATCTTAGTTCACCTGACACAATTGAGTTTTTATTGGCAGTTGAAAAGCGTTATGGGACGGGCTATTCCAAATCCCTTGAATCAAGGGAATTAGAAATCCCAATAGATACGGGCGATTCAAACTTATCCCCAAAACAAAGTTTAACAATTGAATATGACCGGAAAACCGGACATGCTAAAATAATAGGTGGTGAATTATCCATCATCAAAACTAAACGTGGCAAGTATGGTGGTACATGGGCACATTTGCAAGTTTTAACTCATGCGGCTGGAAAGTTAAATGCTGATTTTTTAGTAGAAATTATCCATGTCTTTCTTAACGACAAAATATTAGGATGGCGTGATATTGGTGGTGACAATTATATTTCCCTGAATATTGCGATTGATAAGTTTTTGCCCGGTCGTGAGGCCAAAAGTTCTAATATGGGTATTTACATTAATACTGCTAAATTACTTAAAGCTAAGATACTTGGTGATGAAGGTAATTGGAATAATGCTACGCCAGCGAGCGTAGGATGGGTAAAAGGTAGGGTGGGTAGAGCGACTTCTGTAACCACCATTTCTCAATTAATACTACAATCATTTTTCGTTAATCGAACGGTTGTGGTGGGTTTTGTGTAACGAAGCCCACGCTCGCTGATATAAAATATATTTTTCAAATATAAATTAAGCTAGGTAGGGTGGGTAAGAATTTCTGGCAACTTACGAGTATTATGAAATTTATTGGAGGTAATCACAATGGCAAATTTAACGGTAGTGGATGTCGCCAACTATATCCTTGATAAGAAAGGAATTATGTCCGCAATGAAACTCCACAAATTAGTATATTATAGTCAAGCTTGGTCTCTGGTGTGGGACGATGAGCCACTGTTCAATGATGCAATTGAGGCGTGGGCGAATGGTCCACTTGTACGCAGCTTATACAATATTCATAAAGGGATGTATCAAGTATCCTCAGCCACATTTGCTAATTCTGCTAAAAATGACTTATCGGAAAATCAAAAGGATACTATTGATACCGTTATTGAAGCATACAGTGGTAAATCAGCGCAGTGGTTGAGTGATCAGACTCATTTGGAGAAACCTTGGATTATCGCCCGCAGTGACTTGGCTGATAATGAGCGTGGAAATCAGGTAATCACTCTGGAAAGTATGGCTGAATACTATAGTTCAATCTAATGGTTAAGAAAAAGAAAAAAGTTTCAGCCTCTGCGACAAACCGGCTGGATCAAAAGAGAGTAAAAATAAAAGAACATCAAATTGATAACAGACCAGTTTGGCGTTTTTCAACAGTTGACCGAGATGGGCCATTTGCATGGCCCAAAGGAGAGCCTAAAGAGCTTGAGATCGTAGGAAAGCTATACGATTTCGACTCAATGACTTGGAATGATATTTCCGGTAAACAACATCATTATTTATCCCCTAGTAGTTTATCCAAAGAAGCAAAACAAAGATTAGAGGAACTTGAGCTTGATGATGAAATAGAGAATTTATTTTCATTCCATTTGGGAGGAAAGCCCCGTATTATCGCAATTAAACATGCCAACATTGCTAAACTATTTTGGTTCGATCCTGAGCATCAAGTAGCCCCTTCAAAGAAAAAACACACATAACATAGGACGCAGCCGGGTAACCAGTGATGCCAAGAGTTAAATCTTGAATCGTAGCCATCCAGCGAGCGTAGGGTGGGTAGAGCGATAGCGAAACCCACCATTCTCCTTGGGCATTAGGCTACAAAATCAAAATATTTAGCGAGCGTAGGGTGGGTAGAGCGATAGCGAAACCCACCATTTTCCTTGGGCATTCGGCTACAAAATCAAAATATTTAGACAAAATAGACAGCCGGGTAGCGAGCGTAGGGTGGGTAGAGCGATAGCGAAACCCATTCTCCTTGGGCATTCGGCTACAAAATCAAAATATTAAGAATAAAAGGGGTCAGTACCCTTTTTTTAGTTATGATGCGAATAATAACCGTTGACAACAAACTTTTTAGCTAAAAAGGGTACTGACCATTCGCTTTTATTCGATTTTTGATGCTGGTGGATTTCTTTTGAGTTATGCTTTTCATGTTGTTTTCCTCTGGTTAGTACAACGGATTTTTTAAGTACGGCCCATGCTTACCCCAGCACGAGTTCCCGTACATGTAGACAACCCATAAGCTTTCTGCTGTGACTGCATTTTTGGCATTGTACGGTTTGTCGTCTTGGTGCTGGTGGACTTCTTTTGAGTTATGCTTTTCATGTTGTTTTCCTCTGGTTAGTACAACGGATTTTTTAAGTACTGCCCATGCTTACCCCAGCACGAGTCCCAGTACATGTAGCCAGCCCCAATTTCTTAGGCTGTTGGGTTGGAGTACGATTGGCAGTTTTGGTGCTAGTGGATTTTTTTGGGGTTATGCTTTTCATGATATTTTCTTCATGTTAAATTAAAGTTTAGTACAACGGATTGACGAAATAAACGGATTTTTTAGTCAATCGTATGTAGGGTGGGTAGAGTGAAACGAAACCCACCGCTAATCCTACACTCAGTCCTTAAAAAGAGCCTATACTAACCCCAGCACGAGTCCCCGTACATGTAACCAACCCTCGTGCCTTTTGCTGAGGCTTTTGATTTGGAGCACGGTTTGCAGTCTTGGTGCTAGTGGACTTCTTTTGAGTTATGCTTTTCATGTGGTTTTCCTCATGTAAAATTAAAGTTTAGTACAACAGATTGACAGAATAAATTGGATTTTTAAGTTAATTCCATCCGTTTATACCGCTTAATCCATTGTACTTAGATATAATAATCCGGTAAAACGATCTTGTCAAATATACAGCATCCTTATTCCTCCAAAAAACCGAGAATCCCATAATCAAGAGCTTCTTCCAAATGTTTACGGATTTTAGAAGCCGGCATATTGAGTTCAGTAAGAATATCGTTGATTGAACGTTGTCCATCGATCCTACGTAATACTGCCAGCCAATCTTCTATTTCCGCCTCAGATAATTCATATTCAATTTTGTCATCAACCGCAAGATAAGAATAAACATTGTCTTCTGAGGTCTGGTCAGCTTTCAATAACCGCACACCCGGCATAAATGCCACCGCTCGATCTAATAATTCCGCTTTCTCCCGTCTAATCGCTAATTGTAGAGCCAAATCATCTTCCTGCTCCTCCCAATTGTCAATCTTTATTTCCGGCAATATCCCAATGGAATCGGCATGACTCTGAGCAATCGGTGCTTGTGCCATTTTCGCCAACAATCCCATATTAACCAACGGTAACAACGATTCTAACATACTGTATTCAGGTTCTTCCGGAATATCATTTATCAATCCTTCAATCGCCATTTTATCAAAAGGAGAACCAACTCCATTTTCTTCTTCAAATGCTTCTCTAATCAGAGCATTATCATCCGCCGTCAACAGATTAAACATCATTCTTCGAGTGTAACGAACATCTTCGCCATGAAAAAACGGACACTTAGGACGCTGACTCAGTTCAAATGGCAACTGTTCTTGCATCGCCCGTCGTAAAATCGCTTTATCCCAAAACATTGCTTCATACTTCTGTGGCGGTATTTTCATGCTATATTCAACCAAACGATGATCCAAAAACGGCACTCGATTTTCAATACTATTTCCCGCCGCCGTTCGATCTTCATGCCAAAGATTATACATTTGCAAAGTTTGTAAATGCAGATTAAAGTAATAAAGCCAAGGATGCTGATAATGAGTTTGCCGACTACATGAGGCCAAAAAGTCCTTTCTCAGCACTCCGCCATATTGAGCTAAATTAGCATTAGTTTTTTCAATCAACGCATCTTTTTCAAAGTCGCCAAAAATATTTACAAAAGCTGACCAATTTCTTTGTTCTTCGTTCAAATCAGGCCGATAGTCTTTGACATAATTAACGCTATAACCACCGTTAAATTCATCACTACCCTGTCCCAGTAAAATAACTTTCAGAGCTGGGCGCAGATGTTTAGCATAACGATGCAAATGATATTTATACAGATGTTCTGCATTACATAACGGCGTTTCACACAGCCAAAGCAAGGCTTTCCAATGTTTAGGCGTAAACGGATTATCATGCCATGAATACAATATTTGATGATTAGGAATGTTTAAATATTGCGCGGCTAAATGCCCAGCTTTAGCATCTCCATTCTGAAAAGTACTTTGACTCAGCACTGAAAAAGTATGCAGTTGCTGATGATTCGATGCCAACGCTGCCACTGATACCGAATCAATACCACCGCTCAAAAATAACCCCACTTCAACATCAGCCATCAAGCGCAATTTAACTGAGTCAGCGAGTAATTCTCCATAGCCGGCAATAATATCTTGCTCAGTGCGAGTATCCAACCTATATTCTTCAACAGATAATGGAGTCAAGTGCCAATAACGTTTAACGGTAATATTGTTGACTGGTACATCCGCAATCAATAAACTACCGGCCGGTAGATAGTTAATATCTTTAAAAAAAGAGGGTAAAAAATCATCAGGATACATTCGCTGATGTTGATGACTTAAAGCCTCAACCCAATCAAATTCACGCGGACAATCAGGATATGCCAACAATGCTTTGATTTCAGAACCAAATAGCAAGCGTTGGTTTGAGTCAGTATAGTACAAAGGTTTGATGCCCAAACGATCACGCGCCAAAATTAGTCTTTGCTTGTTCTTATCCCACAGAGCTAGGGCAAACATACCGTTTAAATCGTTAAGAAAATCCTCGCCTTTTTCCTCATAAAGATGCAATATGATTTCACAATCCGATTGAGTCCGAAATTGATGTGATTCTTTCAAGCGTGATTTCAAATCATGATGATTATAAATTTCCCCATTAACCATCAGCATCAATGAATTGTCTTCATTGAAAAGAGGTTGTCTCCCACCAGCCACATCAACAATTGACAACCGCCGAAAAACAGCCCCAAAAGAGCCATTGGTAAAAAGCTGTTCATCATCAGGCCCCCGATAGGCAATTTGATTGCCCATAGTGTGCAAAATAGGTTCAATTTCAGAACCAAGGTCTCCGTTTTTTTTAAGTATTCCAGCTAATCCACACATTTGTTTAGTTTATTCAAAAAAAAGCATTCCCAAATATATGAGAATGCCTTTTAAGATATATAGATAAGGAGTGTAGGTGACAGACTAAAATTTATCTCCGTATAACTCTACAACACTCAGTCTTTTGTATTCAACCTATAAGTCGTGTGACTAATGGTTATCTTCTGGGATTCCTGCATTCTAAACAGGGGATAAGTCCTGCCCGGATAGATGTTTGGGTAGATAGCCCTTTCTTTATCATCTTGATCGCACTATAGCTGGTAGATGTTTGGGTTGTGGATTTCTTCTTAATTATTTTCATATCATTTTCCTCATATCAATGAACATTCAAATGGACAAGTAATATAAGCACAAATTATCTGGTATTGTAGAGTTAAATATAAGGCTTTGTACAACATTTATTAACGAAGCTTGAACTCAAAAAAATTACTATTATGCTTTTGGTATCTAGGTAAAATTGTATTTCCTTGTTTTACAGTTGTCAATAGCTTTTTGTTCAAAAAATGAATTTAAGGAAATAGGCTATTGGCAACATAAAAAAATTTGGTATAATGTGCAAGTAATTTAATGCCAAGTCAGACTTTTTCACACACTCATTCTACCAAGTAGGGAAAACTCAACATGAATAAAGTTAAAGTAACTAAACCAAAAATAATGGGGGACAGACTACGTTTTTTGATATAAAATCCAATGGGCCAGAGTACTTGATGTGGGTATGCAGCAGCGGCTTGGCAGAGATGTGACTTAGATGCAGTGAACAACGCAAAAGATGCAAAAAAAGCAGACTAACGGATAACATCCCTCAAAGAGACATTATCCGTTTTGCCCAGTCTTATTTATTTTCAAAATGGTTGATAGTTATGTACGCAGAATACTTTAAGAGCTTTGAAAACGTTGAAAACCTAGGTGGCAAAGCATGGCAACACGCAATGAATGTCGATTTGATAGAACAAATGACGATTAAGGATTGCTTCCTGCATTGTTTTCATTACCAGCAAATGTTTGAAATGCTGTTTAAATATTTGTTGGAGTCAAAAAGCAAGCACGGTTTATATTCACGTACTCATAAGTTAAATAATTTGTTTGAAGAGTTAATCGAATACACCACCTTCAGAACTGATAAAACCAAATACCGTATGGCGTTACAAGTTGTCACGGTGTGTGCGGAGGAATACCGTTATAACTTTTTGATAGACTGCTCCGGTTATCGAGACAGTGTACAAATCGCCAATGAACTACTGAAGGAATTATTGGCGTTTAACAGTGATTAAAAGCACGGAGACAAAACCTTGCACTACCTAGCGAGCGTCTCATCGTTATACATAAGTGTCGTTGACACTCGTAAGTCGTTGTTTTTATGGTTCCCACGCGCCTTTTTATGGTTCCCACGCGCCTTTGTTAGAACCGATTTGGTTTGCTCCCGCGTCCCGTTTTTGTGGGCTTGTGGCAACAAAGAGAATGCGTTCCCACGCCGGCGCGTCAATGCCATATCGTCTCACGTTGGAGTCCAAACCTTTAGATTTGGAAGTGTTTGATTCGGTGGCTTCCAATGTGTGTTATGTGCTATAAAAATTGTAATGGATAATCAACCAATATTAAAAACAGAAAGATTGGTGCTAAGACCATTTGTTGCTGATGATGCAACCAGAGTTGAAGAATTGGCCGGCGATAAAAGAATTGCTGATGTTACTGCTAGTATTCCTCATCCATATCCAAAAGGGGTGGCGATTGGTTGGATTTTGAGCCATCCACTAAAATGGAAAAAAGGAGAGGCTTTCATTTTTGCAATAACATTGACAGATACCAGCAAACTAATCGGGTGCATTTCAATTATGAATATTCGTAATAAAAATGGTGAACTTGGTTATTGGATTGGCACCGAATTTTGGAACAACGGATACTGCACAGAAGCATGTAAATGTATAGTAAATTATGGATTTACCAAGTTAAACCTAAATAGAGTTTATGCACATCATTTTAGTAGGAATCCTGCATCTGGTAAAGTACTAGTAAATTCAGGCTTAATACACATTGGCTCAAGTAAATCAGAATGTGGTTATCAAAAGGAAATTGAAAAGACCGAATTATATGAGAAAATTCGCACATAACAAATCACTGCTTATAACGGATTTTGGGGTCGCAAGAATTACGGTGGTTTTTATTCGCCAATAAGGGTTGACACATAGGTCAACCCCTACAAAATTTGGTGTTTGTAGGGGCGAACCTATGTGTTCGCCTACAAAATTTGGTGTTTGTAGGGGCGAACCTATGTGTTCGCCTACAAAATTTGGTGAGGGGCGAACCTATGTGTTCGCCTACAAAATTTGGTGAGGGGCGAACCTATGTGTTCGCCTACAAAATTTGGTGAGGGGCGAACCTATGTGTTCGCCTACAAAATTTGGTGAGGGGCGAACCTATGTGTTCGCCTACAAAATTTGGTG
>Ga0233403_10000880_pt1 | contig 14389 bp, 11 predicted proteins | sample Na_oxic_1_MG_FD_179866 | JGI IMG/M metagenome (GOLD analysis project Ga0233403, IMG submission 179866) | Seawater microbial communities from Saanich Inlet, British Columbia, Canada - Na_oxic_1_MG | ecosystem: Environmental > Aquatic > Marine > Inlet | place: Canada: British Columbia | collected...
ATTATTAATGGGTTATGTATCATTTCTCGTTCCCAACCTCCGGTTCAATGCCATTAACTTAAGCCTTAGAATAAATTCTAAGGCTTATAGCTAAAGTACCCTAAAGGGCACTATTTCAGTCGGCTTTAGCCTACTTAAGCTTTTAGCCTCAGAATTGATTCTGAGGCTCGTTCCCAACCTCCGGTTGGGAATGCCTTCCGCAACGCACCGCGTTGCAGTTTGCTTCGCGTCCTTGAATGGATTCCCAAACAGAGTTGAAGCAGGTTACAAATCTGCTCCAACCAAAAAAAAATGAGGTATTATGATGAGCCATGCAGTTGAAAATGCCAATTTCTTGATAAAAGAACAAATTGCACAAACACTGGATGATTTGAGTGATATAGAACTAAAAAAAGTGATTGAATATGTCTCCTTTTTGAAGTTTCGTAGTCGCCGAAAAGCCATATCACCACCGCCGGATGTTTCGCAATGGGCTAAACCCTATGCAGAATTTGCTGAAGAAGATCGTCAACTTGCTGAGGAAGGCATGGAAGAATATACTAATGGATTAGTCAAGGAGGATAAAAAATGACGGTAAAACGTGGTAATATTTGGTTAGCAGAAATTCCTTATGAAAAATCCCTTCTTATATACAATCCTTGTCGTTATTGAGGAAAAAAACAATGGAACGAAAATACAAACTCCTAATTGTAGATGATGACAATCACATCCGCACCACATTTCAAGATTACTTTACCAAACGAAGCTTTATTGTCGAAACCGCTTCTGATGGATTTGAAGGACTTGAAAAACTTCGTGCGGATGAATTTGATGTCGCGATTGTCGATATGAAAATGCCTAAAATGAATGGCATTGATATGATTAATCAAGCATTGAAAAGTGATGATACCGATGCGAATATGATTATTATAAGTACACCCCACGAGAGCAATAAGGAAGATGTCATCAAAGCACTCAATATTGGGGTAGATGCTTGGTTTGAAAAATCAGAACTCGAAATGCCACAATTACTCCAAAGAGTAACAGAATTGGCACAAGTCATACCGCCTGAGATGGTGAGGCGCATCACTTCTATGATTCACAACTAATGCCGTGGGATAAGATCGATGTCAGAATCAAGATATTATTTCGATGCCAATGCGTTACTCAAATATTACCACCCCTTGCTGAAACACCATCGGGAAGAAATAGGTATTTTACAGATACGTCGTTTGGTTTCAAGATCGGCGTTTCCCATTTTAATTTCGCCAATGACTTCGTTAGAGATCATCGGTAAATTAACACAATTCTTTCGTCAAGGTTTGATAAAGAGAAAAAATCTTAATACCATTATTACGCTCCTAAAAAAAGAAACGGGTACGAAAACAACTATCCGCCCTTTTGAAATGCTTGAATTACCTGATAATGTCTTTCGACTAGCAGAGACGATTTTATTGGAATACGCAAAATTTGCCATTGGCTCAAATGATGCGTTACATATAGCAATAGTCAAAAAACTGCCCTTATATCAACCGATGATGGTGACTTCAGATAAATCGTTACAAAGGGTTTGTGAATCTATCCAGATGCCTTTTTATGATCCTGAAATAAGTATTGAACCATAAATTTTAATGTTTTTTGGAGTTCAAAGCTTTAGCTTTTGACTCCATTGATATAAAAAATAAATAAAATCAATCATTTATGTAATGAACGGGGTTTGTAACCCGTTTTTTCTTGATTTTTTATATTAGGAAAAACGTGACGAAGCAGGTTGCAAACCTGTTCCAGCCAAGAAATGGCAGTGACAGGAATACAAGATTTATCTTGTACGAGCGCGGCACAAGATAAATCTTGTACCGAGAGCAATGGCACAAGATAAATCTTGTACTCCTGAACCTAAAATGAGGGTGAAAAATAATTGGGCGTTTGGGTGCAAAACGTTTTTTATTGATTTTTTAGATCAGGAAAAACGGTACTTCGCCTGTTGCAAATTGTTGTAAAAACATTTTGCCAGAGATGAATGGCTGAGCAGTGACGGTATTTTATGCGAATAATTAAGGGTTGAAATTTTGGAATCCAAAGCTTTAGCTTTGGAACCAAGTCCCTAAAGCTGAAGCTTTGGACTCCAGTTGATTTTAAACACGTTTCTGAACCCTTAATTCGCATTTCTTATGAACATGTCAAAGTCAGTCCTTCAATATCGGTATAGGGTGTATCCACAGGTAAGGATACACTGTTTTTTACTGAACACTTGTCAATGTCAAACAAATGAATGCTGGTATCGCTAGCTTCATCCAAGGCAAACAATAAGGTACCATCCCCTAATATAGAAAGTGCTTCCACTTGTGAGGGAAAATGATCACAGGCTTGATCCGTCTTCCCCGTATCATAGAAGTATCTAAACAGAGTTGTTCCTCCAGCACCATAGAGTATCTTGCCTTCGTTATCCCAAACTATGTCTTCCACTTTAGCCTTGGAATCAAGTTTCTTCGTTTTCGCACAAACATTATTCTTAATATTGTTAATATCAATGGTATACAAGCCTTTACCTTCAGCCCACGCCCATAAGATATTGTCTTTGGGGTGGAAAGAAATCGCGGAGACTTCGCCTAAACCCAAACTACAAACAGGTTTCAGAGTGCCATTGTCCTTGTCGACTTTATAAAGATAGCCATGTTCTAAGCCCTTTGCAGTGTCATTACCGGAAGAAGCATAGAGAACCCCAGTTTGAGAATGGATATCCAAGCCTTCAAGGTCATATCCAAGGTGGACTGTTCCCAAGGCTTTGATTTCAAAATAATTTTCTGGGATTGGGCGAATGGTAAAGAATTGAGAGTTATTCAATCCACCATCATGCACACCATAGACTGTACAGGTTTGGGGTTCTGGGCAGGGTGTTTGCGTATCCCAAGAAGGGACTTTGGAATTAAGCCACTGAATAAGGGCTGGATCAGAAGCGGTTAAATGGTTATCGTGCAATCTTAGCCAAGACAGTTGACTCAAGTTCATCAGTGGGATATTCCCACATAGTTCGTTCTTGTATAGATCAAGTTCCTCTAAACGGCTCAACTTTCCCAGTGATGCAGGGATAGAACCGCTGAGTTGGTTCTCGGACAAATAGAGAATCTCTAAACTTTGCAAATTTCCGAGTGATTCAGGAATAGAACCACTCAGTTGATTCCCGTCCAGATAGAGAAATATCAAACTTTGTAAATTTCCGAGTGATTCAGGAATAGAACCGCTCAGTTGGTTGTCGAGTAGTTATCTGTATCACCATGCAGGTAGAGTCTTATTACATGTCCATTGTCACATAAAACACCATACCAATCGCAAGGTGTATTTGTCACATTCCAGCCCGTCTGTCCAATTAGCACCATCAGTGCTGGTATATAGGTCAACAAGGGCTTCACACTCAGCTTGTGGAATCTGCGTCACTGTCGCACAGTCAGTCTCTGCCTGTGCTAAAGGCAAACAACCTAACAAAAAAATCAATCCGACTAGCTGGGTAAAATGTGGTGAATAGTGTGTATTTTACATTGCATTTCCTTTTTGGGCTCAAAAAAATGTAAAAGGGAAGAAGAAACTGATTGGAATATACACAAGGGACTTTAATTATAGGACTTTCGCTTAAAAATTTATAACTAATTGATTTTACTTTAATTTTAATAGCGATGACATTGTATTTCCTTTTAAATCAATACGTTACTAAATAACAAGCGAAACTCCTAAATTATAAAGGGATAATTATTGCGATAACGAAATAGTTGTCAGAATAATAATTTTGTCAATTAAACAATTCTGAAAAAATCAACGATTTCAAACATAGATTTTCATTATGTTGATTTTATTAAAATTCAATTTTAACGACGCGAGTGCCAGTGATTTATTTTAAGAACTAAATCATAATGCAAAATATAATACAATTTATAAGTCTTTGTTTTTTAAGATATTTATTATTTTTCCGTCGAAAAATATTGCAAAATGCAATGCAAAATGCAATGCAAAATGCAAAATGCAATGCAAAATGCAATAAATCTAAAAACGCAAAGTGCAAGTTTTTGATGTTATAGGACTTTGCGACGAATCAATGTCTGAGTGTTTTTCAAATTATTGATTTTTAAGGAAATGCCGTTAGGGTGCATTCCCATTTTCCGGGTATATCAATTTCAAGGTTTTTTTGTTTTGGGAGCGACAAAATACCGAACAACTCAAGTCAGTTGACTTCTTTAGAATGGCCTGAAAATAAATGGGGCATAGTCGCCAAAGCTTTAAGATGATCCCTAACAATAGGGTCTTCTGAATGTTCCCATGCTTTCATTAAAGCGGCTATTGTTTTGTCATCCTCTTTGGCTGCCGCTATCCCATAAACGGCAATGACTCTTTCTTCAGAAGTCGAATCAAAATCGCTGAGATAATTCACCAGTGTCGATAAAGTGGTCTCATTTTTATGTTTATTTACCCACTCATAAGCGGAACCGGCGATGTATTCTAATGGAAAAATGTCTTTGTTTTTGGCAATGAGCATCATGCCATCAATAACAGCCTGATCATCTAATTTCACCAGTCGAGCGTAGAGGTTGTTTGCCTGTTCAACATCGTTATGGGAATCGACTACTAGTAAGGCGTTCATTTCAGGATGCCCGATAGTCAGTAATCGTTCTTTCTCTTCTGATGTCGATGCGTTATGGTATTGTTGTGTCAAAGTGTCAGCGATAGCTTTTCTATCAGACATTTTTCTAATGACTTTGGATACCATGTACTCTATGTCATCAGGCATGGGTGCGTCTAAATTCAATGCTTGTTCATTTAATAAAATGGCAATCAGTGTATTAGCTGCTTCTACGGAATCCAATTGGACAAACGCTTGTTTTAGCCCATCTTCTAAATCGTCGCGTTCAAGTGAATTGGCATTCACAATTTCTGTTAGCACAGCCTTCGCCGCTTCACCACCATCCGATTTAATTAAGGCTTGCGCAGCGTAAAAACGGAGTTGATTGTCTGCGCCTTCATCCTCTAAGATTTCCTTTAAACGAGGAACACATTCTGAACAATGAGCGGCGATGTCTATCGCGGTTTTTATAGCTTGTTGATCATTTTGATAGAACGCCTGTTCTAATTTATTAACGGGATCATTGTCATTATTATTTCCCACGGAAGCCTTTATTTTATCTGAAGAAGGTTGATTTTTTAGCTCATATCGGGGCGGCACATTTTCCGCAGGCGTGTTTAATAAAGCCTTATCTTTATCAGATAACGTGGGCGAGATATTTTTCGATGGCGTGCTAAGGTTTTCAGTTTGTTTCGAGTCGCTGCGTTGGTTTGCGCTCGAATCTAATGCTATTGGTTCAGTCTGCCCATCTTGTTTGTTATTAGTCAGTATCAATCCAATAATGGCTACGATGCAGATAATAGTTATGACTAAAATGGTTGTTTTCATCATGCTCCCCCTTAGTACAACGGATTAACGGAATAAACGGATGATAATAAGGTTTAGATAATTCCAGCTATTCCCAGTCAATTTTAAATTAAATATATGATTTAATACCTTCGGCAATTCACGGAATAAAATTATGGTTTTTTCCGATTCATGTTCCATAGGTTTCACCTATGGCTATTCACATTTAACCCCTTCGGGGTGACACATCAACATTTTTTCCTAAACGAAAATTCCTAACCCCAACGGGGTGAAACGTAAATAGCCATAGGTGAAACCTATGGAATTATTTGAAGCATCAATTAAAAACATTATTATATGTCCATGAATTAGCGAAGGTATTAATGATTATAAAGGTTTTTTTATTGAAAACTTTACTAAAGCATTTTAAAAATACTTTCTATAACTACAAGGATTGCTTATAATAAAGGATAAGAGTGTTTTAAATTATCTGTCAATAACTCGTCTCACCCTCATTCATTTTGACGTGAAATTTAATGACGTTTTTATTTTCGATGCGGAATCAATCTAATCCTTTATTATAAATAATCCTTGTAGTTATAATTGGTTTAAAAAACTTGAACATCAAGTTATACTGAACTGAATAAATCACTTTAAATCAGATAAGGAATAAACCACCACCGTACTTGATATTTATATTTTAGGTAAGCGGTATCCTGCGATAAATGCCTTTCTTCTGTCCAAGCTCTCAAAAAATAGATCAACACAAATCCCATAAATAAACCCAGCAGATATTGACCAAAAAAGAGGAATTGAATCAACCAAATACCCAATTTCGCTGAATAAGCGGGATGTCTCACAAAACGATAAGGGCCTTTTGTCACAATCCCTCTATTAGTCAGGTTAGATGCTTTAAAGCCTAAACTCAAAGAAGCCCATGCAAATATTCCCCATAATCCAGTGATAATACAAGTCATTATCGCGAGTATCCATTCTGGATATTGTCGGTAGATGTCTATCATTTGATAGTCAAAAATAGTGAATGAAAACGTATTGAACGGTGGATAACACCAAAGGCAAACAATCCATCCTAATAAGGTAGGTTCAACGGATTTGATTTCATTCTTCAAAAACTTGGATTCAATTAAGTAGCCAGTCGCAAAGATAACGGTGTCTATATAAATAAACAAAGCCACCAGATAAGCGTTAATGGTATATAAATCCCAAGTGAACTCATTCGTCAGATTACTTTGATGGATCGTATTGTTGATAAGCCATGAAATTAAATAGGGCAAAAAGAACAGTTTAACGCCCATGGTGAGAAAGCCTAACTTGCTCAGGCTATTCCAATAGAAGCGGCGCGTTTTAAAAAAAGATAAGATAGACAAAAAGGTTTTAAACGCCGCAATATATTTATCCTGTATTAATGGCTTATCCGCATAAAAAAAATAGAAATAAGGCAAAATCAATAACAGGCAAATCAGCAAGTAAGCATCGACAAAAAAATCCAAAAAGTATTGGTAATTGGGACCTTGTAAATTGCTTATCCATGCTTTGGCAAAGAAAACATAGGGTTCCCAACTGATATATGTTAAAGATTGTTCCAACCAAGCATCACAGTTTTTGAGCAAATAATAGAAAATGCTAATGAAAAAAATACGGCTGGCATATTTGCCAAGGGCGGTGATGAATCGGGTTTCTGTGAGTTTGCCCCATAAGAGATAAGCACAACAGACGAAACTCAGTAGAGCTAGAATGATAAGGGCAAGCGAAGGTATTTTGCCGCGCTGTGTGGAAATGTGTTTGTCATAATAGTCTTTGAGAAAAAGCTGACTTTCACAGAGGGCGATGGTGTGTTTGCCATTGTGTTCACCAGTCGCTATGGCAAATAAGGGATATTTGTTGTTAAGCCCGGTGAATTCGGTTTTGAGATAAAATATCTTTTCTTCTCTGCCTGTTTTAGTAGAGGTGAAGGGGCTAATTTTAATAACCGATCGTGATGTTATTATTCTATTAAATGTAATATTATAAAGGCTTATCTATAACGGAAAATATAGCGTTTCCTGATTGCATAAGGTACATAACGAAACCTTCAAGGTTTTAGAAACCTTGAAGGTTTTTTACTGTTTTTGTACTGCACCCAATCGGGAAACGCTATAGCTTAATGCCCAATTGATTTTTCGGCGGGATAGGGGGAGGGTTGTTTTGATACAGCACATTGAGGAAAAAAAAGCCCCTCCATTTCGACGGAAGGGCTTAATTTTTGTAAAGATGTCGTTATTTGGTGGGTATTGCATAGCTCTGGGTGGCTACGCTTGATTGAATGGTGGGCAAACAAAAAGACGTTTGCTCACCCTACGCTCGCTAAACAGTGATTTTATGTAGGGTGGGAGAGCGACGCGGCAGGATATCATAAAGAATACCAAGATCGATCCGCCCGCTTGCCCACCTTGAAGGATGGATGGTGGGCAAATGGGCGATATTGATTGCCCTATTTTTTGATATCCTGGCACCCATTTGCCCACCCTACAAACTAAAAACGCCAGTTAAAGTTTATCCCAAAGTAGATTTCTCTTTGGAATGAATCATCATCAATCATCCTACTCATCAAATACTGAACTGTAGGAAAACCAATAATATTCCATAAAAGCGGCAATACTTCTGCTTCAGGTTCTGCAATAGAAACAGTAGCATTTTTTGGAAACAAAACAGCGGCCACCAACACCCCCCCCATTAGACCAAGACCAAATTTTGCTTTAGTATTCAAAGGGTTCATTGTCTTTACTGCAGAGTCTAAGCCAATAGAACCATTCTTGAATAGGCTAAATTCCCCATAATTTTTACTTCCAATGTAGAAAATCTGATCTTCTCCAGAAACTTCAGGTTTTTTTCCCTCTACATCTGAAAAATTACCATATCCTATATCAAGCCTATATCCAGTTCTTATTACGCCACGACCACGACCTTCGCGATTTGCTTCGGGCTGTAAAAAAATGCTCCATCTTTCTCCTGTTACTGGTAAGATGGTGTCATCATTAAAAAACGGCATTTCTAAAGAAGAATATGAAATGCCTATAAATCCTCTCCTGTTTCTATCACCTACACCTACACCCAATGAGTAACTCGTATAGGTATCTGTAAAGTAATACTTTTGCCCTGGACTCAATGAAGAATCACCATAGTTCAGCGGGGCATTCACATTGAAAGCGGTTTGAAACTGCTGAAATTCAGTGTCAACGTATAACAACTTTTTTGAATTATTAGGTAAATTATAAACGCCATGGAAATTAAGCAATTTTTCTGCTACGATAGAAGATCCCGTTTCTTCAAGGGCTTCATCCTCATTGAGGAAATCGGTTTTGAGGTTATCTCCTGCCAGTGAACCTAAAAACTCTAAGCCTATTTCCCCAAGTTTGTCGTGTACCCAAACGAGGTTAAGTTTATAAGCCAAATAGGGCTTAGTTTCCATATCGTACTTACTAGACTCTGGAAGTAAAACATCGCTTGCAATATAATAACCTTTTGCAATGCCACCGATTTTTAAAGAAGGGTAGCCAAAACGTTCAAAGAAGCCAGGGGGCTTTTTTTCCCCAGCTTGATCCTTTGCGACTTCATCAACAGCAAAAACAGCATTGATAGTGCTAAATAAAAGGATTGTAAAAGCTAACTGTATAAATTTCATAAGTGTTTTCTGGCAACTCCAAAAAATTAATATACCAATGAAATATTGTGTCCAACTTCAAGATCAGGGAGTTGAAACTGGTATTTCATTATTTGGGAGTTGCCTAGCCTGTAAAATCTGTCATGATTTTGCCAACTTTTTCACCCTACTTTTATTCCACTCTATATTTATTTGGCTTAGTAATCAAGTACTTAAAATACAAGGAACAAAATCAGGGTGAAAAATTATTGGTCATTTTTTGACAGATTTTTCCAGTTTTTTCACCCTACTTTTGTTCCACTCTATATTTATTTTACTTAGTAATCAAGCACTTAAAATACTAGGAACAAAGTGAAAAATAAAAATTATTGGCCGTTTTTTGACAGATTTAACAGGCTAGGAGTTGCCTATCCCTCCGTTCATAAGTGACTGAAAGTTTTTATCCTCGTTCAACTGGGCAAGGTGTTAGGGGTTGTACCAAAATTAAAGAGCAAGCGTAGGGTGCGGGGAGCGCACCGATAACTCAGACAAGCAAAAATATGCATCTCACTTTGGGTTATTTTTGCAAATTAAACCCATTGGTTGGTTTTGCTCTTTATAATAATTTGACATCAGGATGTGATATCAATGAGTCAATCCAGACAATTGCTTTGAGATAGTTTTTTTCACATAAAACCACTGATTTGTGTTTGCCAAACTCTACAAAGATTAATCATGTCTTAACTCGACAATATCACATGACCAATATCATGGTGCTGAATCCGCTATGAATATTCAGATGGAAAAAAAAGGTGAATTCACGCGATGCGCAATTTTTTTATAACTTATTGAAAATAATCAAATTTTATTTTTGGTGGGTTTAGCGAGAGCTTCTACCCACCCTACATTTAAAATTATTTAAAATCAATGAGTTATAAAATAAAATGGCGCATTGCGTGAATTATGCCCTTTCAACCATCCATAATAATAGGCGACGCTTGCTACCGCCTAACAGCAAAACACCCAAGGCAAAGTGTTAGGCTTGCACCAAAATTAAGAAGAGCAATTTTTAACAATTAATTACCAAAAATAAAGCTATCAAAAAAAATAAAGCTTACTATTAACATAATAGTATAAAGGTCAGATTAGACCAAATAAAATTAAATTCATGAGCGCGCATTGTGTTATATATATGGATTATAGTATGATAACTTATTGATAATAAACAAATTAAATTTTTTAATCCATTTTGTAAATGGTTAAATTTAAAAAAAATTGCCAAAAAGTGAAAGATATGTTATTAATTAAAAATTTTTGCAAAATAAAAAAGGGTCGTTTTATCACCACAATCAAAAGTGATTTTCCATTACTTATGGGGGGAGTCCTGCAATGTGAGTGATATGTTTTCGAGGTGCCCGTTTTTCTCCGAAAAACGGGCACCTCGAAAGGAGTCTAAACTAAAGTTTGGACTCCTGAAGCGATCATTGCACCACGACCAAAAATTAATGCCGACTACGTTGGATACGATTCACATTCTCTAATCGTCGTAAATGTCGCATAATATCGGCTAAGTGAACACGATTTCGCACAGAAATACAAAATTTGAGAATACCAGAAACACCCTCACGAGTTTCAGCGGTGACATGTTTAATATTACTTCTCATATTGGAAATCGCTACCGCAACGGTGCCTAAAACACCCCGTTGATCACGCACCTCAACGCGAATATCGACTAAAAACTCACATTCCTTTTCAGATTCCCATTCAGATTCCCATTCCACTGCCAACAATTTTTCTGGCAAATGACGGTATTCAGCAACATGTCGACAAGCAGCCGTGTGAATGATAATACCTCTACCTGTACTCACAAACCCAACAATTTCATCCCCCGGAATCGGACGGCAACAAGGCGCAAAGTTGACTAAAATACCTTCAGTTCCTTTTATAATCAATGGGTTAGAAGTACTAATTTCCGTAGTTGTCTCTGATTTGATTGACAACTCTGGTATGGGACTCAATTGATGGGCAACAATCAATGCCATACGGTTACCCAGACCAATTTCAGCTAACAGCGTGTCTAGGCTATCAACCTTGAAACTTTCCAACAAATGTGCCCGTTGCTTTTCATCGAATTTATCTATGGATAAGGAATAAGTTGCTAATTCTTTATCTAACAGACGTTTACCCAAAAGCACCGCCTCTTCATTTTTTAGATTTTTCAAGAAGTGCCGAATGTAGCTACGGGCGCGGGCACTGACCGCAAAATTTAACCAACTGGGATTAGGACGCGCCCATTTTGCGGTTAATACTTCAATGCTTTGCCCGCTGACTAATAGCGTCGAAAGGGGGGCATATTGATTATCAATCTTCGCCGCAATACACTTATTACCAACATCGCTGTGTATGGCATAAGCAAAATCAATAGCAGTTGCCCCTTTAGGTAACTGCAAAATTTTTCCTTGGGGCGTGAAAACATATACTTCATCCGGAAATAAATCAATTTTAACTTGTTCTAAAAATTCCAAAGAATCACTGACACTTTGTTGTATTTCTAATAAACCATGTAACCATTCGCGTGTACGCTGGCGAGCGATATAATTAGTCGCTTCATGTGGACAATCGCTTTCTTTATTGAGTTGAGAAAGAGCAGATGCTGTAATCCCCCTTTCCGCTATTTGGTGCATAGCGACTGTACGAATCTGAATATCAATTAATAGCCCGTGAGCACTAAATAACATCGTATGAAGAGATTGATAGCCGTTGATTTTAGGAATAGCAATATAATCTTTAAAGTGTTCACATATCGGTTTATAAAGCGTATGTACCACCCCAAGCACACGGTAACAGTCATCAACACTATTAACGATAATCCGTAATGCATACGTATTAGTTGCCTGATAAAAAGTCTTTCTTTTATCGACAGACGTTGTTCCTTTTTTCTCCTGCATCTTTTCATAGATGACATAATAATGTCTTTCTCGCCTAACAATTTTAGCACTAATATAACATTGTTTTAGATGCTCTTGAATCGTGTTTTGAATAGAGCTGTAAGCTTCAGTACGCTTACGATAGACTTTTTTTATTCGTCGCGCTAACACCTGATAGCGTAAGGGATAAAGCGTTGCAAAACTCAGTTCTTGTAGTTCTATTCGCACCGCATTCATACCAAGGCGACTAGCAATGGGTGCATAGATTTCCAATGTTTCGCGGGCAATACGCCGCCTTGATGCGGGTTTCATCGCCTCTATCGTTCGCAGATTGTGAAGACGATCCGCCAATTTAACAATGATCACACGAATATCGCGGTTCATTGCCAAAAGCATTTTTTGAAAACTGGCCGCTTGGGCGTGTTCACGGGTTTCAAACTGGATTGAAGATAATTTGCTGACACCATCAACTAATTCTGCAATCAGTTTTCCAAACTCATTGGCGAGTTTTTCTTTGGTGATATTTGTATCTTCAATGACATCATGTAAAAGGGCGGCGCATAGCGTTTCAGTATCCATCTGCATTTGAGCTAAGATGTAAGCTGCCGCAAGGGGATGAAAAATGTAAGCTTCACCCGATTTACGCTTTTGACCTTCGTGAGCTTCGGCACTGAATAAGTAGGCACGATAAACCTCCTTGATCTGTTGGGTATCAAGATAGGTTTCAAGCAACTCGCACAGATCACTCACTAATATTCGGGGTGAAGGGCTTGGAGCAAAGGACATAATAATTGATGGTTATCTTCACCAAGTTTGGTGTATTCGTTTAGCGGGGAATTTTTTTTCATGACAGACAGGGGCTTAAAAAAATAGTCCCCCGCCATGAGCGACGCAGCCCAGCCTCATGACTAAGAGTCTGTCTGACTTTTTGAGTTAAGGCGGTTGCGGTTAAATAAAATACCCTGAACGAAATGACAATAAACCCCGTTTTTTCAAAAAAATGGGTTTATCTACGGGTATATTATTTTCCCGCTATCGCCTAAGCGATTGATTTATCAATTGTTTACAAAATGGCCCCAAATTGCTGTACTCGTGCAGGATCGTTCCAATTTTCATACCACTTTCAGTACAACGTTTTCCCTAAGGAGGGGCAAATTTATCAAAATTGGTTGGCGTGATTTTGCCTGCCGCAATTTCTCGCAATGCGATGATGGTGGGTTTAGGTTTATCTTTCCCTATAGGAACTAAAGGATTTGCGCCCATTGCCAGTTGACGGGCGCGTTTACTGGCGAGTAATACCAGATTAAAACGGTTATCAATTTTTTCTAAACAATCTTCTATGCTAAGATGTGCCATTGTTAGTTATTCAGTTATTTAGTTATTCAGTTACCGGTTATTTTCTATTCAGTCACACGAAAAGAGTACTTTAAATAGAAAAAAGCACAACGAATAAACAAACCTCTTCCATAAAGTTTTTCAGGCAAAAGTTTCGCAGAGCGAAACTTTTGCCTGAAAATTTGTTCCTGCATTGAGTATAAATCACTTTCGAGCATAGATCAAAACGAACGATCTTTTTCACTATGACTAATGTTTAAACAGACGTTCCTTTTCACGCTGCCAATCGCGATCTTTTTCAGTATCGCGTTTGTCATACTCTTTTTTACCTTTACCAACAGCGATTTCTACTTTAACACGGCCTTTTTTCCAATACATCGCTGAGGGAATCAATGCATGGCCTTTACGCTCTAGTACCGCGGTGAGTTTATTTAATTCAGAGCGATGTAATAACAATTTGCGTGTACGTTGGGCTTCTGGGCTAACATGTGAGGAGACAGAATCCTGAGGCGAAATCACTGCACCAAGGAGCCATGCTTCACCCTCTTTAAGAAGCACATAAGTGTCACGGAGTTGCAACCGTTTTGCTCGAAGGCTTTTTACTTCCCAACCTTCAAGGGCTATGCCTGCTTCAAAACGTTCTAGTAAAAAATAATCAAAACGCGCTTTTTTATTAAGCCCAATCGTATTATTTGGCGTTTTAGCTTTTTTCTTCATAATTTTTGGAATAAGGATGGGGCCGGCAAAAAAAAGACTGTTGCCGGCCCCCTACATAAAAGATGGTGGCCGACATAAAAGTTTGGCTCATCTTGGTAAATAGGTGAAACCGTTAAAAATATTAATTAAATCAATGATTTAAAAAATAATTTCACCTAAATACCTATATGAGCCAAACTTTATATGTAGGCCGCTGCACAGTCTTTTTCGTGCAACGGCATTCTCATTAGAAAAGTTCAATTTATGCCCGTGCTGAGTATATGCCTGAAAAATGATGCCTCACCACTCCCTTCTACTCAGTGATTCCACTTGTCTGTTTTGACATCGGTAAATGAACTCAAGATTTGGTCCCATGTCAATCGCCACCTGAAAGTAAACTTTTTCATTTTCCATGAA
>Ga0233403_10000881_pt1 | contig 14389 bp, 15 predicted proteins | sample Na_oxic_1_MG_FD_179866 | JGI IMG/M metagenome (GOLD analysis project Ga0233403, IMG submission 179866) | Seawater microbial communities from Saanich Inlet, British Columbia, Canada - Na_oxic_1_MG | ecosystem: Environmental > Aquatic > Marine > Inlet | place: Canada: British Columbia | collected...
GATGTTTGTTGGCTCAGCTAACCTGACTGGTGCCGGAATGGGGGTAAAGCATGCAGATAAAAGGAATTTCGAAGCCGGAGTCGTGACTGATGAGCCACAGATGGTAGAAGACATGATGGAGTGGGTGGACCAACTGTATCTCGGAGACTTTTGTGGACGATGCAAAATGAGGAAATTCTGCCCAGATCCAATTCGGTAGAAATTCCGATAAATTAGGTTGAGCGGATAGATCATTATCTGGGATTGAACACTGATCTTGGCCTTCAGCCAAGTGGCTCTAAGATGCCGATATCCTAGGGTTTAGGCTTCGCCATTCACCCTAGGCTTGTATGATTTTCTCCTTTGGAGAAGTCTTCTAGGACATGCGTCTAGGGTCCTCTAACACCATTTTACTTACTTGCAAATCACACAAGTAAAGTAATCTGTCTTCATCGTGGCTAATTCCTAGTCTATCTAATTCAACTAATGGGACGTCCCACTGCTTGGCTCGCTCTGTAAAAGAGGCTGTCCAAACATCAAGCGAAACCGATTCGCTGGATGGAGTGTGCTTAGCTGCTTCCTGGATGCAGCGCGTTCGTTGGGCGTTAATGGCACAGCAAGCTGATCGCAAAGCCTCTGAAGTTTTTGGTCTCTGGATGGCCGTGGGGAGGCCTGTTCTGAAGTCGAGTTGGAGCTGTTGCGTTTCATTCAATGGGTGCTGAAGGAGGTTCTATTGAATGAATAGATACGCTAGATATGATGAAGACCAAAGAAAAAAGGCGACTCGTTGCCGAGTCGCCTTTGGGGAAATATGTTGCAGCCGAGCTGGGGCTCGGCGCTCCTGGGTTTAGAAGTGGATCGCGTGGCCGTCTGCGTCGAGAGTGGCCTCGTGGATTGCTTCTGCGAGTGTTGGGTGGGCGTGGATGGTGCTGTGGATTTCATCCGCAGTGCATTCCATTTCGAGCGCGAGACCCATTTCAGCGATGAGTTCAGTGGCGTTGTCGCCGATGATGTGAGCGCCGAGGAGTTCGCCGTGCTCTTTTCCGTAGAGGAGCTTGACGAAGCCTTCAGTGTCAGCAGCAGCTTGCGCTTTGCCGATTGCCGCGAATGGAAATTTACCGACTTTGTATTCTACGCCTTCTTCCTTGAGTGCGCGCTCTGTCTTACCGACAGATGCGACCTGTGGGTGAGCGTATGTACAACCTGGGAAGTTGCCAACCTTGCGTGGAATCTTGCCTTCGACGAAGAGACCTTCAACACACTGAACAGCCTCAAATGAAGCGGTGTGTGCGAGCCATGGTGGGCCAGAGATGTCACCGCATGCGTAGACGTTAGGGATGGATGTCTCGTAACGGTCACCGACCTTGATGAATCCGCGGTCGAGCTCAGGCTCGAGGCCACCAGGAAGAACTGGAGCCACACCGATAGCTACGAGGCAGACATCAGCGGTAATGTCTTGTGAGCCTTTAGCATTTTCAACTGTGAGTGTTACTGAGTCGCCGTTGTCCTTAGTGCCAGTCACCTTAGTGCTAGTGAGCACGTTGATGCCTTGCTTCTTGAAGGATTTACCGATTTCAGCACCGACTTCATCGTCTTCGACTGGAAGGATGTTAGGGAGCATCTCGATGAGAGTCACCTTTGTGCCAAATGCATTGTAGATGTAGGCAAATTCAACACCGATAGCGCCAGCGCCGATGATGGCGAGGGATTTGGGCTGCTCGGCAAGGTTCATTGCTTCTTTAGAAGAAATGACGGAGGTGCCGTTGAATGGAAGTGGTGGGAGCTCGCGGCTCTTGCAACCAGTAGTGATGAGGATGTTAGCACCAGTGATAGTTTGCTTTGTGCCGTCCTTAGCGGTGACTTCTACAGTGTTTTCACAAGTCACAGCGCCGTAGCCTTTGACGTAGTCGACCTTGTTCTTCTTGAACAGGAACTCGATGCCGCCAGCAAGACGTGTGGAAACTTTGCGTGATCGCCCAACAACTTTGGTCCAATCGAACGCGAGGTTGTCGAAGGAAATGCCAAATTCGCCAGCCTTCTTGGTGAGTGTCTGGTAAAGTTCAGCATTCTTGAGGAGTGCTTTTGTGGGGATACAACCCCAGTTGAGACATGTGCCGCCTGCGCGGTCTACTTCTACACAAGCTACCTTTTTACCGAGTTGAGCTGCGCGGATCGCGCCAACATAACCGGCAGGGCCGCCGCCAATAACAATGAGGTCGTATGACATAATATTTGTTTAGGGTGAAAATTTTCTGAGCGGCATTGGATGCGCGCCCCGAACGCGGTCAAGGTAGGGTGAAAAGACTACATTTCAACCCTAAAGCGAGAAGTGATATTCATGAGAGAAATGAGAATACTATCTAATCAAGGCATGGGAGTCGGGAGGATGAGCATTGCTGCACCAATGAGCAGGCCGCCTATAACTGCTGTGGCTGCCGGTTTGGAGGCTTCTTTCCAGTGGATGAAGAGGAAGAAAATTTCGGCTAGTGGAATGAATATGCACGCGAGTACCCACCAGAAACTCTTCATGAAGCAAGTGATGAGAAACCAGAGACCTCCAATAGTGGTCATAGTTAAGCCTATCATGAGGAATAAATATCCTAAAATCTCCATGACGTTATCACGCCTCGCGCATGGCGGAGATGGCGGACTTCATGTCTGGAGCTCCGAAGGCGGATGAGCCAGCGACAAGGATATTGGCACCCGCTTTACCTGCGATTTTTGCTGTTTGAGGGGTGATGCCACCATCGACTTCGATGTGGAAGTTGAGGTTATGTGCTTCGCGATAGGCTGCCGCTGCTTCTACCTTCCGCATCATGTCTTCCATAAATGCTTGTCCGCCGAATCCTGGAACCACGGTCATCGGTAGTAGGAGGTCGATGTGAGCGAGGTGGGGGACGACTTGTTCAAAAGGAGTGGCGGGGTTCAGTGCTAGTCCTGCGAGGACACCGGCTTTACGGATCTCAGCAAGCGTGTGAGCGACATTATGGTCGGCTTCGACGTGGACAGTGATCATGTCGGCTCCGCAGCCGAGGAAGCGTGGGAGGTAGTGGTCTGGGCGTGAAATCATGAGGTGGACGTCGAGAAAAATATCGGAGCTCTCGTGAATGGCTTGGATCATTTGTGGTCCAAATGAAATGTTGTCGACAAAGTGGCCGTCCATCACATCGAGATGTAGCCAGTCAGCTCCAGAGTCGATTGCCCTAGTGACTTCTTCAGTGACCCTGCCCCAATCTGCAGCGAGGAGTGAGGGGGCGAGGATGCGATCTGTGTGGTGCCATTTCTTCATGTGGTGGATGCTAAGTAAAAACTTTAGAGGTTTCAAGTTGGCAGTTAGGCATAGGATGATTACATCTAGCTGCATGAGCGAAGATTTCTTGATCGAGGGCAAGAGCGATGAATTTTATATGGAGCTGGCACTGAGCGAGGCGGTGAAGGCCGCCAATGCGGGAGAGGTGCCGATTGGTGCGGTGATCGTGAAGGATGGCAGGGTGATCGCACGGTCGTGGAATCAGGTGGAAACACTGAAGGATGCGACGGCGCACGCTGAAATGCTGGCGCTGACATCTGCGATGAGCTCGGTGGGAGACTGGAGATTAGAAGGTTGCACAGTCTTCGTCACTAAAGAGCCATGTCCGATGTGTGCTGGTGCCTTGGTGCATTGCAGACCTGATAGAGTGGTGTTTGGGATTCCCGATCCAAAAGGGGGGGCGGCTGGTGGCTGGATTAATTTATTAGACTCGAATCCGCCATTAAATCACAAATGTGAGGTCACTTCTGAGGTTTTGAAGGACGAATGTCTGGCTATTCTACAAAGTTTTTTCAGAGAGGCTAGAGCGAAGAAAAAAGCAGAACGAGACGCTAAGAAGCTGGATTCTTCAAAGGAAGTAGATTAGTATTAGGGTTTTAGAATAATCGTTTGATCGGAAATTCTCTCTAGGATGGAGGAAGAAATTTCTAGACAAGATTAAGGATATTGGACAAATTGCCTTCGCCACCTTGAGGCAATAAAGCAAAACGACACACACACAATATGGCGAGGGACTTCGGTTCCTCGCCTTATTATTTTACTGACAACAGCTCAGGCACTTATTGCAATTGTTGATTGCTAGGCTGTCAAATCTTTCCATTATTGAGTAGTCGGAGGTCTCAATGGCAACAATCCCGACACATCGCGTGGTCGCGATAGTGGAGGAGAGCCGGGAGTTTTCCTTCTTACAGGCGCGAAAAAGCGAGACCCGTGAAGGTCTCGCTTTTGTGAAATGTTTTGGCTGAGACTATTCGTTAATCTTGGCCATTTTCTCCTCGAGGAATCGGCCAACCCAAGCGATATCGTACTTACCAGCCTTAAAGTCAGGGTGGTTGATGATTTCGATCTGGAATGGGATCGTGGTTTTGATGCCACTGATCATGAATTCTCTGAGAGCACGGTTCATGCGTGCAATGGCGATCTCACGTGTGGCGCCAGTACAGATGAGTTTGGCGATCATTGAGTCGTAGTATGGTGGGACCGAGTAGCCGGAGTAGACGTGTGTGTCTACGCGGACACCTTTGCCGCCGGGTGCGTACCAGAGGTCGATCTTACCAGGGCTTGGGGCGAAGTTGTTGTACGGGTCTTCAGCATTGATGCGGCACTCGATAGACCAGCCGCGAGGAGTTGCCTCGAGAACGTGGTGGGAAAGTGCTTCACCCGCTGCGACGCGGATCTGTTCCTTGATGAGTTCACAGCCCATGACTTCTTCTGTAACCGGGTGCTCGACCTGGATACGTGTGTTCATTTCCATGAAGTAGAAGTCGGTAGCTTCGGCATTCACGAGGTACTCGATGGTGCCTGCGTTTTCGTAGCCGATGTTTTTTACAAGGGAGACGGACGCCTCAGCCATGCGTTGGCGGAGCTCAGGAGTGATGAGCGGGGATGGGCATTCTTCAATGATTTTTTGGTTGCGGCGCTGCATGGAGCAATCGCGTTCGCCGAGTTGGAGTGCATTTCCGTGGGTGTCTCCAAAGACCTGGAATTCCACGTGGTGAGGATTGATCACAAGTTTCTCAAGGTAGCATTCGCCATTGCCAAAACAGGCAATCGCTTCTTGGCTCGCTTGATTGTAAAGATCGATGAAGTCGTCTTCGCTGAAGGATGGGCGCATGCCGCGTCCACCGCCACCGGCAGTGGCTTTGATCATGACTGGGAAGCCAATCTCTTTGGCTAGCTCAAGGCCGTGTTCAGCTGACTCGAGGATGCCGTCTGAGCCTGGAGTCACAGGAACACCATTCTCTAGTGCCGTAGCGCGAGCAGTGTTCTTGTCTCCCATCTGACGGATCGTGTCAGCACGCGGGCCGATGAATTTGATGTCGCAGCTTTCGCAGATTTCTACGAAGCGGGCATTTTCAGAGAGAAACCCGTAACCAGGGTGGATCGCATCCGCTTCAGTTATCTCGGCCGCCGCGATGATGCGGTCGGCCATGAGATAAGAATCTTTGGATTGAGCTGAGCCAATGCAGACGGCTTCGTCTGCGAGCTGCACGTGCATGGAGTCGACGTCTGCTTCTGAGTAGACAGCAACAGATGGGACACCGAGCTCACGGCAGGCTCGGATAACTCGGAGGGCGATTTCGCCACGGTTCGCGACTAAGACTTTTTTGAACATGATACAAAGAGCTGCTGATGCGGCTCAGGATTCAGGTAAATGAGGTGGATCGGCAGTAGTGGATACTACTTGATCGAGAAGAGAGAGTCACCGAACTGGACTGGTGTTGCTTCGTCGACGTTGATCGCTGTGACTGTGCCAGATGTCTCGGCTTTGATTTCGTTCATCACTTTCATTGCTTCGATGATGCAGATTGTCTGGCCTTCACTGATTGTGTCGCCGACTTCTACGAAGTTTGGAGAATCTGGTGCTGGCTTTCGGTAGAATGTCCCCACCATTGGTGAGTCAATTGTCTTACCTGCTGGAGCCGCTACTTCCGCAGGGGTTCCGGCTGCTGTAGCCGCTGGTGCAGCAACAGCAGGCGCTGCTGCATGCTGAGGAGCTGGCATAGCGGCAAAGGCTGACTGAATAGATTCTGCATCGAGACCTTTTTTCAGTTTGAGATTGAAGTCTTCTTTCTCAAGATGGAAATAGGAAAGATCGTGCTCATCCATGAGCTCTACGATTTTGCGGATGTCGTTGTGGTCCACGATAGTGTTATAGCTAAATTAAATAAATCACCAACGCCCGCGTCAGTGAGAAGAGTCGTAGCTTAACTATGAGGAGGATAGAGCGTCAAGTGCGGATCAGCGATAGTTTGACAGCATTGCTCAAGACTTATTCACAATGCTACGATAAATTCTTGTGCCCCTTTAGGGAACCTGTCTAAGTAATACCTAACATGGGGGAGCGATATCACATTGAACAAGAACTAGGCACGGGAAGGGCCGGGTCAGTGTATGAAGCATTCGACACTGAGCTGAACCGCCAAGTGGCATTTCGCCGTTTTGATACTTCTAAAGAAAATTTCCATGACGAGGAGTGGCGTAAACAATTTTTTAATGTGGTGAGCGATCTCTCCAGGATCAATCACGCAAACATTCTGAGTGTGCTCGATGCTGGTATTGACGAGGATGGGCCCTATTTAGTAACTGCACACGTGGAAGGGGTACGCTTGAGTCAACTGATCAAACCGTCAGGGCAAATGGGGCTTAAGGAATTGTATTCATTCACTTGCCAGAGTTTAGATGCACTGCAGGCCGCTGAAGAATTTGGCTACTTTCATCACGCCCTCTGTCCCTCATCTGTGATTGCAACACCTAAACCGTCGGGTGGTTATCACTATACGATGATGGATTTGGGTCACAGTAAATTGATACCCCTGGTTTCAAATGAAGGCGAATTTGGCCTATCCAAGACTCTCGACCCAGCCTTGATGGCTCCTGAACTATATGAAGGAAAGCCTGAAGGAATTCGCAGCACTCTCTACATGTTAGGCCAGTTGATCTATTGGATGGCTACTGGGGGACACCCGCTAGCAGGCATTTCTCTAGAACTCGCCCATGCCAAACATAAAGCGGGAGAAATTCCTTACCTGAACTCGTACCGCTCTGATTTTCCTGAAGCTTTTCGGCAGTGGCTATACAGGCTCATTCAGCCAGACCCATTCAAACGTCCGAGATCGGTGATGGAGGCGATCAAGCAATTGCCTACTTACGAGCAAGCGACGACTCAGTCAGTATTGCCACAGCCAATACGAATGGACGCAAAGGCGCTCAAGCCTGATTACGAAGCTTAGTCGCACAGATCGACGGTGGGTATTTTAAAAGTATCATTTTAGCTCAAAGTCGTTTACTGATCGGTCATGATCGAACTCGGTAAAATGAACACGCTCGAGGTAGTGCGTGAAGAGGACCATGGCATCTACCTTGAAGCAGGGATTGATGGCGAAATATTGGTCCCCATCAGAGAAGTGGCCGAGGGGACACGTATCGGGGATATGCTAGAGGTGTTCATTTACCGTGATTCAGAGGACCGCCTGATCGCTACGACTAAAACGCCTATGGCAATGGTCGGAGATTACGCAGTGTTAGAGGTCATGCAGGTGACTTCACACGGAGCCTTCCTTGACTGGGGCTTGATGAAAGATTTGATGCTGCCATTTGGTGAGCAAAAACGTAAGGTGAGCCAGGGTATGCATGTCGTGGTCAGAGTGTATGTGGACGAAGAAACGCGCCGGATTGCAGCGACTACTCGACTTGGCCGCTACCTCGGGAAAACGGGTCGGAAATATTTAGAGAACGAAGAAGTCAACGTGATGGTCGTGGACCGTACAGATCTCGGCTACCGCGTGGTGGTAGAAAAAGAGGACTGGGGCCTACTCTATCACAATCAGATTTTCCAAGCTCTCCACGTGGGGCAGGGGGTGAAAGCGTATGTTCACAGCACCCGCTCAGACGGGAAGGTAGATCTCATTTTAGAAAAGCCTGGTCCAGAAAAGGCAATGACTTTGAGTAAGCAGATCCTCGATCGTCTCCAGCAAAGCGATGGCTACATCGATGTCGGTGACAAATCAGACCCAAGCCAGATTCTAGCAATGTTCAACGTGAGTAAGAAGACTTACAAGCGTGCATTGAGCCAACTCTACAAAGAGAAGAAAATCGTCTTTGAAGGCGAAGGAGTTCGCCTGGTGAAGTAAACTTTCTGGGGAAATATGATCGCTCAGGAAATTCAAAATTTGATAAGCGAGGCCGTTGCTGGTGATCTAGCCTCGATCCTTGCGCTGGTTTGCTTCGGTGGGATCTACCTTTGCGTGAGCCTGGCTTTGATGACGGGGCTATGGAAACGCGAGGGAACAGCAGGCAAAAAGGCCTTCTGGTCGCTTACTCTTCTTATTCCAGTGCTAGGCTGGTTGTTCTACCTAGCCTTTTATAAAGTGCCGGCGAGTAAGCCGCCTTGCTGAGGATAGTCATTCCAACAGGCGGTCTGCCTGTTAGTTGTTTAAATTATCAAGATAATCCTTCGCAGCCTTTAGTATTTCTAGGTTGTTAGGTGAATCCGAGTGCACGCAGGCGGTGATGCAGTCGTAGTGAGCCGGTAGCTCTATCTTTGTGCCGTCGAATGCGATGAGTGAGTTATGGCTGCTAATTTGCTCTAAGCGCTCAAGAACCTCGCTGACCGAGCTTATCGTCGCGTGTGGGTGACTGCGCGGGAGTAGGCTGCCGTCGGCTGCGTAGTGGCGGTCGAGAAAGACTTCGGGGATGATTGGCATACTGCGGTCATCTGCCTCTGCAGCCACTTTTCCACCGGCAAGACAGACGATGGAAATGAGGCATCGGCTTCGCACGAAGTCTAAGTAGGTCTGTCGGTATATTTCGTCGGTTTCTACCAGGTGGTAGAGAGCTCCGTGAAGTTTGATGTGGTTGAGGTCAGCAGCGCCGATGAAGCGCTGGATTTGAAGTTCTAGCAATTCTCTAAATTTCTCTGGAGTGAAGTCATAGGGCAGGCTGCGTCCACGGTCGGCTGATGGGACGCCTGGGTGGGCTCCAGTGCTCACTGCGATAGGCTTCCTATTTTCTGCTAGAGCGGCGCAGTCTAGGATAGACTGGCGGTCGCCGGCGTGGCCGCCACATGCGATGTTCGCCATGTGAAGCTGGGTCATAAGTGCGGCGGTCTGAGCGGGAGACTCCCACTCACCTAGGTCGCAGTTGAGAAAAATTTCTGGCATAGCGGGATTATGAGCAAGCCCACTGGCCAGGCGAGTCTAATCGATGCGGATTTATTTTCCTGACATCGTATTTTATACCCAAATAAATGAGAGGGGACGTTGGGCGTGTTGTTGGACTAGCCAGCTCAAATCTTCTGCTGCGACAAGGCCAATGATCGGGTAGCCGCCAACGGTCGGGCCGTCGTTGAGTGTGACGATGGGTTCGCCAGAGGGTGGGAGCTGGAGGCTGCCAACGAGAGTGGGAGTGCTGTGGATGCTGTGTTGGTGCGCTAGCTGTGACGAAACATCGCTGAGCAGTCGGTACCCGGTGCGATCCGAGCATGAGGAGACCGTCCAAGTCTGCTGAGTGAGACGCTGGATTTGTGCGTCAGTGAACAGATGTGTGTGTGGGCCGGGATAGAGACGAAGACTGGGTGGCTGAGTGTAGTCGCGCTGCGCTGCTGCAGGAGTATGACGTACAATCTGGGGCTGGGGTGACGGCTGTGCTAAATGCGCGTGGAGCTTGCTGTCTAGTTGGATAAGATCGCCTAGATCGGATCTATCATGACGCGCGGTAGAGCCAAAAACTTTGCCAGCATCCCAGCCGCCAGCAATGGCGAGGTAGCTCCAGACGCCCTTGGCGCTGGGAGTGAAGCGTAGAGTTTCGCCAGCATACACATAGCGGCCGGACCAACTAGGCAGTTGTTTGCATTGATGTCCACCCACATGGGCGAGCCAGCAACCACGGAGGATTTCTATTTCAGCGCCACCTAACATCAGTTCTAACACTGTGTCACTAGCTAGGTTGTGTACTAAGGTGTTTGCGGCAGAGGCGGCAAAGGGATCGATTACTCCAGCGGGGGCAACGCCGTAGTTGAGCCAGCCGGTTCGTCCTAGGTCTTGGTAGCTGACCCCCGCGCCCAGCTGCACCACTTTTGCGCTACTTTCTGTCATGTTGTTGGGATGAATTTTAAATGATCGCCTGGCTGGAGGGCGAAGGCGGCTGTCCCGTTACATGAGGGGTCAAAAAGTGGATGGTCTGTGTGGCCTAACCAATTCCAACCGCCTGGGCTAGGGATGGTGTAAATGCCAGCGTGAGAACCACCGATGGCCACAGCTCCAGTTGCCATCTTTGTGCGAGGAACTTTCCTCCGTGGCAGATGAAGTTGGGGAGCTAGTCCATCGAGGTAGGCGAAGCCTGGGCTGAATCCTAGGAAACGAACAGTGTAGAGCGCATCGCTGTGGAGTTGGATGACTTGGTCTTCGCTCTGACCTATCAGTGCTGCGACTTCCGCTAGATCAGGGCCATCGTAGTGCACTGGAATGCTGTGGAGAGTCGGCTCGTGTTTCGAACTCTCAGAAGACGACTTGGCGCTTTGAATCTCAGCGAGGACCTCTTCAGCGGAGGTGTTTGGGCGGGTGCGCAGCAGTAGGCTATCGTAGCCCATGATCGATTCCAAAATGACCTCAGAGTGCTGGTGGTGGATTGTGAGTAGCACAGCATAGTCATCGCTCGACTCTGACTGGAGAAGCCAGTGGTCTGGACCATAGGGTAGAATGGAGAATGGGTGACCCATGCTGGCGGATATTAGCCGCAGTCATCCATTGTGCAAAGCTAGATCTCTCACTTCATTACTTCATCGTCGCACAAGTAAGAAAATCTGTTTAATCGGCGAAATTAGCGCTCCAAAAACTCAGATCCAGCGAGCGATGGCGAGTCATCCAATTTGCATGATTCCGAGATCTCTGATAGAGATTCGGTGAACAATGCAGAAACGATTGCTTATTACTGGTGGAGAAGGCGGCTTAGCTATGGCATGCCGTGAGGAATTTCTGTCGCATGGCTGGGAGGTTCTTGCGCCGTCTAGGCAGGAGTTAGACGTGAGTGATTCAGAGTCCGTCGAGACTTTCATCAGCAACTGCGGGCCGATTGATTTATTGCTCTGCGCCGCTGGAGTGACAGAGGATTGTTTGTTAGGTCGGATGAGCGAAACGAGCTGGGATAAAGTGCTCGATGTGAACCTCACAGGAGCCTTCCGCTGCGCTCGCGCAGTCAGTCGGCAGATGCTGCGTCGCCAATCAGGACACGTTATTTTCGTCTCCAGTCACTCAGCGTTCAATCCACCCGTGGGGCAGGCAAATTACGCCGCCGCAAAAGCCGGTTTGGTGGCGATGGGGAAGTCCTTGGCAAAAGAATGGGGCGGCCGCTCGGTGCGAGTCAATGCCATCACCCCAGGGTTTTTAGAAACTAAAATGACTGCGGAACTCTCAGCTGAAGTGCGCCAGTGCGCATTAGCCAAGCACACCCTAGGAGAATTCAACACCGCTGAAAATGTCGCAAAATTCATCCGTTTTCTGGATGAAACAATGCACCAGACCTCTGGCCAAGTATTCCATCTAGATAGCCGAGTACTCTAAGAGCACCAGACCTCCGAATTCCTAATTCATCATTGGAGCGCAGCGACTAGTGTCGTCTATGTCCCCCATGGCCACCACCACTGTGGCATGGTGCAGGTTGGTAGTAGTCGTGGCGTGAGCCGTGGTAGCCTCTGTGGTCGTTGTTGTTATTAGCGATGGCTGCACCTAAAAGGCCTGCGCCGACAATGCCAACAACTGCGAGTCCTGGGTCGACAGACTGGACTGGACGTCCGTCTCGGTCATAGGTGGTCATGCAGCTAGGAAGGGCAAGGCTGGTGGCAGTGATGAGGCTAAAAAGTTGGAGTTTATTCATGCTGATTTAAATTGATTTCAGCCGATTGGACGTACTCAGCTCCAGATCTATTCAATCTTTTTTAGCATGCTCGTTTTGGGTGGACTTAGAGCATCTTCAACGCAGTTGGTTATGGGCGCATCCAGGCGCTGCCGAACTGGATGTAAATCGCTTCACTTTCCTCAGAGAACGCGAGATCGACTCCGGCGTGCATGCCGTGGCGGCGAGAGATTAGATAGCGCAGACCAACACCACCAGTGGCGATGGTTTCAGAGCTACTCCATCTTGCGAAATCGTTCGAAACTGCGCCGATACCAGCGAATCCTAGGATGCCCCAGCGTGGGTGGACTTGCCAGCGTAGTTCGGCCTCGGCTTCGACAACGGCTTCGCCTTGATAACGCATGGCTGGAGCTCCCCGTAAACCGATGAAGGGTTGGCGGTAGAAGGGGGTATCGCCAAAACTATGCGCGGCTTTAGCCTGTAGGCCAAGGTAGAGCGTGTCTTTGATCAGGGGCTTGTACTGTATGGTCTGGAGATTAAGGATCTGGAAATTGTCGCTAGCACCTAACATCGTGTCATTCCATGTGGTTGAAAGCTCACTGAATTGCCCTTTTGTAGGGGTGAATATATTGTCCCGTGTGTCATACAGAACACTGGTCTTGATCGAACTAAAGGTGGTTTCTTTGCCGAGAGTTGGGAGATCGAGTTGTGGAGGCAGCAGCGTGGCGTCAGAGGAGCGATTTAAAGAGGCCTCTACAGTGCCATAGAAATAATGCATGCCTACTTTCCACGGCGAGTTAGCGATCTGCCAATTTCCACCGAGTTGCGCGCCCGTGAGGTCGAGGTTGTACTGCAGAGACCGACCTCCAGGAATCAAAGAGGAACCTAAGCCGTGGAAATCGAGGTTGACTGAGGTTGTTGTGATAAAAGACTGAATGTGGAGCTTTTCGTCGAAATGGTAGCCAGCGTAGCCTCCAAAGATACCCTCGGTGCCGTTCTCCGTTTTCATTGCCCCAGCAGCATAGAAGTTAGGGCGCTTTTGTCCTTCGGGACGCTTGATAAACACTGGTACGGTTGCCGCCCCATAACCAACTGCTGGCTCAGTGATAGGCATGGCCATCGGGTAAAATCCGTACGGTTTGTCGAGAAACGAACCGATATCAAAGTAGCCGTCTTCAGGGTCGAAGAGGCTAAATGTCTCTTTCTCTGTTGTCTTCAAATCCTTCACATAATTTCGAGCCTGAATCGCCGGGCTTACGAGGATGGTCAGGGTGCTTAAAAGAAAGAGAGTCTTCATAGGTTCTGGCTATGCTACTAATGTATTGATAATACTAAGACACAAAAGTTTTACCGGATCGATAGATTGAGGTCGAAGAGAATCTCAATTCCTATGAGGGGCCCTGCTTGCTGGTCTCTTTCTAGGATAACTCCTGTGAATTTAAATCTAACAGAGTAATGATTCAAGAAATCTGACGTGTAATGTTATAAATAATGAGATTTACTAACAGATTTTGAGGGTGATTGTACGGTGCGGATTTATTATGGAAATAGATAGTAATTAATTGATGCTAGGTTTATGTTTGATCTCTGAAGATAAGTGTGCCCAGTATTTACCAATGAAAACACTACCTATCACAATCACCTCTCTGACTCTCACTATGGGACTGATACACGCACAGGATGCGAAGCCAAGTGCTGAGCCCGCGAAAGTTCCAATGACTTTAGAGGAGCGTAAGGCTTCTATTCCTAGTATCGAGGCGCATATCAAAGAACGCCGTGACCGACTAGAGGAAATCGGCGCAGATGTGCTTCGTCTGGATGATCGACTGGAAGGAAAAGTGGATAACATTGTCAATAAGCTTTCATCTCTGAAGGACTCAGAATCATCACGCCGTAGGGTGAGCCAGATAAAGATGAGAACGATGGAAAGCTTGGTAGAGAATGCCAAGAAGTACCAATCTAAGCGCGCTGAGCTGATTCGCGAACTCCGTAAAAAGAATCCGAGCCAGCCAAAAGACTACGTTGAAGGCGATCTTAAAATTGCTGAGGATCGCGTGGAGAAGCGGGTTTCTCAGGTTCTCCAACTTTCCAAGTCTTTCAGTCAAGAAGGCGATGTTGAGAAGTACACTGGTGGCGGTGACCGTTACTATGATGGCTACGGTGGATGGCATACCAATGAACGTGTTAGTGACGAATGGCGCCAGAATAACCGAGATAAGAGCATGAATAAAAAGCAGCGCGATGCTGTGAAGGCAGCTCTCAAAAAATCTGTTACGCGTTACGAGTCGTTAGCCAATGGAGTGACGCAAAAGCTCAAAAGCACTGAGATTTCAGCGGAGTACCGCTCGCTGCTAGAGTCTGAGCAATCACACTACATGCAAGTATTAGAAAACCGTAAGAGCCAGCTCGCTGACTTTGTTTTGGTGGACGCTCCGAGCACAAAGGCAATAAGTCAACGAGCAGCACTCGATATTGAGCATGCGTTGGATGATGCAGTCAGTGATTTTCAGTCTGATATTCGGCTAATCA
>Ga0233403_10000882_pt1 | contig 14384 bp, 8 predicted proteins | sample Na_oxic_1_MG_FD_179866 | JGI IMG/M metagenome (GOLD analysis project Ga0233403, IMG submission 179866) | Seawater microbial communities from Saanich Inlet, British Columbia, Canada - Na_oxic_1_MG | ecosystem: Environmental > Aquatic > Marine > Inlet | place: Canada: British Columbia | collected...
GAGTGCAAAATTTATTTTGCGGCTTGGAGTGCAAAATTTATTTTGCGGCTTGGAGTGCATTGCGGCTTGGAGTGCAAAATTTATTTTGCGGCTTGGAGTGCAAAATTTATTTTGCGGCTTGGAGTGCAAAATTTATTTTGCAGCTTGGAGTGCAAAATTTATTTTGCGGCAGTGAAAATTTTTCTCCTATACATAGATATCATTCAGCTATGCCACTTTTTCATTATACCGCCCGTAATCAACAAGGCACTAAATTAACTGGTGAAATGCAAGCAGGTTCTTGCCAAGAAGTTGCACGGCAACTCAACAAAAATGGCATCACACCCATTGAAATCAACTTGGTTAAGAAACCACCGGCTTCGGCAAGTCGGCGAGAAAAGTTGGAAACCCCAAACCCAATGGAATTAATCACCTTCAGCCATCAAATGTTCACTTTAATGAAGGCCGGTGTACCCATAATTCGCGCTCTGCGTAGTTTGGCAAAATCGGAACATAATTCTAGCTTATCAATTGTATTATCTAACATAATCAAACACTTAGAAATGGGACAAACCCTGAGCAGCGCACTCTCTCAGCAACCAAACGTTTTTTCCAATTTATTTATCAATATCATTCGGATAGGCGAAAACACAGGCCATTTGGATGAAGCCTTTCTCCGTATTGCGAAATATTTAGAATTAGAAAAAAACACTCGTGAACAAATTAAAGCCGCACTCCGTTATCCTATTACTGTTATCATTGGCATCAGCATCGCTATTGTTGTTGCCAGTGTAGTCGTTGTTCCGAAATTTGCCGCAATATTTGCACAAGCCAAAGTCGAATTACCCTTGCAAACACGTCTAATCTTAGGCATCTCAGATTTCATGGTTAATTATTGGCCAATATTACTGATTGGTCTCTTAATTATTTCTGTATCGATAAGATTATGGTTAAATACCAAAATTGGACGTTATCAATGGGATAAATTTAAACTTCGTTTGCCCATAATCGGCAGTATTATAAACCGTGCCCTGTTAGGGCGTTATGCCCGCGTATTTTCTGTCACATTGACATCTGGCGTACCCCTGATTCAAGCATTGAGTGATGTTGCCCAAGCGGTTGATAACACTTATATGAGCACACTGATATTACAAATGCGTAATGGTATAGAACGCGGAGAAAGCCTCACTCACACCGCACAAGCCAGCGGTTTGTTTACCCCTTTAATATTACAAATGATAGAAATAGGTGAAGAAACCAGCAAAATTGATAGTTTATTGCTCCAAGTCGCAGAAGTTTATGAACGTGAAGTCGATTATGCCACGAAAAATTTAAGTGTATTGATTGAACCCATTTTATTAGTTATCATTGGTACGATGGTACTGATTTTAGCACTCGGCGTATTTTTACCGATGTGGGATTTGGTATCAGTATACAAATAGAATGATCAAAAGATTTTTGATCAGTGTTCCACGCAATAAGTTTTTGCGCGCAAAAACTTTTGCGTGGAAATCAGTTTGATCATGACAATCTGCGTTCTATTGATTTTTCGGATAGAACACAGATTGAAGTGATTATGGCCTGATTCGCGCTGATTTTTGATCAGCGTTGGGCGCATTCCCAAAAAAAGGGTCATTATCTCAGGCCTTCGCAAAATAAATTTTGCACTCCAAAAGAAGCAAAATAAATTTTGCACTCCAAAAGAAGCAAAATAAATTTTGCACTCCAAAAGAAGCAAAATAAATTTTGCGAAGGTGTGATTGGAGTGCAAAATTTATTTTGCGGTTCGATTTTCTTAATATAACTGTACCTCATGAGATCGGGAAACGCTATCAATCCTTGTCATTAGACTTGAGAGTACGTTCACGATGGCTGAACAAAATGGTGTAAATTGTTGATTTACGGGATTATGTTGAGAGTAAAGCGCGATTTGTTCTTGGATCGCTTTTTCATCTAAAATATCAATATCCTCTAGTGCCGCTGAAATAGCAGCCTGTCTCAGTTCACGAAGTTTTTCGATGTCCAAAGCTAAGTGTGTAATGGTTGCTTTAGCACCTTCGTCATTATTATCATAAGCGCGCAGGCTACCGTCTTCTAAATATTCAAAGCGAGATTCACAACTCGGTTCAAGGGGAGAAACCGTTTGTTCTTCATCAAACCAACTCCCTTTCGCATTGCCACAATGTCTTGGTTCTGTCTTTTGCAGTTCCAATTGGCAGGAAGAAAGTAAATTTTCGTATTCAAGCTGTAATTTCGGATATCCTTTTTGAGGACGAAAGTGTTCTACATGACTATCATCTAACACAATTCGCCTTCCGCAATAACAGCATATCCCCCCTTGATCTTCAAGCAGTGCTTTATGTAATGCTTGTTTTTCCTTGGATTTAAGTCGTTTCCAATTTGGTCTACCTCGCTGGTACATTTTATCGTTGTTCTTCCAATCCTTGAAAAATGGCGGTTCTGCACCTTTGAGGATATATTTCATTGGTTCATAACCTCCCGACGATGAAGCAGTGTCTCAGCACGAACCAAATCTGGCGAATCACCTTCTACCTCAGATTTCAATTGATTTAATAATTCCCGTGCCTCACTGGTGTCTTGACGGATGACTTCAAATAGGTGATGTATATGCTTATCAATCTCTTTGGGGCGGTAGCTTGAACCCATCAAGGTTTTTAGCAGAAAATTGGAATCCTGCCCATAAGTGCCATCGGGTTGCACAGCTTCTATGCCGTGTTCAGTTTGCTTCAAACACCAAATATTCTGGCAATGCACATAAGTTAGCACCAATGGTGAATGTGTTGTTATAATAAACTGGCAATTCGGGAAGGTTTCAAGCAATTTCGGGATGACACGATGTTGCCATTCTGGGTGTAAATGTAATTCGACTTCATCAATAAGAATAATAGCTTGTCCCTCAAGAGGATCATTCATATCTGGGTTGGCAATCGCTAATCGGTGTGCCAAATCTCCAACCAGTGCTAACAGGCATTTTTCCCCATCCGACAATTGACGTACATCAAAATGCTGATGATCTTTGCAAACCTCCATTTGCAATGGTGCCCGTTTTACCCGCAGATTTGAAAAACCGGTTAGTGCGAGAATCGCTTTTCTAACCGCTTGAAGTTGTGGCTCCTGATAGTGCAAATTAGCACGCTCTTTTTGATTGATATGTTCAACGGGGTACAATTTCTGTTCATTCTCAAAATCTTCACGTCCACGGTACCATTCAAAAAAACGGTGAAAATCATGATGACTACCTGTCAATGCTTGATCATAAGATGAAAATTGGTCTAATTCGTGTTTCGTTCGTACACGGAGAGGCACCTCTAAAACGGCACGGTTGACACCATAAAAAACGGATAGTGGAACACTATTCTGTTCATTTTGTTCCAGAGAATCATATAGGTGTTCTACAATAGATTTGAAGACTGTCAAATTGGTAGCTGTTTGTTTCTTTTTACCTCGTTTGGTTTTAGCGACTTGCCATGAAAATAACGTTTGATTATATTCAATGTCAATTGAGTTCGCTGTTTCGCTTGCCCCTTTTCGTATATCCGAATCCGTGAAAAATCTTCCCGTACCTTTTGTAGAACGAATTCGAGCAAACAAGCGTGACAACATAATGGCTAAGGCATCCAAAATACTGGTTTTACCAGCCCCATTAATACCGACTAAAACCGTTAACTGTTCTCCAAATTCGATGTTTAATGTTTTAAACGGACGAAAATCTATTAATTTGAGTTGTTTTAGCTTCATATCATTTATATATAGGGTGAATACACTTGGGCGATAACAAAGGTTCGCCCCTACAAGCAATGAATATACTGGGTTTTGTAGGGGCATACCTGCGTGTCTGCCCTTAACTCTGTCGGGGAATGGTGGGCAACAAAAACCCGTTACCCACCCTACAAACGAATTCTCATTTCAAAATCTCCATTTTCACTCTACCATGTCCTTCTTTGATTAAACCTACCTGTTTAGCCGCTTGACGTGAGAGATCAATGAGTCTCTTTTTAGAGAAAGGCCCCCGATCATTGATAACGACTTCTACAGATTGATCCGTTTTTAAATAGGTGACTTTCACACGAGTACCAAAAGCTAATGTCTGGTGTGCGGCCGTTAATTTGTCTTTATCGTAGCGTTCACCATTGGCTGTCAAATTTCCATGCAAGCTGTCTGCATAATAGGAAGCTTCACCATATTGAACGACCACTCTGCCTGATTTTCCAGACGGCGTACTTTTAAACTGCTTCACCAATGGCGCAATCGCTACCCATTGCTCTTTACCATTTCCAAACGGGGGATAATAAGAGCGCGTCTGTTTGCGCGGATGATAATCTGTGACTTTAGAAGGTTTACCTGGCTCTCGTCCATGAAACAGTTTATACCTCATCACTTGGTTTTTAGCATCTCGAACCACTGAGACGACAACGCCGACATGATTAATGCCCAGTTTCGGAATAAACAGGTTTTCCGCTTTAAAATCTTGATTTTGTCGGCCACCGTAACCATAAAACATTACCGCCCCAGGCTTAATCAAAGGCGATTTTTCCAACGGATCATGGACGAGTATCAATTCACCCTGCTCATGATACCATTTAGCAATCTTCCTCGTTTCCCGTGCATTCTTGACATCAGGATAATCATAATTAGGGCAATATTCCCGTTTAAATTTTCTAACAACCTTATGAAATATACCAGAACAATCTTGCAATTGACTGCTATCGTGTTTTAATCCGCTCAGTGCTTTGGCAATTTTGATCAGCGGTTTTTGTAGATTAATTTGTTGCTCACCACAATAAGCCTTATAACTGTCTTCCAAGCGGACGATTTCTGCTGATTTCGGCGGTGGTGTAATGGGCTTATCAGAAACCGGCTTATCTTGTTTTCCTGACGTTATCTCAGACTTTTTGCTAGGCTTGTTGGGCGGAGGGTTATCCACAATAGCGGTTATTGTTCCTGGTTGATATGAACATCGCCAACCAGATTTCTCTAAATTGCGTATAAAACCCTTGAGTTTTCGTTCACAATAGCCCACCGTTTTTTTAGCTCGCCACAACACTTTACGATAGCTTGGTTTTTCAGTCGGTTTTTTATAAACGACTTGGCAAGGCAATGGGGAATCTTTAACCAGATAATCCAAGTTTAAAATTCGCTTATTGGCATTTTTATGACAGATTGCCAAACCATCTTGATCTTGACGCAAAGGCTCATCTTGAAGGGCTGGCTTATCAGGTGGGTTAGAAACAGGGCGCGGTTCGCTTTCTTCAGTCGAAGGCATTTCATCTTGTTTCTCATAAGCACATTGCCAGCCATATCCGTCTAGCCTTCGGAGAAAAGCATCCATTTTTCGCTCGCAATAACCGCTCGAATTTTTTGCACGCCATAAGATTTTACGATAGCCAGGCCTTTCTGTCGGTTTTTCATAAACAACTTGGCAAGGTAGTTGGCTTCCATCAACCAAATAATCTAAGGTGATAATTCGTTTATTGGCGTGGCTGGAACAGATTGCAACACGATCTGCCATTGCAAACCGACAAGGGCCTAACATGATCAAGACTATGACAACAGTTAAGCTGATAAGTTTTTTCATGGGTATTGATCGATCTCAAAGGGGGGGGGGTTTACGTTCCAACTTTAGTTTGCAAGGTTTACGTTCCAACTTTAGTTTGCAATTTTAAGGCGAACACGTAGGTTCGCCCTTTTGAAAAATCTGAAAAGCTATAAAACTACCCTGCGGGAAAAGCGGGCGCATTCCCAAAAAAAGGGTCATTATTAATCTCAATCGGGCCGAAGCAAAATAAATTTTTAACGAAAATCGGAAGTACAACTCAACCTAGTGCAAGATCGCTCCAATCCCCAGACCACCCAGCTAACCAGCCAACAGCTAAAGCAGTTGTCTAAAAGCTCAAGTCACCTAAAGGTGACTAACAAGCTGCATTTTTTGCTAAAACTGGCAGCTTTAAATGGATTTTTACTTCCTAAAAAAGCGCAAATTATAACTTTTAACAGTATATAACTATTACATAAATGGTATAGAAATAGTATTTGGGGAGATAGTCACCTTTAGGTGACTTAAGCTTTCAGACAACTGCTTTAGCTGTTGGCTAGGTGTGTGTGGTCTGATCATTTCCGCTTTCCTGCACTAGATTGATAATGAAGCCTTTTTTAAAAAATGCGCCCAAGAAAACCTTTCCTAAAACTTATAATTAAAATCGAGACGGAAACGCATACCATCTTGCGGATCATCAGAGATGGTTTCTAAAGAATAGAAACGCGCTAGGAAATTCGCATTTTTCATCGGCACATAACCCAGCCGTACTTCGTGGCCCTTCATATTACTGGCCTGTTCACCCCAACGTCCCCAGTCATCTTGTGCATAAGAGGAATGCAGCGCGAGGGTTTCAATATTGGCGTAGGAATAACCGACTAACCAATCCCGTTTATTCTTCAATTGCCCCAGTTTGATGGATGCAACATAACCATCCGTGTTATCGCGGTTATTACGAGTGAAATGTCGGTTGCAGCTATCAGTGCTGGGATCACCTAAATTCGAGACACAAATCATATCCACATGGGAGTCTGAATAACCTTGAGCGTTGTGCATCATATCCACGCCCAGCGTCAACGGTAAATTACCCGCTTTGAATTTGCCTTGCAAACTACCGATCCAGACACGATAATCCCGCCCCCCGTTGGCATCCCATAGCAGTTTATGGGTTGCATCCTTATCCTCAGGATTGGCATCAAAGGCCAGTAAACCGGCCGCGGCCGTTATTTTATTGGAGGCACCAAACTTGGTAGAAAAAACCAATTGACCCAAGGCCAGATTGCCTGAGAATTGCTTCATGCCTGTGGGCAAACTCAGATAACCCGTATTGAGGGCCACTTCGCTGTTTCCAAATCCCATCTTATAACCCCCCGCGAAACCCGCTAGAGTGGCATCATCATCCCAAAACATCTCGTTTTGCTTCCAAAACGGCAAACTGTTGCGGCCGGCCCAACCCCAAAGGCCCTTAGTCTTCGCCTTAAAAAACCACTTATCGAAGTTAAAATGAGCATCCCCTGTATCATTGTCTTCAAAATCAACAATGGTGACGTGAGGCGAAAGATGATCATTATCGGAACCACTACGCAAACGGGCCCCAAAAGACAACAAATCATTGTGATTGTAGTTTAAACCGACACGGGCCCGGATACGGGCACGATTTCGATCATCACGCGCCTTGCCACTGGTTTTGTGTGAATCCCAATCGGCCTCGAAACGTAAACGGTAGTCACCCGACACGGACAAATCAGCTTGAGCAGTATCTGGCACGATCATTGCTGTAGTTGCCAAAAGCGCTATTATTAAAACGGATAATGACGCTTTTCGATATGAGTTTGCAGTCATATTCATATTAAACCTATATTCCCCTTGTCAATAGTTAACCTTAGAGTATGAAAGAAAAAAGTACACATTCTATACAAATTTTCGCAAAAAATGGCTTGACATAAATCAAGTCTGAGCATAATGCAATTCAAAAACGGGCCTAAATATACGCTGTTTGCATCATCAAGTCCAACAATTTACAGTGCCGCAAATACCCAAAGCCTCTGATTCCTAAAATAGTCTATCACAAAGTTCAATTTTCACGGCTTCGACACCGTTTTCCACACCAGTCGATCAAATCCCACCGCAACAACACTGATGAGTTGTAATTTTAACACCTCAGCCGATTTTGCTTCTAAACCTGCCTGATAATCAAGCAATTGCTGTTTCGATTCCGCCAATTTTTCCTTGACTGGTTTTAAGGCTTCCAATTCCTCAAGACTCAGCTTTTTGAGTTCTTTTCCGCTTTTGTTCACCTCCGATAATTTTAAATATTTGAATTCAAAGATAAAATCATGCAGTGGCAAATGACGAAAATCGGGACGGATAATCATTGTTAAATCAGCATAGCGCCGTTCATAAGGCGTTTCTGAATCCATCATATACCAAACGTCATCAAAAAGTAGCGTCACAAAAGCCATTTTGATCGTCAATTCATTCGTCGTCTTGTAATCACGATTATCAAACACTTTAAAATAACGCTGTGTTATAAAATCACAGACGGGTTGCAGATAGCCACTTTGGTAAAACTCTTCAGCGAGTAAGCGAACTTCTTCGCGTTCGCCTTCCTTTGGTAACAGCATACTCAAAAGATGTTCGACATAAAGTTTTCGCACGACTAAATTGGGAATTTTGAAACGCAGTTTGTTGAGTTTTTCCGTTGCGCCATCCAATGTCAAGATGCCTAAATAATACAGCAAAGAGACGATAAACTGGTTACTTTGAGTCGTTTTTAACATCTGATCGACACCAAAGCGATTAGCCAGTAATGAAAGCGCCAAAGGCGGTGTGCCATTCAATGCCTGCCAAATGATGGCTCTCCCATTGGGCAAACGAGACAGATAAGTGAGTTTGCCCAAATCCATTGCTAAATTGTCATCTAACATTTGGCGCGGATAGCGACAAGCTTTTTGAAACGATTCCAAAAAATAAAGTACCAAAGTGGGATTATAAATCTGTTGTGAAGCAAACTCACTAAAACAATAGCCATTATAAAAAGTTTGTATCAGGTTCAGTGCCTGACTGATTTTGTCTTCATCAAACTCGCAGACTTTAACAATTTGAGTTAAGACGGTTTTAATTTCCTCGTCTATAAATCCACACAAGTTGTTAAATTCCGGTTCAAGGTAAATATTTTTCGCCACATTATAAGCACTGGTAATATCACTCATCAAAACGGGAGACACGCCAGTGATAAAAACACGTTCCAAACCCCCTCCACTACTCGCCGATTTCACCGCTCTGAAAAGCGCCTTCAGGGAACCTTCCGTTGACAGCAAAGCTTTATAACGTTCTGGGTTAATATCGGCTCGCCCCATCATCAGTTCATTGGCAAAGTTATCGTATTCATCAATTAACAAATACAAGCGATAGGGGGTTTGCGAGATAGCCGCTAAAACGGATTGGAATGAACGTATAGCATTATTTGGATTGAAGGTGAGGTTATAATTCAGCACATTTTGATAATGAACCTGAAATTGTTCGATACAACCATTAATGTGATCGTGCAAAGCTTCATGAATTTCAGTAAGCGTGCCTTGTGCATTGATCATCGAAAAATCCCACTTCATCACCAAATATTGATTATGTTTTGGGGTAGGATTTTGCCCAATGGCTAATCCCCCAAACAACCGCTCAAATTCCGAAGCTTTTGCCACATCGTAGTAATTTTCTAGCATTGATAATACCAAACTTTTACCAAAGCGCCGGGGGCGCAGGAAGAGTAGTTGATTCCCCGCCTCTTCAATGAATCGAATATGTGAAGTCCGATCCACATAAAAATAGTTTTCTGTCCTCAGTAGATAAAAATCACTGAAGCCATAAGGAAATTTAAACATGATAAAAACCCCTTTGTCGAAGTATTCAGTTGACATACCACTATTCGATGTTCAGCCGAACAGGATTTGCAAGCCTGTCCACAATTGATAATAATACCATAAATCAAGGGTTCAAAATCGTTTTCCACACCTGTCGATCAAACAGAGATAATTTCAATTCGTTTATCCCCGTCATTCGTTGTACTGACTTCTTCACAAAGAATGACTTGCAAAAAGTGTTTTCAGATTTATAATTAACGCTTGAAATTTTCAATTCAACTGATTTCAAAAGCTGACTATTATGAGCTTAACCCCTTATGTTATGGGCCTATTTTGGTTTGATAAGAATCTAAATACCCATTGACAAGAATTGACGCTTTTAAATCATAAAGCGGGTTGGTTTAACGGCTTTTCCAATATAAACAAGGCACTTATCATGGCTTACAGTGATTTTAAATTAAATAAACTGTTAAAATCTTTCAATCTGACTCAAAACCGATATCCTCTGTTTGAACAAATTAAACCGCTTGAAATTGATCCTTGGCTCAAAGAAACCCTTAACAAAGGTATGCAATTAATTGTTAGCTCTGAAAAAGCCCGCTCAGAATTGATTGTCATGCCTATTCTTTTGGCTAGTCGCGAGAGAAATCAGAATTGTTTTGCGATTTACTCTGGTGAAACATTAGATGTCAATACAGATAAAGGTTTAAACGGAGAATGTGACTTTATTTTAACTTACAGTCAACCCTTACCCGCTATACAATCACCTATTTTTACGGTAGTTGAAGCAAAAAAAAATGCCATAGAAAGTCATCTAGGGCAATGTGCGGCGCAAATGTTGGGGGCTCAGTTGTTTAATCAAAATGAGAACAATGATTGTGAAGTCATTTATGGTTGCGTTACCACGGGAGAAGCTTGGCAATTTCTAAAACTGGAAAACGAAATACTCCACATTGATAGTCGTCGTTATTATATTAACAATGTCAATGAGATATTAGGCGTACTTCAAATTATCATTGATTTTTATAACTCATTATTGAAAACAAGCGAATCCTCATCTAAAACGTAAGCGGGTTAATTCGGGGCACATTTCTAAAAAACATTATCAATCTTAGCGATTTTCGTTCCAAATTTGCATATATTTTTGTTCTGAATTTATTTTGCGGCTCTTTTTTGCGTCTTTGCAATTGGAGTGCAAAATTTATTTTGCGGCCCGCTTTTCAAACCAAATTTATTTTGCGTCTTTGCAATTGGAGTGCAAAATTTATTTTGCGAAATTTTCGTTCCAAATTTTCCAGAAGTAGCTGATTTACAAGACTATTTGCAAATGATCAATCATGGTGAATATGATACCTTCGATGCGCTTGCTTTACGGCAAAAGCTTGAAGAAAGTTTAGGCAAAGATGAACCTAGTGCAGGAGAGCGGAAATATCCAGACCACCCAGCCACTCAGCCAACAGCTTTTCACGCCAAAGATTTTGCGCGCAAAATCTTTGGCGTGAAAGCAGTTGTCTAAAAGCTCAAGTCACCTAAAGGTGACTAACATGGTGCCTGAAAAAAAGCGCAAATTATATTTAGCGAAGCCTACCTTCTGTTTTTGCTCCAGTGATTAGATACAATGTAGTTATATAACAATGATTCTAAAAATGCAATTGTGTGGATGTAGTCACCTTTAGGTGACTTTAGCTTTTAGACAACTGCTTTAGCTGTTGGCTGGTTAGCTGGGTGGTCTGGGGATTTCCGCTTTCTTGCACTAGTTTAAATCTTGCTGACATGCTGATTCGTAAACACAAGGTTTTAGGCTCATGAGACACATTCAGAAACCCGCTAATGCAGATGGGCCTTATTGTTTACAACAAAAATTTGATCAAGGCATGCCTTCAAAACAAAGCAAAATAGGCCGCAAAATAAATTTTGCACTCCAAGAGGGACGCAAAATAAATTTTGCACTCCAAAACCTTCGCAAAATAAATTTGAACGCTGATTTAACTGATGATCATGATTAACACTGATTTATTAGACAGTGTTCTACGTTTCGATATAGCTGATTCGACTTTATAAATTGACACTGATTAAAATCAGCGCAACCGGAGGTCAGCGAAGCTAAATCATGATAAATCCGCGTCATCAGCGTTCTATCATTGCTCATAAACAATCCGTTAAATCTTAAATCGCCCGAATCTTCGCCGCTTGTGTTTCTAATTCTTGCAATGAGGCGCTCATTTCCGTCACTCTTTGCCGTTCTTTTTCGACAATCTCGGCTGGAGCACGTTCGGTGAATTTGGGGTTATTGAGTTTGGCGGTACATTTGGCTAATTCTTTTTTGAGTTTCTCCATTTCTTTGTTTAGCCGTTTGAGTTCCGCTTTGACATCAATTAATCCGGCTAAGGGAATTAATACGCGCATTTCTCCGACTAATGCAATCGCTGATTCTGGGGCCTCTTCACGATTCGCCTCTAACCAAGTGACGCTCTCTAAACGGGCTAGGTGAGTGATAAAGCTTTCATGGGTTTGCCATTTTTGCTCGTCATCAGCACTGCCATTTTGCAATAAAACCGGTAAAGGCTTATTGGGCGCGATATCCATCTCGGCGCGAATGCGCCGCACACCGAGTACAAATTGTTTGATCCACTCAATGTCGGCCTCTGCTTGCTTGTCGATTTTATCCGCTTGCGGTTGCGGATAGGCTTGCAGCATAATCGTTTGAGCAGTTTCCTTTTGAAAAAGGGCGGGCTTGGCTAATGGGGCGACGCGCTGCCATAATTCTTCAGTGATAAAGGGCGTGATGGGATGCAAGAGGCGTAATAAGGTTTCCAGCACGCGCACTAAAGTTTGTCTCGTTCCCTGTTTCTGCGCTTCTGTGGCTTGTTCTGATTGCAAGATCGGTTTGGAGAGTTCTAAGTACCAATCACAGTATTCATGCCAGGTGAAGTCATATAAAGTATTGGCGAGTAAATCAAAACGATAGGCTTTGATATGCTGGTGCGCTTCTTCTTCAATCTGTTGCAATCTGGAAATAATCCACTTGTCGGATAAGGATAATTCAACCGTTTCAACATCCACTATCGCATTTTCGGTATTCATTAAGACATAGCGGGTGGCATTCCATAATTTGTTGCAAAAATTGCGATAGCCTTCTATTCGCCCTAAATCAAAACGAATATCGCGCCCTGTCGAGGCTAATGCGGTGAAGGTAAACCGTAGGGCATCGGTACCAAAGGCGGCAATGCCTTTAGAATATTGTTTACGAGTCGCTTCTTCAATTTTAGGGGCCATTTCTGGCTGCATTAATCCGGTGGTGCGTTTCAAAACTAAGGGTTCTAACTCAATGCCGTTGATCAAGTCTAAGGGATCGAGCACATTGCCTTTGGATTTGGACATTTTTTGTCCGTCGGCATCGCGAATGAGGCCGTGAATATACACTTCATGGAAGGGCACATCGCCCATAAATTTGAGCCCCATCATAATCATCCGGGCAACCCAGAAGAATATAATGTCAAACCCGGTAACCAGTACACTGGTTGGATAAAATGTCTTCAGTCGTTCCGTTTCTTCAGGCCAACCTAAAGTTGAAAACGGCCATAAGGCTGACGAAAACCAAGTATCTAATACATCAGTATCAGGGCTCAATTTCACCGTTTCTGGAATCGTATATTTTTCTCGCACTTGGCTCTCAGAATAACCGACATACACTTGCCCTGATTCGTCGTACCAAGCTGGAATGGGATGCCCCCACCAAATTTGGCGGCTGATACACCAATCTTGAATATTACGCATCCATTCAAAATAGGTTTTTTTCCAGTTGTCGGGGATGAATTTAATTCGGCCGTCTTCAACGACTTGAATGGCTTCATCTGCTAAAGGCCCGACTTTCACAAACCATTGATCCGTTAAGAAGGGTTCAATCACAGCATGACTGCGATCTCCACGCGGTATCATTAATTTATGGGGTTTGATTTCGACTAGCAGCCCTGCGGCTTCTAAATCGGCCACAATTTTCTTACGCGCTTCAAAACGATCCATGCCTTGATAAGCGGCTGGTGCATTCTCATTCAACTTAGCATCCACCGTGAAAATATTGATCATGGGCAAATTGTGGCGCTGCCCAACTTCATAGTCATTAAAATCATGGGCCGGCGTGATCTTGACGCAACCGGAACCAAATTCAGGATCAACATGTTCATCAGCAATGACGGGAATGGTACGCCCAGTTAGGGGTAACTCGACTTCTTTTCCAATAAGGTGTTGATAACGTTCATCTTTTGGATGCACGGCGATAGCCGTATCACCTAACATGGTTTCTGGGCGCGTGGTGGCCACGATAAGGGCCTCATTGCCTTCGGCAAACGGATAACGTAAGTGCCATAGAGAACCCTGTTCTTCTTGCGATTGCACTTCTAAATCCGCGACAGCGGTGTGCAAAACCGGATCCCAATTGACTAAGCGTTTACCCCGATAAATCAAGCCTTCATCATACAAACGCACAAACACTTCGCGCACGGCATGAGACAACCCGTCATCCATCGTAAAACGCTCATTTGACCAATCCAAAGAGCTACCCATTTGGCGTAACTGTCGCGTGATATGGCCTCCAGAGTGTGCCTTCCACTCCCAGACTTTTTCAATAAACGCTTCGCGCCCTAAATCATGGCGCGTTTTACCTTCTTGAGCCAATTGCCGTTCGACAACCATTTGCGTGGCAATGCCAGCATGATCAGTCCCAGCTTGCCATAAGGTATTATCACCCACCATGCGATGATAACGAATCAAGAGATCCATCAAGGTGTCTTGAAAAGCGTGCCCCATGTGCAGTGTACCGGTCACATTTGGAGGGGGAATCATAATACAATAAGGGGTTGTACCTGTACCCTGGGGCGCAAAATAGCCGTTTTGTTCCCATGAGTTATACCAGTGTTGTTCAATCGCGTGAGGGTTATATGTTTTTTCCATGATATCGTAACGACAAGGATTGTATATAATGAAGGATGAATGAA
>Ga0233403_10000883_pt1 | contig 14382 bp, 10 predicted proteins | sample Na_oxic_1_MG_FD_179866 | JGI IMG/M metagenome (GOLD analysis project Ga0233403, IMG submission 179866) | Seawater microbial communities from Saanich Inlet, British Columbia, Canada - Na_oxic_1_MG | ecosystem: Environmental > Aquatic > Marine > Inlet | place: Canada: British Columbia | collected...
ATATTTGATTTTTCTATTATCTTATGTGTTTTCGGTGGGCAAGCGGGTGGTACGATTTTTGGTCTATTTCAACTCTTTGTGGCCCGCTTACCCACCCTACAAGTCACTTATGTGCATAGAGTAGCCCGCTGGGAGGGGGGACCGCGCCGTGCCATTTTGCTCTCTTTAGCTAAAACGAGAGTCATTAAATAGTTTTAAAAACAATATTTTGACTGTATTTGATTTTATCTATCTTGTTATAGCTAACCAATAGGAAAACTGCACTGGACTGTTCCCCCTCCCAGCGGGAGGGGGTTAGGGGGAGGGAGAGATCGTGAAATCAAGAATTGAGCTTTTTGGAAGCATTGTCCGTAACATGAGTAACCAATAGAAAAATACCACTGAGCGATCCCCAGCGAGGTGAGGTTAGGGGAGAGAGATATCGTTAACATTAATTTAAATTTTAAAAAAATTTTTAGCAAATACTTGATAAATTTAGTATGATACATAATACTATCTTTAATAGGGTCTTTTTTTAACACATCATAAATAAAAGGATAATGATTATGAGACTCACAACCAAAGGACGATATGCCGTCACTGCCATGTTAGATTTAGCCATTAATCATACAAAAGGGCCAATTACATTGGCTGATATTTCACAACGGCAGGGAATATCTTTATCTTATTTAGAACAATTATTTTCACGATTGCGTAAACGAGGCCTTGTCGATAGCACTCGTGGTCCGGGTGGCGGTTATCGGCTGAGTCGAACAGCTGACACCATTGTTATTGCTGATGTGATTGCGGCAGTTGATGAAACAGTTGATGCGACTAAGTGTAAAGGCCAAAAAAATTGTCGTGATTCCCGGGCTTGTCTTACCCATCAACTTTGGACTGATTTAAGTGAACAAATTCGAGAATTTTTAAGTGACATCACATTGGCACAAGTTCTTGATAAACGTTCCCAAGAAGTGTCCAAGGAACTTGCACGACAAGAAAATCAAGCACGTCGCACAGAGAATCGTCGCGCCTATCGATAAAAATATTGAAAAATGATTTTGTGACAACCACTTTGAAAGGATACTTTAGATAATTACCTACCTACCTTACTTACTTGGAAATTATGGTTAAGTCATGTTATTTCAAGCATGGCTTAACGGAGAACAGAATGAATATACCTATTTACCTTGATTATTCAGCGACAACCCCGGTTGATCCGCGGGTTGCCGAAAAAATGATGCACTATCTAACACAGCAAGGTAAGTTTGGCAACCCAGCCTCGCGTTCACACAAATTTGGGTGGGATGCAGAAGAAGCTGTTGAAGAAGCACGGAAAAATGTTGCTGTCTTAATCAACGCCGATCCCAAAGAAATTGTTTGGACATCGGGTGCAACCGAATCTAATAACCTCGCCATCAAAGGTGCTGCCCATTTTTACCAGAAAAAAGGTAAGCACATTATTACCAGTAAAACGGAACATAAAGCAGTTCTTGATACTTGTCGTCAACTAGAACGTGAAGGCTTTGAAGTCACCTATTTAGACCCTGAACCCAATGGACTTATCGACCTCAAAAAACTAGAAGCCGCGATTCGCAAAGAGACCATTTTAGTCAGCTTGATGCACGTCAACAACGAAATTGGTGTCATTTCTGACATTACTGAAATTGGCGAAATGACTCGCACTCATAAAGTCTTGTTTCATGTTGATGCAGCGCAAAGTGCCGGTAAAGTGTCCATTGATTTGCAGAAAATGAAAGTCGATTTAATGTCTTTTTCGGCCCACAAGATTTATGGGCCAAAAGGCATTGGTGCTTTATATGTCCGTCGTAAACCGCGTGTACGCTTAGAAGCCCAAACGCACGGTGGTGGACATGAACGTGGTATGCGTTCTGGTACCTTAGCCACTCACCAAATTGTGGGTATGGGCGAAGCTTTTCACATCGCCAAAGCAGAAATGGTCGCCGAAAATGAACGTATCCAAAAATTACGTGATCGTCTTTGGGATGGATTAAAAGATATGGAAGAAATTTACATTAATGGTGATATCAATCATCGCATTGCCGGCAACTTAAATCTTAGCTTCAACTATGTCGAAGGCGAGTCACTGATTATGGCTCTGAAAGATTTAGCCGTTTCTTCTGGATCAGCCTGTACTTCTGCAAGTTTAGAACCCTCTTATGTATTACGCGCATTAGGGCGTAATGATGAATTAGCTCATAGTTCCATTCGTTTTACCTTGGGCCGTTTTACCACTGAAGAAGATATTGATTATGCTATTCCATTGATTCGCAATAAGATTGAGAAGTTGAGAGAATTGTCTCCATTATGGGATATGTATAAAGAGGGCATTGATTTGAGTACGATTCAATGGGATGCTCATTAGTTTGATGTTTTACTTTAAAAATAGGAGAAATAACTATGGCTTATTCAGCCGGCGTATTGGACCATTACGAAAATCCTCGTAATGTGGGTGTATTGGATAAAGAAGACCCTTCAGTAGGGACTGGCATGGTTGGCGCACCAGCTTGCGGCGATGTAATGCGCTTAATGATTAAAGTTGGTGATGATGGTGTTATTCAAGATGCCAAATTCAAAACTTATGGTTGTGGTTCAGCCATTGCTTCAAGCTCTTTACTGACTGAATGGGTCAAGGGCAAAACGTTGGAAGAAGCCGCAGCGATCAAAAATACTGAAATCGCCGAAGAGTTAGCTTTACCACCAGTAAAAATTCATTGTAGTGTCTTAGCTGAATCTGCTGTGAAATCTGCTGTAGAAGATTACCAGAAAAAACAAGCCACTCAAGCGGCATAAAATCCTTAACGCCTTGAGATAAATATCAAGTTCTTAGGTAGGGTGGGTAGAGCGAAGCGAAACCCACCGCTACTGCTAAAAATACTATTTCTTTAAGAAATAGCATTTTTCACTTCTCCAAAATGTTAAAAGATTTCGGTGTACTTACATTACATATATAGCACTTAGCACTTTAATATACCCCAAATTATTGGAATCAGCCATCAAAAACCGGTATCCACATAAGTGAATATTGCTATAATATCCGAAATTAAATCTGATCGGTTTTTAAAACCGGTCAGGTTTAACTTAAAATTTTTTGAACCATTTAAAAGAATAAACCCTTATGACTGCTTTAACGATTGAACAATTATACCAACAATACATAAAGCCAATTCCAATTTCTGAACAATTTCGGTTAATTGCTCTAATCGGACAACAATTGGCTATTCAATCAGCATCAATTGACAAAAAACAACGAAGTTTATTGGAACTGGAAGGTTTAGGGGCCGAGATATGGAAAGATATTGATGCACAAGAATATGTTGATAATTTACGTCAAGAATGGGACAAACACTAATGACAGTTGATCAAGCACTTATTGGAGTCACAAAATTGGGGTTAGATACCTCCCCATTTATTTATTTTATTGAACGCCATCCAGTTTATCAAACTTTAACTCAAGGAGTATCTCAATAACCAATGGCATCTAAAAAACAAGTCATTATTGGACTAGATTGGGATGGCACCGTTTCCGATTATAGTGACGCATTTGCTTTCCTTGCCAGTCGCTTTAATTCTGCGATCATTATTACCCTTAATGAGGGAATTACAACGGCAATGGCCGCGAAAACCTTAAAACTTGAAAAAGGCGCAATAACCGTAGAAATTTGTCCAGATGAGCGCGTAGCAGATTCTCATCAATGGAAAGCAGAGATTTGTGTAAAATATGATGTGGCTATCATGTTTGATGATGATCCAAATGTCATATTAGCCTGTAAAAAACAGGGAATTCACGCAATTACTGTCAGAGAATTTATTTACCGATTTAAAGAAGATTAAAACCATGTACATTTTTTTAGATATAGATGGGGTATTAGTCAAAGAAGATGCCCCGGGCGAAGAGTTCGATTTAGATGCAGATTTGATGAAGTTTGATGAAACTTGTTTAATTCTATTTGAAAGTGTCATTCGCAAATATGAGCATAGCAAAATTATTATCTCTTCTTCATGGATAGAAATCTGTACGATTGAAACGATAAAATCGTTATTTTCACCAAAAGTGGCCATCAAAATCCTCGGTGTAACGCCAAGACTGAGTTATCCGATTAAATATTTTCGACATCAAGAAGTCCTCAACTATCTCAAACAACATGGCTTAGAAAATGAAGCTTGGGTTGCCATAGATGACATCGCTGAACATTATCCACCTGATGCTCCTATTGTTGTAACCAATCCCTATAAAGGATTTGACCAAATAGCTGCCAATAAACTAGCGTTTTTTCTTTCTACCTCACAAAAAACGGCAAATTTGATACCAGAGGTTTCGGGAATGAAGAACGAATTCCAGAAACAACAAAAAACTGGGGATTCCGAAATTCCTTCATCGTTTTCGGAACCAAGCCAACAACTTTCAGAAACCCTAAAACCAAATGTTTCAGAAATGCCTTCGTCATCCACAAAACTCTGTCAATTACCCACCATTCAAGTAAATTATGAAGAACTTATCAGAGATTATGCCGGTTACGATTTCATTCAAGAAGAAATGGAAATGGCTATCGAACGATTTCTTGAACTTTATTATGATGATATTTTGGAATCATACCATAGTGATTCTTCCAAAATTGAGAGCTTAGAAATCAATGTGGCAGGAGCGGGTGCCTCCAAATTTGTGTTTGGTGTTTTTGGTAAAACCGCTAATGAAGAAATACCATTGATTTTTGGTATCAGAATGTACAACAACATCGGCAAGATGAAAGATGAAGAAAAAATCTATGACTGTTTTAAAGAATACCAACTCACGTTAGAAACTTATGACAACAAATTAATTGATGTCCTTATTGATGAACTGAAAGTTTATCAAGCATTTGAACAGCAAGCAAAAACAAGTATCAATATCAGAGGTGTATGGACAAGATTTCCGCTTCATGAAAAATCGTTAAGCGGAAATGAAGAAAGTCACTATTTGGATCAATTTGTCTACATTGAAGATTGCGAACTTAAACGTTTAATGGTCAATCTAGGCATTAACGCCATCACCGTTGGCGATTTTATTGTTGGCTACGATGGCAGGAAAATTCTGGAACGTGATGAATTTCCGGTTAAAGAGAAAATCCATGCGATTATTGAGATTAGTAATACACTTCTGCAAAGTTGGTTATTGACGTTGCAATATAATGATAAACAAGAATTAGTGGGTAGAACCATCGTTGATTTAAAACCGGCGCAATTTGTTATCCAATCTAATGATATGCGAAAAGAGGAATGGATGTCAGCGGTGCTGATTGATGTGGGCCCAGCGGAAAATACAGATAATATATATACTTACTTCAAAACAGCCGCTTCTATGAAAAATTTGATACCGGCTTTTGCAACGGAAATGTTAAAAAAAATCGGTTTACCATCAAATGAGCATCAAGATGCAAAACACACCATTTATGACGGCATGATAACTTATCTTAATCGTTATAAAGAAAACGAGCTAAACCCAAAAAATATTCCACCAGCAATATTTTTGAGCTTAGTTGATGAATTTAAGAATAAACTATCGTAAAATAAATGCTATTTCTTTAAGAAATCGTATTTGTAGGAACTCAAATAAAGCTATATTTTTTGAGCTTAGTTGATGAATTTAAGAATAAACTATCGTAAAACACATACTATTTTTTGAAGAAATCGTATTATTTGTCGGGGCATCAATTTCAAATCACAAAGAGTAAAAAATTATGACTCATTACTACAAACGCTGGTTAGCGACGAAAACCGGCAAAACCCTCACTATTTTATTCATATTACTGATTTCAATAATTTTTATTGATAAAGTGCTCTATCCAGTATTGTTTGAATCTTACACTGGCGTAACCAATACCGAGTTAAGCTATGACAGCAGTCAAAAATTGAGTGACACGGAATTTGAAACCTTAGCCCAGGAATTAACCTATCAGGCCCGTTATCAAACAGCGGCTGAAATCGTAACCGATTTTGAGAATGACTTTACCCGTCAACTCAAAATAGACATGTTGATGAATACGCCTTCATTTCTCCGGCAAACCGACTTCAGGCATATCAAATACTTTCGGGATGCTGGACTTCGCCAATATGAAGGGCCCAAAACTTGTTTGCATTGTCATCAAACCATGAAAGTGCATCATCCAGACGGTACTACCATGACAGTAGACACCTTAGATGATATCGTTAATTCAGTGCATTTTAAGTTTCAAAGTTCGGCAGCCGGCTTTTCAACTTATGGTTATGATGGTCGTCAAGTGAATGCAGGGCGTTCTATTCCAGTGGGTAAAATTAATCGTGCTTGTGGTATCCCCGGCAGTTTTTCGTGGACCGGTTGGGCCGAGTTGATAAAAACCAAACCGACTCATGGGCCCATTGAAATCCGTAGTGAAGGTTGTGGACAGTGTCATATCGGAGGCAACTACCACCCCGCCACCGAAAAAATGATGCCAGTCGGTGATGTACCGGTTGATACCAAGCAAGGCATTGATTGTCTCATTTGTCATGCCGACCAATATGACATGAATCAACGTTATGTGATTGAAGATGATTATGGACGACGCTGGAACCAAGATCGTAGCTTAAAAACCGCATTGAGTGTGGGTAGAGCTACCAATAAAAATTGCCTTAATTGTCATCAGCACAATATGGGCGGTGATATTTATCAGCATAATGTGGCTGCCAAATCCTTGGGCTATCAAAATAAACGGCTGTTACACAAAGGGGCTAAACGCGGTAATCCTTTTAGTCCGACTGATGATGTCCATGCAGCGGCTCAACTTCTTTGCACCGATTGCCATGTGCCAGAGGGCCATAAAATTCCGCGTGGACGCTTAGGGGTTGACTTGGTGGCTAATGATTTACCTGAAAAAACAGTTGCTTGTGATACTTGTCATACCGAAACGCCACATACTCGTTCTCAAGAAAAAACCCTACTCAACGGGCATATCGCTAAATTGGCTTGCGAAACCTGCCATATTACCCACTTGCAAGATAGCAATGTCGTGTTAAGAGATTGGGTACATCCCACTTGGGACGAAGAAGAAGGAATTTATGGGCCAACCGACATTTATTTATCGGGACAAGTTGGTCAAGGTTTTACCTTTTTATGGTTTAACGGCAATGGGACTTTTTTAGCCAATGCGTTAGGCAATAATCCAAATCAGTCAGAAGACTATAATCCCCTGATGCAACAAATGGTTAGCATCGACAATCCCGAAGTGATTGCGGCTGTCCGCGCTAAAGCCATCGAATTGAAACAAACCTATCCGGCGATTGATGTCGAAAAATATGTCGAAGCGGCGACTAAACCGTTAACGCAACTATCCTCGGCGATGCTAGAAAAACGCCGCCAAATGATTCAAGATAATCTGCGGAAAGTGATGAATCAAGGCACCAGTAAAATCTATCCGTTTAAATTATTCAATGCGATGATGTATGAAGATATGGGGAATCAAGGGCCGTTTGGCGCGATGATTTTACCTTTTGATTACCCAACCTATTACGAAACCGGCAATCCCAAAGCTTCGGTAAAAAAAGCCATCCAACATCCCATTGTCAAACGTATGTATGAAATGCCATTTAAGTTATATATGATGGATGAATTTATGGCTTATTTCGGAGTGACCGAGGGTTGGAAAACCGATTATCCCATAGTTGACGGGCAATTAGTGAATGTTGAAGCGCATTGGATGCGCCAAATGGGTACCTTAATGGTGAATCACGGTATTGAAAAAGTCGGGCGACAATGCAAAGAATGTCATAGCACGAATGGCATTATGGATTTTAAATCATTAGGTTATTCACCAAAGCGGATTAATGAATTAGAACATCTGCTGGAATTAATGATGAATGATGTTAATGATGAATGATGTTGGAGTCATAGCGTTTCCCTCGTTCCAACGCTCTAGCGTTGGAATGAATACATGATGCTCCTGCGTCATTCCTTTTCTCGTTCCAACGCTCTAGCGTTGGAATGAATACATGACGCTCCAGCGTCATTCCTTCCTTTCAATAATGTTCAATTCGCTCTGCCATCCCAATCCCCTTAATCTCACAGAGCGACTCCGCTTCTTTCGTAAAACCGCCTAATGACAAAAAAGCGGGTAAAATCAATGCGTCTGGAAATTGTTTCTGATAAGCATCGACTTTCTCTTGAAAATCCTCAATCATTTGGAGCGTACTTTTCTGCTGTCGTTTTTTCACTTCTATCAATACGATGCGCCCACAACTTGATTCAGCCACAATATCAATTTCTAGGGTTTTGCCATCCTCGCGTTGAAGTTTTACCCGTTCTCGGACGTTGATTAAATTCAATTCCGTCGTATCCGTTACAGAAGAGAAAAACTTAGTCAGAGCAAAGCGTTTTTGGCTCCGAAAAGCGGTAGCGATAAGGTGTTCTCCGACGATACCCGTATAATAATTAAGCCGTCCTCGTAACGAGCGATTTTCAGTCTTTAACGCTTCAAGTTTCTCACTAAACTCTTTAGGAAAATCGGGGACGAAACCTTCAATTTCTTCCTCAAAACAGTTTCGTAATACGAGATTAAGCGTCCCATCTTGTAATCCTCTAAATTGAATATAAGAGGTACCTCTATTAATCACATCTATTTTCCATAAAATGAGCAATTCCTGTTTAATCTCATTCACGTCTAAAGCAAGGTGCAATTCCTCCTTCAGTTGTTGCGGAGTCCAATAACGGTCCGCATGTTTATTCAAATGTAACAATAGGTTTTTAGCATTTTTATTATTAACGTCGTCCAAGATTTTGTCCAGATACTCTCCCCAAGTCAAAAACATCTCCGCATGATCATCCGAAATTTCATAGTTGACCGTAGCCACTACGCCTTCTGGCGAAGTCAATTCTTTATCTTCATATTCGCTTTGAATGACACAATAAATAAAAAAGGGATCAGCCATACACAGTTCGTTAATTTGAACGGCTGTTTCATTGGTAATCGGTTCGTCGTAAAAATTCGCATACTGATAGACGGCTTGTAAACCTTCTTCTTGAGTGAGATAAGGTGAAAAATGGAGCGGTTTAAGTCGTCCTGCTTCTAAATATTCGTGCATAATACTCAACAACCAACCGGCATAAGAGCCAGTGACCAACATGGGGGCCATTTTCGATTCAGAAAGAGAATGATAACTACCCGGCAAGCTATCATCTGGTTTACCCTCGCACTTTTCATCTCGATAGACATATTGGGTAATATACTGAAATTCATCCAAAATTACCACAAAACGTCGTTCATAAAAATCAGCAAAGCGATGCGGGGCTGAGCAAGCCATTTTCCACATTAAATCATGGAATCCCTGTTCTTTAGCATAAGAAAGCGCATCAATGTCATTAACAAATAATTGAATGGAATGGGCTAGACCATACTCACGAATTTGGTTGGGAAATAGGGAGTCACCGACCAACTTTTTATCTCTTTCCAAAAAAGAAATATATTGTGAGGCAAAAGTACAATAATACTGTATGGCTAAATCGGGATACCAAATTTTACTTTCATCAAAGGAAAAATAAAATGGAATAATGGGCCCATTTTCACTCCAGACTTGATTAAAAATCCGTTGCACCAGGGCCGTTTTGCCACTTTTGCGCCGCGCTAGAATAACTCTGGATTTTGAGAGTCGCTTCGGAATATTGTTAAGCCATTTATTAAGCAGACGAAATTCTTTTTCGCGCCCGACGAATAAGTCGGGATCGCCAATTTTTTCAACTAATGGATATTGCATAGCGAATGATGAATGGTGAATGGTGAATGGTGAAATGAAACCTGATAGGTTTTTAAAACTTAGAAGGTTTGGCGTTTAGTTTTTTTGGTAATTCATTATACTCAATAATAACGAGAAGATTTTAGAGCATTCTTATCTTTTACATTAACCAGTAAAAACCTTCTTTTTTTATCAACTTTATCCTCATCTTATCCCAATCTAAAAAGGCTAAAAAAGACACATTTTTTATCAGTGAAATCACTTGAAATTTTCCATATTTTGGAAAAAATTCCATAATATGGAAAAAAATTTCGCATTTTGCGAAATTTTACCCTAAATTTTTTAGGGATTAAACGCTATATTTTATTTAAAAACAATAGTTTATTAGAAATAGTCAAATTGGCACATATATTGACTATAAATTAGAAAACAATCATATTTTTGAGATAGGTGTTTTTCTTTAAACCTCGTAAATGCACTTGAGCTTGAAATTGAGACAAAGTCTGCCTTAAATTATTAATTTTACTCCGTTTGCTATGAATGCGGTGGAGATTAATGACCTGAATGCTCAATTTTTTATGGTGTTCAGTCAATCGTTTTTTTAGACCCTCAAAATTTAAGACCAAATTCATTTGACATTGCTAAATTGACAACCTATAGTTATAGATATAGTAATCCTAAATAAATTGTAAAATTTCATGCGATCTAAAAAAGGATAGGGTAAATTTTACAATGAATGAAGGATATCTATATCGGCTCTAAACTCAAAAAATCGTTAATTTGAGTGTTGAGTCACAATCCTCTCCTAAAATTCATTAATCGGAGTTCAACCCAGATATTTTAGGATTTAGAATTTATTTTGGAAACAAATTGTTACCTTGTCAAGGTAGGATTTTTTTTATGATAAAGATTAAACGCTATCTTTTCCCATCACTGTTGGGATTGGTTTGGCTACCAATAGCACAAGCAGCGACAGACTGCACAACGGTGACAGAAATTCCCCAAGTGGAATGTGAAGCCTTGGTCGCGCTGTATAATAGTACCGATGGTGCCAATTGGTATGATAGTCCTGGCAATGGTTGGAATGTAACGAATACGCCCTGTAGTTGGTGGGGAATCACTTGTAGTACAGGGCAGGTTACCGGAATTGATTTGAGTGGGGCACAGCTTGATGAAAATGGGCAACCTTTTGGTCGTTTGAACGGAACCATTCCAACTTCACTGGGTAATCTTAGCCAGTTGGAGAAACTTGATTTAAGCACAATCGCGTATCCCGATGATAATGGCCAATTTATCGAGTATGGTCGTTTGACTGGAACCATTCCAAGTTCACTAGGAAATCTCAGCCTGTTAAGGGAGCTATCTTTGTATGGGAACCAACTGACCGGTTCTATCCCTAGTGAATTGGGAAATCTTAGCCAGTTGACACGACTTGATTTAGGGAATAGTAGTACATTGCAACATGGAGGAAACCAATTAACTGGCCCTATTCCCAGTGAATTGGGGAATCTTAGCCAGTTGGAGTGGCTTGGCTTGTCCAACAATCAACTAACAGGCTCTATCCCTAGTGAATTGGAAAATCTTAGCCAATTGTGGGTACTTCATTTAGGTAATAACCAACTTAATGGTGAAATTCCGCTCTCTTTGAGTAGTTTGACGAATGTTAGTGATTTAGACTTAAATTACAACAATCTAACCGCTTCTGATGCAGACCTCATTAATTTCCTTAATGACCATGATCCTGACTGGGCTGAAACACAATTTTTAGCAATCGCTACCTGCGCCACTGGAAATGTGACTATCAATCCGACAATACTGGATTTTGGTTCGGAAGCTGTTGACAATTCTTTGGCTTTAACGGCTAATGTTCGCTCTCATGGCTGTGATGACCTTCAGATAGACACCGTTGAATTTGTCGGTAACGATGCCGCAGAATTTTCCGTCCAGAACCAAGAATGTTATGACGGAGAATGGCAGGGAGAAACTTTTACTGCTTGCCAATTTAACATTGTTTTTTCACCGACTGTCGCTGGTGACAAAGAGGCGACTTTTAACATTGTGTTCAACGATACCGATGTGCAAGCCGCTACCATGCCGTTACAAGCCACAGCGGTTGATCCTGAACCACCCGAAATCAGCGTTTCACCTAACCCTATTGTTTTTGATACGGTGATGGTTGATGAAAGTGCTACACCACAAACAGTGACCGTTGAAAATACTGGAAATGTCAATCTCCAATTCGACACAATCACCTTAACTGGTATGGATGCGGCTGAGTTTTCTTTCTACGGAGAATGTTCGAGTAAGACCTTTATGCGGCCCGGTGAGCAATGTCAACTGTTGGCCCAATTGATTCCTGAAACAGAAGGTGATAAACAAGCCACCTTGAATTTCAGTTCGATAAGTACCGTGCCATTAATCGGGCAGGCTACCCCACTATTGGATTGTGCGGACGGGAATATCACGATTCAAACCGTTGCCAACGGTTCTTGGGATTCAGTTGACAGTTGGGATTTAGAGAAAATTCCTGATGAAAACGATGTGGTCAGAATTAATAGCGGGCACACGATTACTGGGACTGTTTATGCTAAAGTAAGAACCTTGTGTATTGAAACCAACGCAACGTTGGAAAGCTTGGATGATCAAGGAACGGCTTTATTGATCGAAGCCACGAATTATTTGGGTAATAAGGGAACTATCCGAGGTCAAGATGGGGAATTTTCTATGCCAGGTGGCAGCATTTACCTCAGTACCGGTAATAGTTGGTGGTTAGGTAACCCATTTTATAATGAAGGCAGTATTATCGCCGGTCATGGCGGTGATGGCGAACAACAAGGTGGTCATGGCGGTACTATCCATATTTCCGGCGGTGGCATCATCAACACCCCGAATGAAAACGGCAATGGTGGCATTATCCAGGCTGGCACTGGTGGCGATATCACAGGCTCCCAAGCAGGTCAAGCTGGTGAAGGCGGTCGTATTATTATGTGGGGCAGTGAATTTATACGTCATCAAGGCGATATCAGAATGACAGCCGGCAACGGGGGTAACTGTAATTCCAGTGCCAGTGGCTTCCAAACCGGCGGCGAAGGTGGCTACATCATTACTAATGCCAATCTTAGTATTCACCTGCAAGGCACGTTTCAAGCGGGCAATGGTAGCACCAACTGTAATGCGAATGGTACAGCCGGTGTCGTTTACATCGATCCAGCCGTGATTTCCATTTCTGGGGAAAATACCACTATTTCTGGCGGTGAAGTGACTATCAACGGTGCTGATACGATAGAATTAACCGGTCTTAATGATGGTGCTATTCGTGCGACTACGGGTGACATTACCTTAGCGGCTGGCGAAGACAATGTCATTGATATGCGTGGCAACACCGGCAAATTCTTGCAAGCTGGCGGGCAAGTCCAAATTTTGGCTGACGAGATTGTGCTAGACGAAGAAGTAAAATTGTCTCAAGTCATCCAAGCCAATAATACCATGGTTGGCCCAAGTCGGGTTTTGCGTGATGTATCGTTGACGGTAGCTGGTAAATTGTCGGGTGAACCGGGTGAAAGCGTGTTCATTAACGTTACCTTGTCCAACAATGGGCCCGAAACGGATACCTACACGCTGAGTGTTACCGATTCCCAAGGTTGGGCTTTAAGTCCGTTACCGGAAAATTCCATTGAAATTGAAGGATTGGGTGGGATTAACTTTGAGCAGGAAGTCACATTGTCAGCTAATCCTGGTGAAAGGAATCTTATCACCATTACCGCAACCTCTCAGGCTGATCCAGAAGTCAAAGCGACTACCGAGGTTCAAGTGACGGTGGCTGGCGGTCAAGTGACGGTTGCTGGCAGTAATGAAAGTGAAAAGCGTTCCGGTACCAAACCGCTACGTACTAGCATGACCGTTTTTGTAGAAATTTATGGCAAGGGCAAAGGGCACGTTACTAGCGAACCGGCTGGTATTCAGTGTGAACCAACGCATTGTCAAGCGGTTGATTACGCTCAAGATGCTACCGGTATTGAATGCGATCCCAATTATTGCAGTGCTGTTGTGGATACCGCGACCAACGTCACTCTCACTGCCACACCCGATAGCGGCTCAGTATTCAAAGGCTGGGGCGGACATAAGGATTGTGGCGATGGTGAGTTATTTATGATTGGTAACAAGTTATGTATCGCCTTCTTTGGTCAATTGGAAGATTAGGAATTAGGAATTAGGATTTTATAATTTCCAAAATTTGAATGTCCAAACCTGCTAGGTTTTTAAAACCTGGCAGGTTTAGTTTCGGGTTTTATTGAATCCTCATTCCTTAACAACGAGCGAATAAACCCCTATCCGGTTAAAGTAGAGTAAATTTAGGCCCCTTAGTAATTAAAACTAAGGGGCTTTTTTTGTGTCTTATACTGGGTATCCGCTCTCATTTTTAAATATCATCAGGATCAATGCCCAAGGAACGCAGTTTTTCAGCTAACTGGAAAGCACGTTGCTCGACTTGTTGCATCCGTTTTTCAGCCGCCAGACGCGCTTGTTTTTCTTGACGATAACCTGGTAGCACAAAACTTTGATAAACCGGATCGTCAATCATGTCATCAGGTGAAGGATTGTTCAATAAATCGGTTATCCGAAATTGAAACCCTGGCAAAACGGTTGATTGGATTATATCGC
>Ga0233403_10000884_pt1 | contig 14381 bp, 7 predicted proteins | sample Na_oxic_1_MG_FD_179866 | JGI IMG/M metagenome (GOLD analysis project Ga0233403, IMG submission 179866) | Seawater microbial communities from Saanich Inlet, British Columbia, Canada - Na_oxic_1_MG | ecosystem: Environmental > Aquatic > Marine > Inlet | place: Canada: British Columbia | collected...
GGAGAGTATCACCTTTTCGTTCACCACGATACAAAAACTTTGTTTTAAAACGATATTCAGGCCCTAAATAGTGTAAAGCCGCCGCAGTGGTCACAATTTTTATGACCGAGGCTGGTAATAAGGACTGTTCAGTATTGTATGCATAGACTTTCTTCCCACTTGGCATAGCCACAATACTAATAGAAGTTTGATTATCATCTAAACAACGGTTTTTCAACGCTTCATCAATTTTTTGGATCAGTAATGACTTACTTTGCGAATAGGCAGGAGCCGCTAATAACGTCAAAAGACCAAATCCAAAAAGGCATGAAGTGAAATAATGTTGTCGTAAGTGTCTATTTAACATAATTTTAATTAGAAGGTAGTCATCGATCGTGAGGAATTTGGTAATGGGAAATAGTACATGACTTAATGGCACTTAACTTAAAGTTAAAGAAATTTAGGCTATGCGGGAACAGGTTTGCAACCTGTTCCCGAACGTTTCTGTTTTTTTGGACACTAAAGCCTATCGTGCGTGCCATTAGTACATTACCCATGACCTCATGATCCATTCTGACAAATCAGACTTTGTCCCTATTACTACCGTTGCCATCATCATGCTTATATTGCGTCACCAAATCCGTTTTAAGCTGAACACCATTCCGGGAAGTTGTTTTTTTCTTTAAGGTTCTTGATGTAGTTGGCTTTATTGGTTCTCTTGATAAATCATCCATACTCGAAGTCTTTATTTCCTGAACCTCCGCTTTTTCAACTGTCTCAGCATCGGTTGCCAAGGGCACAGACGTACTACTTGGCTGAATATCCGTGCGAGGAGGCTTCTCTATGGATGTTTCTTCCTTCGTGTCAACGGCTTCTTCCGCTGGCGGCGGGGCTTCGCTAGGCAGAGGTTCTGTCTGAGATGTCGGTGCTGCTGCTACAGGCTGACTGGGTGGTGGTGTCTCCTTGCGAGGTTGCGACACCTCAGCCGATATTTTCCGCCCAACACTACTGAAGGCACTGAAAATAAGAATAAAGATGGCACGAATCACATAAAACACCATCTTCACCGCCCCAATAAGCTTATTAATGATATTAATAATCCCAAAGATGAACCCGATGAAGAACATCCAAATACGCAACCATAATGGGAATCCGGGCATGGGGGGAGGTGTCTCTTCAGTCACTCCTTCATGAGGAAAATAGGCTGGCTCACTCCCACCAGTTGAACAGAGTGCCTCAGGACCAATACTAATACATCCCAAAGGAATGACAATTAATGTGAGAACCGTTGAAACAAGTACCCCAAACAACAATGAAATTGCCATACCTTGGAAAATGGGATCAAACAGAATGACGAATGAACCGGCGACTAAGGCAAAAGCCGTAATCAAAATGGGACGAGTCCGTGTTTTACACGCTAAAATCACCGCATCTTGTATAGACGACCCCTGATTGATTTCATGGATAGAATAATCCACCAATAAAATAGAATTACGCACAATGATTCCCGCCAACGCAATCCAACCTATCATTGAAGTGGCTGTAAACTCCGCATCTAACAACCAATGACCCGGTATAATACCAAGTAGTGTTAACGGAATCGGTACCATAATGATGGCAGGTACAATAAAGTTGCCAAACAACCAGACCACTAAGATATAAATCAAAATCATCGCGACAGCAAATGCCATGCCCATATCACGGAAAGTTTCATACGTGACGGTCCATTCACCTGTCCACTCAAAACCTGATTGTCCAATGATTTTGGGAGGTCCAATATACCGATCACAGAAAGATATCAGCCATAAATCCGTACAACCCGAATCGACCAGATTGATACCATCAGGGGTTTTATAATCTTTTAATAGCCCCTCAATTTCAAGCATACCATAAATAGGCGCGCTCAAACTATATTCCCCAGCTTTTTCATCATAAATACCAACAGGATCGCCCACGACATATTCAACTGGACGTAAATCCTTTTGATAATAAATGGTATCTTGCTTCGTCTTCTTAAAATTTCCTAATTCTGCTAAGGGAACTATAGCACCTGTTTGTGTTGAAATCGGCAGATCATATAAGCTACTCAATTGTGAACGCTCGGTTAATGGTACTTGAATCACCAAATTAGTTGGTTCAAGTGTATTACCCTGTTTAATATCTCCCAGCTTAAAGCCACCCAATGCCATCATCAAATTACGGTTGATGGTATCAACAGAAATGCCACGTCGTACCGCTTTTTGCGCATTGACTTCAAAACGCCAAACATCATGTGGCTCAGGCATGTAATTATCTACATCGTCTAAAATTTCAGCTTGTTCAAAAACCTCTGTCATTTTCTTGGCAACGGAGCGGCGCGTCTTATCATCAGGACCATAGATTTCTGCCACAATGGATTGTAATACCGGCGGACCGGGGGGCATTTCTACCACCGTGATTTTAGCAGGACTATTTATCCCTTTAAGCAGTTCCTTTAACTCTTCTCTGGCTGCAATGGCAACTTCATGGCTCGTACGAGACTTCTCAAGATAACATTTGAGAATTTCCGTATTCCAAAAATTTACGCCACACTGTTTTTTTTCGAGTTGCAGGTGAATATCTGCGTGCCAAGGCCGCTGGCGCAAATAATAATGACGTACCATCCCATTAAAATCAAAGGGTTGTGAAGTGCCGACATAAGTTTGCAAAGCAATGACTTCTGGAAACTTTTCCGGATCGCGCAATCGTTCAGCCAGTTGATAAGTTAAATTCGCTGTCACTGGTAAGGCGGTGCCTTCTGGCATGTCAACAAAGACATTAAATTCAGGCTTTTTATCCAGTGGCAACATTTTAACTTCAACCGTTCTGAAATAAAACATTGAACAAGCGGCAAAAAATGAAAAAATCAGCAAGAACAAAAATCCCCATCCAAGAATGCGGCTATTAAATAAAGGGGGTAAAATTTTGCGGAAAAATTTCTCAACTCTTTGATTGGTTTTGTGTTCTTTCTGTTCGGCTTTTTCAAGTGCCGCTATGGAAGGCTTGAAACGCATGGCTAACCAAGGTGTAAAAGCAAAAGCAGCAAATAAGGAAAAGAGCATCGCTACCGAACCCAAAGCCGGAATAGGTCCCATATAGGGTCCCATCATGCCTGACACAAAACCCATCGGCAACAAAGCGGCTACCACCGTAAAAGTTGCCAATATGGTGGGATTACCCACTTCACGCACCGCATCGACAGCCGTTGCCGTATCAATTTCACCTTGAAGCAACCAGCGGCGATAAATGTTTTCTATGACGACAATGGCATCATCAACTAAAATACCAATAGAAAAAATCAGGGCAAACAAACTTACGCGATCAATAGTATAACCCAAAATCCACGCCGAAAATACGGTGATTAAAATGACCACTGGAATCACCAACGTGACAACAAGAGAGGGTCGCCATCCTAACGAGAACCAGACTAATAGGGTGACAGCTCCCGTCGCAATGAATAATTTTTTAATTAAACCATTAACTTTATCATTAGCAGTTTGCCCATAATTACGAGTCACCTCCACATGCACATTATCTGGAATGACCTGTTTTTTTCTAAGCGTATCAACATGCGTCAAAATATCCCTAGCAACTTCGACCCCATTAGTGCTAATCTTTTTTGAAACGGCAATAGTAACGGCAGGCGCACCGTTGACCTTTGGCACCGTCACATCCTGAGAAAGCCAAAATGAATCATGTTTCTCATAAGCCGGACCAGAATAATAATTAACCAGTTTATAGGGGTCTTTTTCAGGGCCTTGCGTGACATTCGCCACTTCACCCACCTGAATGGGTTTACCCTGAAAAGTACCCACCACCAATTTTTTGACATCCTCGGCATTGTGTAAAAATTGGCCTGTATAGACAGTAAAATGTGTATTACCGGATTCGATCACTCCAGCCTGAATTTCATTATTAGCGGTTTGTATCGTCTGAGCCACTTGTCCGATACTGATACCGAAACCTGATAAATCTTGTGGCTTCACTTCAATAAGCACTTGTTCAGAGCGCCCTCCAACGACAAAACTTTGCCCTGTATTGTGAATACCTTTAAGACTTTGCATCACTCCCAAAGCTAATGTGCGTAAAGCACCATCGTCCAAATTATCAGACCATAAAGTTAATGTAACAACAGGTACATCATCAATGCCTTTCGGTTTCACCAAGGGCTGCCTCACCCCGGGCGGAATTTTATCCATGTTTGACTGTAATTTATCATAGACTTTAAAAATAGAGTTTTCCAGTTGTTCGCCCACTTCAAACTCTACTGTTACTATACCTTGTCCCCGCTCTGATGCCGAATAAACATGTTTGACATCAGGGATTTCACTCATAATGCGTTGTAGTGGATCAATAGCTAAACTAGCGACTTGTTCCCCTGAAGCCCCGGGATATTGAACAAAAATATCCACCATAGGCACGGAAATTTGGGGATCCTCCTGACGGGGCGTGAACATCAGGCCCATAATTCCCATGAATAACATGGCGAAGAAAAAGAGGGGGGAAAGTGGCGAATGAATAAAAGCTTGTGCCATTTTCCCCGCTAAACCTAAAGAATTTGGTGACGTATTCTCTGTCATCAGTTTTCAGTTATTCTGTTATCCTGTTATCTAATGATAGACTTTCAGTAAAAGTGGTTTAATGAAATTGGCACTGGGGTTATTGAATGGAATGACTTCGATAAGTCAGTCAATGAGTCAATAATCAACTAGAACATGTCATCATTTTTCATTGCAAATATTTGATTTTATTCATGTTTTTATTTAAATACCCCAGTGCCGATGTTTGAAAGTTTATGTTAAAATTTTTGAATGAGACGAATGGCATCTCTCATGAGTTTTGGATATCTTATGGTTTTAAATAAAAAACCACAGAAATTTGATAAAAAAATGAGAAATAAATCATTTCGAGGTTAAAGTTTACGTGAAACTTTAACCTCGAAAACAATTAGCAGGGTGTTTTTCCACCACGCATCATCATTACAACTTTATCGCCCGCTTTTAATCCACTGAGGACAGTCACATAATCACCGAGCGTGGAATCAAGTTCGCTGATCAGCGCAGGGTTAACGGGTCTGCCAAGGCGTACCATACGCCGTTCATGTTTGTTATCTGCCCTTAAAACGCAAACACCCGGTAAACTTCCTCCTCCTTTAACGATGGCTGTTTTAGGAATCAAGAGTAACTCTTGTTTACCTGCTCTGACATCCGGCACATCGACTTGAGCGTATTGGCCAGGGCCAACATACCGACCATCCTCACTATCCTCGTCTATAAATAGATCAAATTTGACTTTGACAGTATGACGTTGTGGATCGGCAATAGGAAAAATTTGGGCCACTTTGACAATGGCACGCTCATCAAGCACATCCAATTTGGCAGAAACTCGTTTGCCCACCTTTAAACCGCGGACTAAACGGGCTGGTACATCCACCTCAATTTGTAGATTACTAATGTCGGCAAATTTTAACAAAGGTTTACCCGGTTGTACTGTATCACCCACTTCGACCCATTTTTGAATAATAATTCCTTCAAATGGGGCAAAACTTTGAGCATCACGTAATTTGGAATCAATTTGTTCAATTTGCGCCTCAGCTTGTGATAATGCGGCTTGAGCATTTCCTATTCGAGTACCATAACTATGGAGTTGAGTACGACGATCAAGTCCTTCATCGCGTTGTCCAAGCATTTCACTGAGAGGATTGCTAATAAATTGGTCAAAAAGACCGGGTAGCCCCATACCACCGGGCGCTTTTTCAGAAGAAGATTGAGGGGACCACCGTTCCCGCTCGTATTGAATGCCAGCATTGCGTAAAGCAAGATCAGCCTGCTGCCACTGAGCGTATGCTGAACGTCGTTGAGCCCGTAGTTGACTGTCGTCTATAGCCACTAACACATCGTTTTCTTTAAAAGCGTCACCTTCTTCTCCAGCAATTTCGTTGATCCTGCCCGGAAGTTGCGCTGATAATGTCACTTCTTTTTCAGGTATGACAGTACCACTCAAAGTGACGGGCGGACTGAGATCATGAACACGTATCTCATAATAACTCTCAGCCTTTACCGTTACGCTCGTGCCTAAAAATATTCCAACAACAGTAGCTATTTCAATCAATTTTTTTAACATGCTATCTATCATTATTTATCACATATGGGTATTAGATCGCAATTCTGTTGTTAAGTATTAACCTTTATAGATTTTCAGGTAAATAACTTCCAAAAACCTGTTAGGTCTTATATAGTGGGGAACACCATACCTCGTACACCATTTTTTAGATAACTGATTAATAATCTTGTGTTTCATTACGATTTTCGTGTATGAAGTATGGTGCCCTTCACTATATAAGACCTAACAGGTTTATAGTGTGATCGAGGCTAAAGTTTTTTGAAAAAAAACTTTAGCCTCGATCATTATTTATCTGAACGGGGCGGCGACGCACGCGCCGTTGCATGTGGGCATTCTATTATCAGTTGCCCAAGTTGCCCATTAGGTTGACATGGTTCGGACAGTTTTTGAAAAATTAGCCGTCTAAAATTTGTAAATAATTGAAATAAAAGGTTTTTTATATTTTTTGGTAAAAATAAAAGTCATTTAATAACAACAATTTTTTAAAACTGTCCGAACCATTGCTATTAGACATTATACCAATTCAATTTAAGTGCTTGATTTCATTGCTTTTCTAAAAATATGAATTTTAATAAAATCAATAATTTGTGTTAAATCGTTATAAACCCTATAATACCGATTTAATGTAACCCTCTTGCTAAACTTAAAATTATTAGGTTGGTAAAATGAATAAAATCAAGTACTTAAATTTAATCAATATAATGTCTAATGTTAAGGTTTGACACGCCCCATTACCGTAAAACTCTTCACAAAAGGCCCCGCCATGCGTGGATCTTTAATCATGGCACCGTAGTCACCCGTCTTGAACTTCAATTTACCACTGACATAGGCGGCACCCAAGCTTGCCATGCCCAAGCCCTTATCAAACCATTTTTGCCAACTGTCTTTAGTGGCACGCAAGTCCCAATTAATCTCTTCGCCATTATAGGCTGCTGCTGCTGTCGCTTTGCCATTTTCAATCACCAAAACGCCCATTGGTTTCTCGTCCTCTTTAAATCCATAAGCAATCTTGGTACTAAAATTAATCTTAGCAAGCGCGTCTGCCAGATCAGGTTCTTTATTCCATTCTTCCATATAACCTTTCATCCAAGCGTCTGAAAATAAATCAGCCATATATTTTTTCTTCCTATTTGAAGTGTCATTGTGAAAGTGTTAAAAATTTAACACTCAATTTTTCTTGAGACCAAGAAACCTTTTGCTAATTGCAAAGATCAAATTAGCAATTTAGCTCGTTTTGAAGAATAATACCTAAAAATGGCAATTAAAAGAGTCAAAAATCATTTAAACCTTTGATTTTTTATAATTCAAGGATTTTTAGTTTTAATTTCAATCATCTAGGACTTTCGCTTGTTATTTAGTAACGTATTGATTTAAAAGGAAATGCAATATCATCGCTATTAAAATTAAAGTAAAATCAATTAGTTATAAATTTTTAAGCGAAAGTCCTATCATCAAATGGTGAACTCAAAACAATATCAAACTATTGATTAATAATATAAAAGCTAAGTTAATTGCCATTTTTAGGTAATCATTTCACAGGGCATACACTAAAGTGAAGCTCTCCAATGGGTCAAAATGTCGGGTAAGACCCAATGCCACTCCCTTTGAAAAGCTAAAAAACTCTTTCATCCAACTTAACATCACTTTGGTCAAAAAAACGATAAAAATAATATAACACTATGAATTTAAACCTGTTTTTTTATATTTTGTCAAAACAGGTTGTAAAAATGAGATAATAAACACATGAGCATAGGTGAAAAACTATCGAACCGATGCCACGCCTCGCCTCAAATTTTGGTTTTACTGAGAGTAACTTCTATAACTCGACTATCAAGTTTTTTATAAGTTATTGATTTATAAAAAGATATAATTTTAGCTGATGAAAATAAATTTGATTAAAAATCAATGAGTTAGATATTTAAGCACTCAAAAATATATCGTTGTAAGGCTAAATAACATCAAAAACTTGATAGTCGAGTATAAAATAAATCATTCTTCAAAACTTAAAATATTATATTAGTATAAGCTAATATACCATATAATTTACCCGCCAACACGACTTAATCATAAAACTTTGTTCTCAAAAATCGCAAAATATCTCCATTCTATCTGATACCTGAGCAAAATCATTGAACTTTTCGTTCCCTTTGCAAATGTTTTACCTCTTTTTCAAAAAAGATTTTTTTTAATATTAATGTAAATTCTAATCTTAATATTAATTGTTTTTCTTCATTAGCATTAAAATAGTGATTATCAATATTATAAAACTTCTTTATGACGTTTGTGATTATTAACTCTATAATTTATATGCTCATATCGATCTCAAATTGAATCCGTAAAATCAATGCTTACAACCTGACATTCATTAAAATTGGACAAAAATTTGAGCCTTTAGTTTTCAATCGCTTATAAATTTATATCAATATTCGCATTTATGATTATGATTACATGGCCTGTTCATTTAGCTTATCTCCTGCAATAGGCCCGTTTTTTTAAGAGGAGGGTTTTAATATAACTAATTGAAATATAAGATAATAATTTATACGATATATGAACAATACCATCACGACTACAGTATTTAGACTTAAAACCGTCCAAACCGTCAGCTATTCCCGAACATTTTTTATTAAGTATATGATTATAAAGGATTTTATATTCCCAACGTGACGAAAGCATTTTTAAAAGACATTTATAAATCAATAGGTTATGATCTACCTTGAATTGCTGCCAAACCGTTAAAATTTGGGTAGTCCTTGATACTCGACGATCAAATTTTTTATAAATTATTGATTTTAAATAAAATATTATTTTAGTGTCTAAAAACTTAATTTTATCATTTCCTTCAGAATCAGTGAGTTGCATGTATGAAGACTCAAACATTGATTGCCGCAAAGCTAAATAACGTCAAAAACTTGATAGTCGAGTGATAGGTCGTATTTTTTGTGGCCTCTTTTTCTGACAGGCTAGCGATAAATCACGACTTATTTGGAGTTGAATATAACACTAAGGTTGCGATTGCGCTCTATATTCTTACTCATACCAATTCTTAAATGAAAACTTTATTTATTGAAAGGGCAAAAAATGATATTTATTTAAAAAGCAAGAGACTTATAAAAAACTTGAAGATCGAGTTATTTCCGTTATTGATTTGTCTTGGACTTGGGCAAATAAAACAGGCAGGTTTCAATCCATAATTGGTATCACTAATGCGAATTAAGGGTTGATAAATTCCATGCTATCACTTTATTGGTAAAAATGTTAAGGTTCTCGTACTGCACTATTACTTATTTTAAGTGCAAATGATCATTTTTTTTTATGTGTCAAGGAGTCATTATATTATGAGTTTTATTACTGTTGGTAACGCTTTAGGTTGCACAATTAACTCACACCGTCGAGGGTGGGATGGGGGTATTTGTAAAAATGCCGAAACTTGGAATTGTTCCGCAAAACAACAATTCCGTACCGATTATTGTCAACAGGGTGACCCACGTTGTTACCATATCCATATCTTTGAAGAAGGTAATCCCTATTGCCTAATTGACGACTTGGGCATAGGGTGGTTACTTGAACCCTATCCTGAAGCCTTGAATAACCAAATTTTACTGTTTTGGGGTAAACGTTTTCAAGAACCCCGTGGCATCAGCGATATCAATACCCGACCCAAAGACTATGTCTTTGGGGCCTATCGTGTGCGTAGCGTTTTTCCACAAAAAATTAACGAATTTAAAACGTTATGGCAAATAGAACCCTATCCAGACGGGTGGACGCGCTTCCAACAACCCTATATCTTAACTGTCTATTACAAGAGCATCATAGGTGGGGTTTATCTTAAAGAAGTCAATCGCGTCGCGGTGGAAAATATGTTTGAAAAAGCTGCCGAGCAAGCGAGCAGTCCTCATCCCAATTGGACAAGCCCTGCCGATGCCGAACGGTTTGAAAATTTTCATGCCCATTTGCATGAATGGTTTGAAGAAGCACGTGAAAACGCGCATAAGATACAGCAAAACATGAACCATGTGCGTACCTACACTAGCAGAAGTACATCGTCTGTTCTCAATCGAAGCCCTTTTGTTGATAGTCTTAAAAACTTAGAGCTTAAAAAACCTTCGACACAGGTGACTATCAATACCTCGAAGCACACGCCAAAAAATGGCACGACAATCTATCCTTTGATAGAAAAAGAGGCCGCCAAAGAAAGAATCAAAACGGTTTATAGTAAAGAAATTTTTGATGCTGTCATGGCTGTCTCATTGACTAAAAATATACTCATTTTGACAGGCAATCCGGGTGTCGGTAAAAGTAGCCTAGCTATTGATTTGATGGACGATCAGGATCGCAAGCTGATAGTCCCCGTGGGTTCTACTTGGCGCGGGCGTGAAGACTTATTAGGTTATGTCAACCCAATCAGCAATGAATTTGAACCAACTGATTTCACTCGTTTTTTGTGTAAAGCAGAAACCGCTTGGCGAAAAAACGACAAACGCACCTTTATGATTATTTTTGAAGAATTTAATCTCAGCCAGCCTGAGTATTGGTTTTCGGATATATTGGTACGCTCACAATATCCTGATGAACAAGATAAATTGCGAATGATTGAACTAGGTGGCAAAAGTATTCGTGGCATAACGACGACAGGCAGTAAAGTGTTTGTCTCTCCTGCATTGCGTTTTGTAGCAACTATCAATAACGATCATACCACTTTATCGTTATCTCCTCGAGTTTTAGATCGCGCTTCCATCATAGAACTGGCTTTGGAGCCAAGATACACTTTAGATCGGATTAAACTTGAACTGGACGAACAACAAATCATGTCAATAGAAGAGTTAGACGCGCTACTCAAATATAAAAATGGGATGTTTTCCCTACGGGCTGCTGATTCCTTGAAACGCTGCGTGAATAATTTGGAACTCCTTGATATGAATAATAAATGGGATGCCTTAGATATTGTTTTGTTACAACAAGTCTTAACTAAGGTCAGACTGATGGTGGGTGATCCAGTGAATGAGAATCTTATACAAGGCTTGGAAGAATGGAGTGAGAGTTATGGTAAAAATCTCCGCAAATGTGCCAACCTCATTAATAATTGGACTGAGGCATTAAAAGAAGGGCGGGATGTTATACAGGCGTAATTTCAAGGAACATTAGAGTCGCTTTTTTTGGGATTAGGTAATCAGCCGTTTGTTGCAAAATAAATTTTGGGCACTGGGGTCGTTAAATTGAAACATTAATAAAATCAATAAGTTATAATTATACCTGAATGAGGTTCTAAGTCATTGATTATCGACTCGTTTACGAATTATCGTTCTGAATTATTCCATTCAATGACTCCAGTGCCAAATTTTGGACTTAATGCATAATGTTAACGGTTCACTAATAACTGATGTAACTGACACATGGGACAAGCAAGCTAGGAAATAATATACGCCGTTTTAGGTTTTAACAGATACTATCTCGTATAGTCAGTTGCGTGTGTCTGTCAGTTATTTGTTGCTATGTTCCCATAACTGTTCACTGACTCTGTGCCGCATAAAAATTTTTGACAAAAATGTCTAACTGCCGTCGTACAATTGCTTTTCGTAGCCCTCGCATGAGCTGCTGATAATAGTGTAAATTATGCAGCGTGTTCAAATGTGTCCCTAAAATTTCCCGTGCTTTATCCAAATGATGTAGATAAGCACGGGTGTAATTTTGACAGGTATAACAATCGCATAGAGAGTCTAATGGCTTCGTGTCTTGGCGATATTGACTGTTACGAATTCGCACCACACCAAAAGTGGTATATAAGTACCCATTACGTGCATTGCGGGTGGGTATCACACAGTCAAACATATCTATACCATAACGCACCGCTTCAACAATATCCGCAGGTGTTCCCACACCCATCAGATAACGTGGTTTATCTTGGGGCATTTGCGGCATGAGAGTTGCTAAAATGCGCTGCATTTCTTCTTTAGGTTCTCCCACCGATAATCCCCCAATGGCATAACCATCAAAACCAATGTCTATCAAGCCAGCTAATGAGGCTTGCCGCAAATGTTCATACATCCCGCCTTGCACAATACCAAATAGTGCAGCGGGATTATCGGCATGAGCTGCCTTGGATCGTGCCGCCCAACGCATTGATAATGTCATAGAATCAAGTGTTTGCTGTTCAGTCGCGGGATAAGGCGTACATTCATCAAATATCATCACGATATCAGCACCTAATACACGCTGCACTGCCATGGATTCTTCTGGTCCTAAAAATACCGATGCACCGTCTATGGGGGAGCGAAATGTGACACCTTGTTCGTTAATTTGTCGCATTTTTCCCAAACTAAACACTTGAAAACCACCCGAATCAGTCAGTATGGGCAGATTCCAATGCATAAAGTTATGCAAACCGTAGTGAGCGGCAATGACTTCTGTACCGGGGCGCAGCATTAAATGAAAGGTATTGCCTAAAATGATGTCCGCCCCAGTCGCGCGAACTTGCTCTGGTGTCATGGCTTTGACGGTACCATAAGTGCCAACAGGCATAAAGGCAGGCGTTTCTATGGTACCGCGCGGGAAGTGTAAACGGGTGCGACGGGCATTCCCGTCTGTGGCGAGTTGTTTAAAATGAAAACGCATATAAATAATTTCACAACACAAAAGAAGGACGAACATCAGTTCGCCCTGATATTAATGATAACAGATAGAAACGGGGGCTGATCACCGCTAAGCCCCCTGCGTGTTCGTCCTATTCCGAAATTATTTATCTGAACGTGAACGTTCCATTAGTGAAGCACCCATAAAAAACATATTTAATATTCAATAAGTTATATTTTTTATGTGAGAGATTAACCGAGTGCGCCAGTCCTACGTCTATAGTTTGTTAGCTATTTTCACCAGTTTCTTCAAACAACATCTGGTTCAGGAATCGTGGGTTCGGGCTCTGGTTCATCAACATTTTCACCAACATCATCTGGTTCAGGAATCGTGGGTTCGGGCTCTGGTTCATCAACATTTTCACCAACATCTGGTCCAGGCACATCAGGAACTGGGGTATCAGGTACAGGTTCTAAACCATCATTCTCTGGAAGCGGGTCTGCAGGTTCTGGTTGTTTGGGCTTTGTTGGCTTAGGTTTGGGTTTTTGTTGTTTGGGTTTTTCCTCCCCTTCGCCAAGGATAAATACTATACCACGGTAACCCTGTCCAGCACCTACCTTATCATAAATGAACAAGTAGTAATCTTTTACTTCTGCTTCAATATTTTTGTAGATCAGTGCCCTTTGACCCTCAACATAAGCCACCAAATGACTGGTTTTTTCCACCAATTTCATTGCCAGACTTTCTTCTACCCCCGCCTCTATATCCAAATCCAAAGTTTCCCCGGGGTTCAGCGTCACTTGAAATTTGGCATAATCCCAAACATTTTTTGCCAATTTCAGATTTAACTTTGTCCCTTTCTCATCTTTCGCCAGCACCTCCATTGCACGGTTGTTGGCATTAAAAGCTTTCAAAAGGAATGTCACACTTTTCTCAACGTTGCTTGGTTCAATCCTAAGCTGACAACAATTAGCCGTGAGAATCTTAATGGGTGGAAGCAATGTATCGCTATTGATTTCTCCTTCTTCTTTAACTTCCCCATTTGGACCAATCAATTGATACTTTATCTCCCCCTTCTTTATCTTGCTGATGGAAAATGACATCACATGACCAATTGGCATATCAAGGTTAGCGACAAAAGGTGTTGTTTCTTCTGTGATAGTAAATTCGTAGTCGATGCCAGCCTTTAATGGTTCTCCCGGAAGCACATAAATTTCCGCACCTCTTCCACCCGTTTTGCCCTCTATATTGGCGGTATAATGGGGCTGCCGCGTTTCGATCACTTCACCTTTGTCATTCATATCTGTGGTGGTTGCAGGGACATCTATGGCCATATGCCATTCGTGATAGACACCAACACCTTGATAATAAACGATATTGCCCAAGTCAAGTTCAAAGCTAAGGGTTTCTGGATTAAAAATGAAATTGACCCTCGCAGCATCGTTTTCAGAATTCAAGCCTAAACCATTCACTCGAACTCCATCAAGTATGACAGTATCACCCTTCACTAGAGGGAAAGCGGTATCAAAGTCCACCATAGTCCCGTCGGGTAGAAAGACTTCGGCATGAGCCACACCTACGCCGAACAGGAGTCCAAGTATCAAAAACCTCTTTTTCATCATGTTTGCTTTTTCCTAAGTTGAGTTGTTTATGACTTCATTAGACTTGTTCCTATTACAAAATAATAGTCA
>Ga0233403_10000885_pt1 | contig 14354 bp, 12 predicted proteins | sample Na_oxic_1_MG_FD_179866 | JGI IMG/M metagenome (GOLD analysis project Ga0233403, IMG submission 179866) | Seawater microbial communities from Saanich Inlet, British Columbia, Canada - Na_oxic_1_MG | ecosystem: Environmental > Aquatic > Marine > Inlet | place: Canada: British Columbia | collected...
TCAATGGGCTTGGTGACATAGTCGCTCATGCCGGCCTCAAGGCATTTTTCACGATCTCCCCGCATGGCATGGGCTGTCATGGCAATAATGGGGATACTGTAACCGGAACCCCGAATGATTTTTGTTGCCTCATACCCATCCATTTCAGGCATCTGCACATCCATGAGAATGAGATCAGGCTGGGAAATATTTCCGCATATTCTGTCAGCGGCCTCCTTTCCGTTATTTGCAGTCTCCACAATTATTCCCGCATTTTCCAGTATCTCCGATGCCACTTGACGGTTGATCTCATTGTCTTCCACCAGAAGAATGCGTATGCCTCTGAGAGACTCTGCAATAAGGATTGCCTCGGGAACTTTTTTCTGATCGGATACCTTTTCGGAATTTCTGCCGAAAACTTCCATAATGGTATTAAACAGCAGAGTCGCTTTCACAGGTTTGGGCAGAAACGCGTTCACACCTGACATCTTTGCCCTGTGCATGATATCCTCCCGGCCAAAAGCCGTCATCATCACAATGGGAATCGGAGACCGGAAACCATGGGGCTGACATTCGGAACACCCGAAATCTGATGTCTCTTCCCATTTCCGAATGGCTCTTATCGTCTCAATGCCATCCATTCCCGGCATCTTCCAATCAGTGAATATCAGGCTGTGGGGACATCCTGTCAGGGCGTTGTCTGCCAATTCCTCCAGTGCCTTTTCTCCGGATTCCACTGATGAGGGCTGAAAGGAAAAGTCCTCCAGCGCATCCGACAGAAATTCCCGGAAAGTTTTGCTGTCGTCAATGATAAGCACACGCAGTCCCCGAAGATCCGGAGGCGGCATCAGTATCTGTTTTGTCTTATGGGGACGATACAGAAACCGTGATGTGAAATGAAAAATGCTTCCTTTTCCGGGTTCGCTTTCTATCCAGATATTTCCGCCCATCATTCCCACCAGCCATTTGCATATGGTCAGACCCAGGCCGGTGCCCCCGTATTCCCGCGTTGTGGAGCCGTCAGCCTGGGTGAAGGAGGAGAACAGCTTTGGGATCTGTTCTTTGGAAATGCCGATGCCCGTGTCCCTGACCGAAAATTTTAGCATGATGCTGTTTTCTGTCTGATGCTCCTCCCCGTCTGATGGCTGCTGAAGCTGAAACTGGCCTCCGGTGATATCCGTCTGCTGATTGTCGGCCATCCCCACTTGTATGACAATCTCTCCTTTCTGCGTGAACTTCACCGCATTGCTCGTCAGATTGATCAGCACCTGTGTGAGACGCAGGGCATCGCCGATCAGAAACGCCGGCACCTTCTCGGAAACAGATATGATCATTTCGATTTCTTTCTCAGCAGCTTTGTTTGAAAACAGATCAGGAATGCCGTCCATGACTTCCTGCAATCCGAATTCAACAGATTCCAGTTCCAGTTTGCCTGCCTCAATCTTGGAGTAATCCAGAATATCATTGATGATGCCGAGAAGAACGCTGGCGGAACCTTTTATTTTCTCCAGATAATCCCGCTGTTTGGGCTCCATATCCATTTTCACGGCCAGATCGGACAATCCCATGATGGCGTTCATGGGTGTTCTGATCTCGTGGCTCATGTTGGCGAGAAACTCGCTTTTGGAGCGGGTGGCCGCCTCTGCTTTGTCTTTGGCTCCTCTAAGTTCCGCTGTGCGGATTTTCACAAGGTCCTCAAGATGCACCTTGGATCTCTGGAGTTCCTGCTCGGCCCGCTTCATGTCTGTGATGTCATGGGATACAACCCCCACATGCGTAACCTTGCCCTTGTCGTCAAAATAGGGGGAATAGATAACCTGATAGTAACCCAGTCCCCGCCCCAGAAAATTGAACCAGTTCTCATACCTCACTTCTCTGCCGGCAAAGCACTGGTCAACATTCGGTTTGATGTTTTTCTTAAAAATTTCCCGGCCCCACACCTCCCCCATGCTATGTCCCAGAATTTTTTCCCTGACTTTGCCGTAGGAGTTGCAATAAGCCCGGTTCACTGCCTCATACACATAAGCCCGGTTCACAATGGTCATCAGGTCTTTGGAGGCATCGGCGATAAACTCAAATTTGCGGGATGCCTCCTCGGCCTCTTTCCGGTCGCTGATATCAAATATGGAGATGAGCTGGCATTCCATGCTGCCCAGCATGATGGGTTCGGCGGACATGAGCCCGTAAATGATCCGCCCGCCCCCTCCCCGAATTCGAACCTCAATGTTCCGCAATGTGCTGCGGGTCTGAATATCCGGGACAAATTCGTCAGAATTCTCCGGGAAGAATATGTCAAACTCCCCAAATGTCCTCCCCACAGCCTCATTCCGTTCAAGTCCCAGAAACTCCAGAAAATAACTGTTGATCTCAATAAAGGTGCCATCTGCCACGTCAGTGATGGCCATGAATGCCGGATTCATTGCAAATGCTTTTGAAAATCGCTCCTGCATCTCATGAATTTTTTTCCTGCCCTGTTTGCGGCGGATTGCGGCGCCGAGTATCCCGGCAACTGCTTTGAGCACATCTGTTTCCGCTGAAAACCACTCCCGCTCATTTATGCAGTCATCAAAACTGATAAATCCCCACCATTCATTTTCCACAAAAATCGGAGAAGCCACGATGGAACGGATTTTCATGGAAAAAAGCAGTTGCTGCTCATTTTTCGGAAAATCACTCACGGTTCCGAAAATGCTCCGGCCTTTGCCCATGATTTCTGGCCATCGCCCGAATCCCCGGCGGACATAGGGAAAGTCTCTCAGTTCGGAGTTGTCAATTTGCGGGACAGTGTCAGAATCCGTCCATTCATGCAGCAGCGTCGTGAGCAACACACCTGCTTCATCTTTGCGGTTTCCAAAGATGCAGACCCTGCCGACCTCTGTGAGCCTGCCGAGCCTGCCGAGCACCTCTTCTATGCTTCTCTCCCAAAAAGGCGAATTCAGCAGATATTCAGCAACATCTGCCAGAGAGCGGAGAATGGCCTCACGCCGATGCAGGGCTTTCTCAGCCTTTTTCTGAGTGGTGATATCATGAATGCGGACAGTGATATATTCAGACAAATCCTCATCTTCCCGAACCCAGGTCAGAAAAAAATTGGTGAAAACTGTTTCGCCGTCTTTCCGGACAAAATATTTCTCCGCTGAGAACTTGTCTGTTTTGCCGGTCATAAGAAATTTCAGATCGGCAATGTCTGATTCGAAGGTTCTGAAAAGAGCCAGTTTTGTCCAGGCCTCCTCAAAAAGCTCCTCCCGTGTGTATCCGAGAATTTCACAGAAGTGGTCATTGACATGAATCCATCCTTTTTCAAGGGAAATAACCGCCATGCCTCCGGGGTCAGCATCAAAATATCCCTGCCACACCCTTTCTTTTCTCAGCAGCAGATGTTCCCTCTGTCTGCATTTGGCAAGTTCAGTCTCCGACCGCATAAGAGATTCGGACAGTTCCACGTCGCGCCGGTCAATGCCTTTCTCCGGCAGAGCCTTTGCAGACTGTTCGTCATACCGCTTTTTTACGATCAGTATGAAAAGTGTGCATATCAGGATGGTGAGGAGCATATCCCCATATCGGGTGGTCCTGACCAGCCACAGCAACGGGAAAAACATAGCCAGAAAAAGACATATCATCCGGAATTGTCTCATGCAAACCTCATTTCACGATGTGCGCTGTGCCATATTTGTGAAAAATAATTCTTTATGATAATCATAATCCGTGCGTAACAAAACAGAGCGGCAATTCCCGACAATGAGCGGAATTTCAGTATTCTTCCTAAGAGCTTCATAAATAATGTCCGGGTTGTTTGCAGTGGCATAATTTTTCAAATTGTGCCCGAACAGATTGCAAATTTGTCTTACATCCGCATTGTTCTGAGATGGGACGCATAAACTCCCGACAAACCATAATATCAATATATTATAATTTGGTAATTCTATGCGAATTTTGTAAAATCGGCTTAGATTATCTATGTGGATACTACAGACAGCCACAGGAAAAATAATTTAATCTGTTGATTTTATTTGATCGGAATTATATTTTTCTGAATGAAAACTGTCAGAAGAACTAAGTCGAATTATGGTTGTTTTACAAAATTCCAACTAAATTCTAACAAGATTTTTAATTTTTTCAACAAAATTCAATTTTGAACTACATATTGATCTAACTGAACAAGTTAAATATTAACCTCAAAACACTCAGAGGGAAAATTGGAGTTTATGCGTCCCTATCTTGAAACAAATTGCAAATTTGTTTCGCATCGGATTGTTGCTCATTCCACCCGGACATTATTTCTGAAACGCTAACTGCTGCGAGTTACGCATTACGCATTGTTTCTCAAAATCTCAAGAACAGTTTTTTCCAGTTTTCTGTTGACAAAGGGTTTTTCCAGATATTCCCGGATACCTGCGGCCTTTGCCTCCTCCTCTGTGATTATCTCTGTGAAGCCGGTGCAGAGAACAACAGGGATATCCGGTCGGATCTGAAGTATTTCCCGGGCCAGCCGGGTACCTGTCATATTCGGCATGGTCATGTCAGTGACAACCAGATCAAAATCCTCTGACGCGCCGCGAAAGATTTCCAGTGCCAGAGTGCTTTCAGTATAAGCAACCACATCATATCCCAGACGTTTCAGCTTTGTCTCAATCATCCGGGCAATGGGCTCCTCGTCATCCACAACCAGAATACGTCCGCTTCCCTTTGAAAACACATCCTTGCATTTCTCCGTCCCGGGTGAGGGCTTATCGCCTGAATGAACAGGAAAGTATATTCTGAATGTGCTTCCGCTTCCCGGTCTGCTGCTCACCGTGATTGTTCCGCCATGCTCCCGGACAATGCCATAAACCGTGGAAAGCCCCAGCCCAGTGCCCTCACTGATTTTTTTTGTGGTGAAATAGGGATCGAAAATTTTTGACAGAATGACCTCTTCCATGCCATGGCCGGTGTCCCTGACGCTCAGGCACAGGTAGCTTTCCGCTTTGTCATGGCTGTCCCCTGAGGGAGGTCCCTCTGTCACAGACCACTGATCACCGATCTCATCTGTTTCCCTCAGATCAATATTCAGTATGCCGCCATTTTCCCGCATGGCGTGATATGCATTGGTGCAGAGATTCATCACGGTCTGATGTATCTGGGTGGGTGAAGCCAGTACGGCTCTGCATTTGTTGTCAATATGATGACTGATTCTGATGGTTGACGGCAGAGTTCCCCGCAGCAGTTTCAGGGCTTCCCTGACCACTGACTGAATCTGTAAGGGCTGCCGTTCGTAATCACTCCTGCGACTGAACCAGAGTATCTGTTTTATCAGATCCGCAGCTCTTCTGCCTGCTTTTTCCACACGCTCAAGATATTGAAAGACTTCGCTGTCAGGGGAGACACAGCCCATTGCCAGTTCCGAATATCCCATAATGGCGCAGATAATATTGTTGAAATCATGAGAAATGCCTCCGGCCAGAGTTCCGACGGCCTCCAGTTTCTGGGCCCGGCGCAACTGGTTCTCAAGTTCGACTTCCTTTGTCACATCCCGAAACACGGAAACAAAATTCACCACTTTGCCATGCGCCCCGAATACCGGGGATATTGCCCATTCTGCTTTGAATGACAGGCCGTTTTTTCTTTTATTGCTGAATGTTCCACGCCATGTTTTTCCCTCTCTGACCATTTCCCACACATTGCTGTAAAAAGAATTCCCATGTTCCCCGCTTTCCAGTATGCTGATATTCTGTCCCGCGGCCTCCTGGGGAGAATAGCCGGTATGCTCCTGAAACACCGGATTCACATACTGGATCACCCCTTCCGGATCAGTGATGATAAAGGCTTCGGCGGCCTGCTCAATTGCCGTGGTCAGACGCTCCCGATCCTTTTCAACCAGAATCCGCTCCGAGCTTTCCTTTCTGAGCCGCCTGTCAGAGTCCGAAAGCCTCACACTGTGTTCATGAAGGCTGCGTTCAAGCCGGTCACGATGAAGTTTGAGTTCCAGATGGGTTCGTACTCTGGCATTGACAATGGCCGGATTGAAGGGCTTGGTGATATAATCCACAGCCCCCAGTTCAAAGCCCAGAGCCTCATTGATATCCTCGCCCATGACCGTAATGAAGATCAGGGGAATATCCCGGGTTGTCTCCTGGGCCTTCAGCCTTTTGCAGACTTCGTATCCGTCCATGTCCGGCATGATAATATCCAGCAGAATCAGGTCAGGATGAGGATCGGACAATGAGCATCTGACAGCTTCGGCTCCGTTCGTGGCGCCGGTGAGAACATATTTCTCTTTTAAATTCTCAGTCAGTATTCTGATATTTGCAGGTTCATCATCAACGATCAGTATTCTCTGCTCCGGAAAATCATTGTCCATTTTTCACCCTCATGCCCGGAAATCCCCAAAATTCAGGTGATTCCGTGTAGTTTCAATTTCACGGCAATGCGGTCATCTTGCAGATCAGATAGAGACAGAACGCATGTCGTCTTCTGATCATTTTCATCAATCGCATTGTAAACAAATTTGTATTCTTCTGCTTTGTCAGGGCCGGTATGTCCTCCTGCAACAGTTTTCCGCGGACAGATACGTTTTCGGACAATTGTATGATTCCCGCCGGAACTGCTTATTTTGCTGATAATATTATCTGCCACCATTTCAATGACTGCCTGGCGTTTGCCTCCCGCGGAAACGCCCTCCTCCGGTGCCATGTTATGGTGTGGTTCCGAAATCCTGTGTCTGATAAGCCGTTCTTTGTAGACTCTCAACACATTGTGAATCTGATATGAGGATATTTCCATGGGCTTTCCGATATCTGTCATCTGAAAAAGATATTATCAATCGACTATCAGGTTTTTAAAACTTGACCAAACAAAATCTGTATTTTCAGAGACTTAAAATTTTGATGAAATTTCATCCCTGCCAATTTCAAAAATCAGAATACTGGCTTCAGATATAAGCCGCTGAATTTGCTGACAGGCATCCCAGGTCCCCTATATAAAGATTTCCAATAAATTCAGTCAGCATAAAAAACTTGACAGTCGAGTGTCAGCATCTTGGAAGGTTCCGCAAAAATATTCCGGGAACACAAACCACACATGCTGACAAGGGTAAGGCGTAAAACGTGAGACATGAGTTGTGAATTGAGCATCACGAATTACGCCCGGATCATCTGTTTCCCCCTCAATCGTCAAAATCTCCCTCGGGACCTTTGTCACTTGTGATCAGTGCGGCGCGTTCGGCAATCTTTTCATGTGTCCACTGGGCAGGGTCCTCAAATCGCTCGGACTTGGGCCCGGGATCATGGGACCCGGCTTTGAGAATGGTGTCAATCACAATGGGCGCGGTGTCCTTTGCATTGAGGATATTCCGCATCATATTATATGCAAAATCCTCAACCCGTCTCACCATGCGTTCCCTGATTTTCTCCGGCTGGCCCATAAGTTTGTTTTCAAAGGGCAGGTTCAGTTTTTTGTAGTTTCCACCTTTCAGCCCCCTGTCTTTGGCATAGGCAGTCATTTCCGCCCAAATATCTTCCGTAACGCCCTCACCCTTGCTCATGATGAAATTGCCGTTCCCATCAAGCTGTGCGTTTCCGTAGTCATTAACCTCAATCCCCCATGAAATCATCTGGAGCGCGGTCGCGACATTGGCCTTTGTGGTCCGGGTTTTTGCGGCAATTTCCATCAGCCGGTCAGAACTGTTTCCCGAAGTGCCGTGCTGCGCGCCGGATACTTTGTATTTTTCCAGCGCGTCATGAATTTGGCTGGTCAGTTCCACCTGTATGCCCTTGCCACTTTCCTCAAGGCCGTGGGTGGAGCCGTTGTTCAGGGCGATCCAGTTGGGGAAAATGCCGTGCGCGTTCAGTCCCTGTATCAGAAACAGTGCCTCTTCCACTGTGGAAAGCCCTTCCTTGCCTTTGATCTCACCCACCTCGGTTTCGTATCCCGCCCATTTCGGCACAAAGGGATACAGTTCCAGGCTGGCAAGCAGATTCCTGTCATCGGGCATATGGGAGGCATCAATGGCAATGGAGGTCATCCCGGCTTCAAACATACTGGGAATTTCCACTTTGGCCGTTTCGATGTCCTTTTCATTTTTTATGCCATAATGATCAGCATGGACAGCTACAGGAATGGTGATATTCAGTTCATTGCAGACTGCATCCACCTGTCGGGCAATATTCCAGTAATTCACCGCGCAATATGCATTGGCGCCGCCCTCTGATTTGGCGATTTCAATGATCAGCGCGGCATTTGCCCGCTGGGCCGCTCTCAGCAAACCCCGGATGATAAGATGATTTCTGCCGTTGGCCGCCATGGCGATGGCGCTGTCTTTTGCGAGCAGGGAAATATCAATGTATTTTCCACTGACAATCAATGCTTTTGAATTCGGAAAAAGTTTTGTGACATTGGGCGGACGCCCCTTTCTGAGGGCTTTTTCAAAATCTGTGCCGGACATGATGGATCTCCTTTCCAAGTCCTTGAATATTACATTCTGATTGGTTCAAAGTTTTAGCCGCATCCGAGGTTTTTATTTCTCTCAGCCTCGGATATTTGGGGTGTTCAGCAACATCCCTCAATCTCGGATGTTTTGATCCGAATAATTTTCTGTTCTGATATCATCAAGAATTTTAAGAACTTGTTCTTCATAGCAGGCAGATGCGGATATTTCTCCCCAGCCTTTCTGAAACTGGTACAGGCCATCATAGGCAGTATCATGATAAGACCTGATTTGATGCGGAATATTTTCATCTTCCAGAATTGAGCCGATAATCTGGGCTTCCACAATGTTTTCCAGAATTGCCATTCTGATATATTTCAGATTGTCATTCATCCAAGTCCTCCGGTTCAAAACATTATTTTAATAAAAATGCCATACTTTTTTCCAAAGATCAATGATTTTATGAGTGTGTTCCCAAAGCGTCGGCAAAAAGTGACAATTCAGGATAATCTGCCGAAATAACTGATACAGACATATAAATATCAGTATCAGCCATTTCAGTTACTTATCAGATTTGCCGTCATTCTGAGAATACACACCTGATTTTATTTGCTCTCAGAACATTGATACACCGTCCCCAGACAATAAATTGCACTTCCCGGAAGACACGCCTGCATAATACCAGAGTTAATTTGGTTGGACAGCAGGCATTTCCTGTGTGAAAATTGGGACATATCAGAAAAAACTTGAACAAAATTGCTTTTTTTGTCAATAGTTCATATTATTGATTGAAAATAGGATTTCATTTGTGAGTTACAGGTTTCCATCAGCCGCTGTTCTGCCATTCCTGATCTCCCGGAAAAAAGGGAATTCATTGAGATTGTCCATTTCATCAGCTTACGGGAATTTATTGGCTGTCGGAAATTTTAAAGTCACTCGGGTCTGGTTTTCCTGAAATCTTTGTTGCTGAAAATTGCCGGTGTGTGTTTATGTTGAGCTTATAAAATTCTGATAATCCGCCGGGAACTGTCGGGAAGATTATTTTCCCCGAGTCTATCATACCACCTTAGCTGTCTGTTAAAGCCATGTCTATCCGTGAAGAATTTGAAGAACGTGAAAAGAACTTTATGTCGCCCCTGGGATGTCTGAGTTCGGAAACACAGGGACGCAAAAGACCGGAACCTCCCTGTCTCATCCGAACCGCGTTTGAGGTGGACAGAGACAGGATTGTGTATTCCAGCGCATTCAGGCGGCTGAAATACAAAACCCAGGTGTTCCTGTCTCCGCTGGGGGATCACTACCGAACCCGCCTGACCCACACACTGGAAGTGGCTCAGATTGCAAGGGCGGTGGCGCGTGCCATGCGCCTGAATGAAGACCTTGCCGAGGCCATTGCGCTGGGGCATGATCTGGGTCATACGCCCTTCGGTCACGGCGGGGAGACCGCTCTGAAAGAAATATTCTCACAAAAATTTGCCCACAGCGAACAGAGTCTCCGTGTGGTTGAAGCCTTGGAGAACAAAGGAGACGGACTGAATCTCACCCACGAAGTCCGGGACGGGATTTTAAGGCATTCCAAAGGATTCGGCAAAATTTTTCCTGACAACCCCGACGCGGAGCCCTGCACTGCCGAGGGAAAAATAGTGAGGCTCGCCGATATTATGGCATACCTGAATCATGATCTGGACGATGCCATCCGAAGCGGCGTGATTAGTGAGGAGCAGGTTCCCGAATCATGTTCGGGGGTTATCGGGCGCACCCATTCCCAGCGGGCCACCACCATGATACGGGACCTTATTTTTTCAAGCAGGGTTCACGATGGGAAGCTTTGTCTGGAAATGAGCGGGGAAATGTGTTCCGCCATGGCCACACTCAGAAAGTTCCTTTATGAAAATGTATATCGTTCCCCCCGTGTTCATGCGGAATTTATGAAGGCAAAGAAAATTCTTTCCGAACTGTATCATTTCTTTCTGGAAAACGAGGACAGGCTTCAGAAAGAGATCATCAATATGGAAATGGAGGGCTGCTGCAATCCCGACACCCAATCCCGTGAGCGCATTGTCTGTGATCTCATCGCCAGCATGACAGACAGATACGCCCTGGACCTTTATACGACAATTTTTTTCCCATCCCCCCTTGTCTGAGAAATTCCGGGAGACATCAAAGTTTGAAAGAGAGGTGCAATTGATTAAGAAAAAACTGGAAAACATAAAAAACCGTATCCGAAAGGCAGCGGAAAGGAGCGGACGAGTTCCGGAGGAGGTTCGTCTGGTGGCAGTGAGCAAGACCATGTCAGCGGACAGAGTCAGAGAAGCAGTTGAATCCGGCATCACCGTTCTGGGAGAAAACTATATTCAGGAAGCCGGGGCCAAAATTGCCGAATTGTCAAATGATTCCGTATCCTGGCATTTTATCGGCCATCTCCAGACCAACAAGGCCAAATACGCGGTCAGGCTTTTTGATCTTATCCATTCCGCTGATTCTCTCAGGCTGGCCCGGGAACTGAACAAACAGGCAGGAAAAATCGGCAAAATTCAAAACATACTCGTACAGGTCAATATCGGGGAAGAGACTTCAAAATCCGGGGCGCATATGAAGGATGCGGAAAATCTGATCAGAGAAATCAGTCTGCTGGAAAACCTCTCTGTCAGGGGACTGATGAGCATTCCCCCGTTTTATAATGAGCCTGAAAAGGTCCGTCCCTGCTTTTCACAGCTCAGGGAACTCCGGGACCGGATTCGGAAATCGGCCATGACCAATATCTCAATGGACGAGCTTTCAATGGGCATGACCGGAGATTTTGAAGCGGCAATTGAGGAGGGAGCTACGCTTGTGCGTATCGGGACGGCGATTTTCGGGGAGAGAGGATAGGTCTTCACGTCCGAACCATGTAAAACAATTTTGCAAATTGTTTAAGGCCCGTGGGTCGGCATGTTTGCGGTCGGGTAGCCGGGGGGATAATCGGGACACTGCGTCAATTTTCTGACGGGCGGTTTTCCGGACGACCCCGTCAGCACCGGGTGTTCTCTCACCTTTGCCGGATGTGACCCGCCTCAACTGTTTTCTGGGCAGCTTTCCGGCAAGTATCTCTCCGTCGTCAATACCGACTGATGCCTCAAATTTGGCATATTTTGCGTGAATATGCGGCAAATTATGATGTTTGCTGTCAAGCAGATACATACGGATAATTATTCCGTAAAACATTGAAATAATAGGCATGTGGTCTCCCATTCGTAATGGTTGTTTCTCAGGCACTCCGACAGGACAATAGAGGTAGGACAGCCAGTTACCCGACTGCCCCCTCACAGACCCCTGCGTGCGGAATTGCCGCACAAGGTTGAATGCTTGGTTGGCAGGATTATTCGAAAACTGCATCGGGTCACGATAGTGTATTGCGTATTCGATTGAATTCTTCACAGGCAGCGGCCAGTGAATCCGGCGGCGGCGATTCCAGTGGTTTATTATCTCTGCAAATATATGCAAGTTTGTCGATAAAGGGATGGGTACCCTTTAGCTCAGAGATTTTGCCATATGTGTTTTTGTAGGTTTCTTTGTCCATCCAGGTGGGCTATCCAAGTTTGAATATGCCACTTGGGTATAATGTAGGCTATTGGCTCATTATTGTTCCTGGGAGGAAGCCTTGTCCTTTCCAACTGCAAGCCGGTGAAACAGGCCTGTTTTCTTTTGCCGTCTCAGTTCTCTGATCGTCCAATTCTCAATTATTGCCTGTTTTTCATAGGATTCTCTCACCAGATCATCTTCGATCTTCAGCAACTCATAGTAATGAGACCAACTCAGTTTGTCTGACAATTTCTCACATACCGGATATTTGTCGTACAGTTGCCTCATATAGTTCAGATTGCTCCTGCTGAAACCTTTGCCATATCTCAGTCTGAGGTCTTTTGACAATTTTTCCAAAAGGTGCTTCCCGTATTCGGCTTTTATTTTTCCGCCCTGCTCAAATTCAATTATATATTTCCCAATCTGCCAGTAAGCATGAAGCATCTCTGTATTGGTGGTGCTGTAGGAATGGTGATATTCAGATATTTTATTCTTGTAATATCAGCATGATGAGCATAATCATGTCACCACTTCCACAGCATTACCATATTCTGCATATCTGGTTATATCTTTCATAGCTTCCCAATTTGTGTGACACTGTCACACTTTTTATAAATTCGTGTTAAACGGTGGCGAGGGTTCTGCTGGTTTGCCTGTGAGGTCGGCTTCCGGCCTGTCGGCCACACTTTGGCCGGGTGGGACTTTCACTGCGTGTCCGTTTCATTCCCAATGCCACGGCAAGCCCCGCAGAGGGAAGAATGACCAACCGCATTCCTCAGCGCCGGAGCAAGCTCTGCAAGGAGGTGTCAAAGCGATCACCCACTGGGCAACGGTATCGAATTTCACGGACTTGCGCCCGATCCCGTCGATCCGGATTTATCTTGACACGATCAACATGTGGTTATGTGCCATATGTGCCCTTATACATGATGTCTGTTTGCTCTTGGTATTGTGTCAGCTTTCTATTCTTAAAACCGCCTTTTTGGTATCAGAAAAGTGGTTTTAAAGGCAAACATGGCCATATTTTATCATCAATGTTCCATAAATTCAGCATGTTGGCTTGGTCCGACCCCAATTTCACCGCACAATCCTTATTCGTTCCTGTGACAAAAGCAACACCTGATATATCGTTCCACACCGTAAGATACAACAGATCCCGCACAAATCCTTATTGAAAACAAAGTTGATGAACGGGTTTTCATAAATCTGTCAGTCAGGTTTTATACCCCATTTTTCTGTAATTTTCGAAAACATACCGCTACTGAGGATAAGTGATCTTCCCTGACTGAAAGCATTTAATATTTTTTTATTTTCACCGTAATTTTTGTAAACCGCGAGATATGCGGAAGTGTTTTCTATTGGCGGGGAATGTCTGTACTTGTGAGCAATTTTTTTCTTTTCAAGAAAGTACCCTGTCGAATGGACAAAGCCTGCAACACCGTCGATACGTCCTTTGTCAAGTTTGAGGAAATTCTGGATATTATTGTTAACCGGAAATTTGGTGATCTATTCCGCTGAATCGAAGTTCTGACCGTATGACCAGTCCCTGATCGTTCCTATCTCATATCCTTTTAATGAGTTCAGACCGTTCCATTTTTCTTTGTTTTTTTTGAGAAAATAGACAACCGCGGCATCGTTACTGACCGGGAAATCGGAAAATATGAATTCTTTTAATCTGATGTCAGTTTTTGTAAAGGGGAATATTCCGTGACACTGCCCTTTTTTTACCATTCTTTTTCCTCTTGCCCAGGGAACGGAATACAGATCAATAGTGAATCCCGCGGCATGAAAGGATTCTCTTATAACATCCCATGACATACCTTTTATAAGATGCGAATCCTTTCCGGGAACAACAATCTCTTTTGTAACAGCCTGTTCAGTATCCGTTAAAAAAGAAAAAGGCGGATAAAAACGGTCTGCAACAAGTCTGGCTATCTTCTCCTCCGCAAAAGAATTCGAGCAGGTTATGATGAAAAAAAATACTGTGAATATATTTCTGAACATGATTTCCTCCTTCTTTGATGATCCTGTAAAAAGTCATTTTTTCAAATCTGACATTAATAAAATCAACAGGTTAAACTGATTAAAATATTCGATTTCAGACTTTTCACATATTCATCTTCTTTGGATTATAAATAAAATTTTATAAAGCAAATAGAGGTAGGACAGCCAGTTACCCGACTGCCCCTCACAGACCCCTGCGTGCGGAATTACCGCACAAGGTTCCTCAGAGTTACTCGCTTCGGTGCTCCGTACCGAATGATACGGCTTTGCTATTCTCCGCAGTGAGGTTTGCTCCGCTTGTCGGCTCAACATTGTCCGGGCGCAGTTTCCTTTGCGGACTGCGTAACTCTTGCTCACCCCTTCCCCGTGTGACCGGTGTTACCGTCTAAGAGTACTATGGGTGAGTATG
>Ga0233403_10000886_pt1 | contig 14348 bp, 12 predicted proteins | sample Na_oxic_1_MG_FD_179866 | JGI IMG/M metagenome (GOLD analysis project Ga0233403, IMG submission 179866) | Seawater microbial communities from Saanich Inlet, British Columbia, Canada - Na_oxic_1_MG | ecosystem: Environmental > Aquatic > Marine > Inlet | place: Canada: British Columbia | collected...
TGGTCGAGAATTTTTTCACCCCAAGAGTACAACGAATTTTAAAAAACACAACGAATTTTCTACGATTCTGAGGTGCTTGCAAAACGCTGAAAAAGGCGTTTATATTTCAATTAAAATCAATAAAAACAAATGCTTATATAATTTTTTGTGGGTTCACAAGTGAGTTTTGTTCGAGACGATTCGTTGTGTTTTTTTTAAAATTCGTTGTACTCAGTTTGGAGGTGAAAAATGATTAAACTTTTGAGCAAAAATTTAACACCCTAGGTGAAACCTATGGAATTATTTAAGGCTTCAATTAAAAACCTTATTATATGTCCGTGAATTGGCGAAGGTATTATTGTCTGGTTCATCTTGATTTCACCTGCAAGCCTTTTGGCACTATCCATATTTCCGCTAATTCAAATAACCCTTGGGCTAATAAAGCTAACACGGCGGCGGGTATCGCGCCTTGTAAAATCAAACTGATATCGTCTAAACGAATCCCGGTTAAAATCGGTTGCCCATAACCACCGGCCCCAATTAAAGCGCCCAGAGTTGCGGTACCAATATTGATGATGGCTGAGGTTTTAATGCCAGCCAAAATGGAGCGATAAGCCAATGGCAATTCAACCAATCGTAAACGCGCCATCGGAGGCAATCCTAATGCTTCAGCGGATTCTCTCAGTTGGGGTGAAATATCATACAATCCCACATAAGTATTGCGGACGATAGGCAACAGACTATATAAAAAAAGGGCCGCAATGGCTGGGGAATTGCCAATGCCTAACAATGGAATCATAAACACTAAGATGGCTAACGAAGGAATGGTTTGAATCGTGCCGACGATTCCCAAAATGATTTGCCCCAGTCGGCTATATTTAAACGCTAAAATGCCTAATGGAATGGACAACACAATGGCCGCAAACAATGAAATGCTGACCAAAAAGAGATGTTCAATCGTGAGTTGGTACAAACGATGCCAGAAATTTTCTTCGGGAATGTCAACGTTAAGGGCCAATTTCTCCGCTAAAAAATCAGCGGCGATTTGGTTTTCTGGCACTTTATCCAATTTAGCGCGGCCATTCATTTGCGTCATCTCCGCCTCAGATATCTTGCCCTCTAATTGTTGTAAGGCTTTGATGACTTCTTTGGGCATACGTTCTTGTAAGTCAGCGCGATAGATGAACAGCGGATAGTATTGGGGAAAATGTTGCAAATCATCTTCCAACACCAGCAAATCATAGTAGGCTATATCACCATCGGTTGAATAGGCATTAATGACATCAATGGCACCATTATTCAGCCCTTGATAGGAGAGATCATGCTGGAGTCCGCGCACGTCGGTTTGCGGCAATTGATAAGTTTGACGCAAACTTTGCCAGCCATCATTGCGAGCCATGAAGCTTTCGCCAAATCCGAATTTGAGAAAAGGATAATGCCGCAAATCAGAAATCTTGCTAATGCCATATTTTGCAGCGACGGATTTTTTCATGCTAATCGCATAAGTGCTGTTAAAATCCAGCGGTTTGGTCATGAGTATATTGTCTTGAAGCAGTCGCCCACGAATGTCGTCAAGTGTCTTCAATCCGCGCCCGGCAAACAATTCTCGCGTCATGGTACCAGTGTACTCTGCATAAATGTCAATATCACCTCTCAATAGGGATTTCCAAAGGACTTGACTACCACCCAATTCGCGTAGATGAATGGCTTTAACTCCGGCATGATTGACTAAATGGGTCATCAATTCACCCAAAATGACACCTTCTGTATGTATCTTGGAACCGATTTTAACGGTCAAATCCTCTGCTGCTAAGAGCGTCGTGTGTGTCATCATAAAGCACACTAAAATTAACCAAGATTTTTTCATGATGGGTTTCCCGTCAAAGCCTCAAGAGGACTACGTTGTGCATTGATAAATTGGGTGACAAACGGATCGGCTGGGGTATGAACAAGTTCTGGCAAACTCCCCTGTTGAACGATCTGTCCATCACGCAATAATATAATGAGATCGCCTAAAAATCCGGCTTCACCAATGTCATGGGTGACGATAACGACGGTTTTGCCCAAGGTTTGAAAAATTTCTTTCAGATCGGTTTGCAGCTCCGAACGAATCATCGGATCGAGTGCGCCAAGTGGCTCATCAAGTAAGAGTAAATCGGGTTCAAGTACCAACGCACGCATTAAACTGACACGCTGCCGTTGTCCACCGGATAATTGTGTGGGGAAACGACTTAGCATGTCCATCGGTAATTGGGTCAATTGCGCGAGTTCGGCTACGCGCTTATCAATGCGAGCAGTAGGCCAACCTAAATAGTGTGCCATCAACGCAATATTTTGGTAAGCGGTAAAATGAGGAAACAGTCCCCCTTCTTGAATGACATAGCCCATTTTATGCCGGAGGGTGAGTGCATTTTTTCGCGTGATGGGTAGGCCTTCAAAAAGGACCGTGCCACCATAGTCTGGTTGAATGAGGCCATTGATTATGCGTATCAGGGTTGATTTACCAGAACCGCTTTGCCCTAACATCATCGTGGTTTTGCCTTCTGGAATAAACAGATCAATGGATTTTAAGGCCATTGTCGAACCATAAGTTTTTGAAATGTTTTTTAGTTGTAGCATTTTATATAAATGTTTTTTAGTTGTAGCATTTTATATATATGTTTCCTCGTTCCCAAATTCCATTTGGAAATGACTGTAGCGAAGAGAAGCTTCGCTCTTTGCCTCGCGTCTTTGAATGAATGATCTCCGCTTTGCTTCGTTACTTCGTTTCCCAAACAGAAAAAAAACATAACGACAGGGATTGCATATAAGAAAGGATTTAAAAAAAAACATAACGACAGGAATTGCTTATAAAAAAAGGATTAAAAAACCATAACGACGGGTTCGAGGTTATATCCTGTCGTTAAAAATTAGAGTTTCGTTATCTCTGGTTTTTAATCCTTTCTTATATGCAATCCCTGTAGTTATTTTTTAAGCTATTGTTTTTATTAGGAAAATTTCTGAAAATGTGATAAATAAAGGATTTAAAAAAAAACATAACGACAAGGATTGTATATAAGAAAGGATTTAAAAACAATAACGACGGGATTGTATAATCAAAATGGATTGGTTCGAGGTTGTTAAAAATTAGAATTTCGTTATCTCTGGTTTTTAATCCTTTCTTATATGCAATCCCTGTCGTTATGTTTTTTTGCTAATGCTTTAGAAGGATTTAAAAACAATAACGACAGGATTGTATAATCAAAATGGATTGGTTCGAGGTTGTTAAAAATGAGAATTTCGTTATCTCTGGTTTTTAATCCCTTCTTATAAGCATAAGCAATCCCTGTCGTTAGTTTTTTTTAACTACAACCCACCCATACACACATATTTGATTTCCAGAAAATCATCTATACCATATTTAGAACCTTCGCGCCCTATCCCAGATTCCTTTACACCGCCAAAGGGAGCAACTTCGGTGGAAATAATGCCCTCATTCACACCTACCATACCATATTCGAGTGCCTCCGATACGCGCCATGCGCGCCCCAAATCGCGGCTATAAAAATAGGCGGCTAACCCAAAGGGCGTATCATTCGCTAAGGCAATCGCCTCTTCTTCTGTTTTGAAACGAAAGAGCGGCGCGACAGGACCAAATGTCTCCTCCCCAGCTATCTGCATATTGTGCGTCACATCGGTTAAAATCGTTGGTTCAAAAAAGGTGCCTCCCAGTGCATGACGCTTTCCACCACAGGCGATTTTTGCGCCTTGGGCGACAGCATCGTTTATATGCTCTTCCACTTTTTCGACAGCCGCCATATTGATCAGAGGTCCCTGTTGTGTTTTTCCTTTTAGCCCGTCTCCAACCGTTAGTTGACTCACTGCATCTGCTAATTTAGCGGCAAATTCATCATAAACCCCTTCTTGAACCAATAAGCGATTGGCACAAACACAAGTTTGCCCCGTGTTGCGATATTTAGAAGCAATGGCTCCCACAACGGCGGCATCTAAATCGGCATCATTAAATACAATAAAGGGCGCGTTGCCACCCAGTTCTAAGGACACTTTTTTCACGGTGCCAGCGCATTGTACCATCAGAGATTTACCGACAGTGGTAGAACCAGTGAAAGACAGCTTTCGTACCAATGGATTATTCGTTAATTCTGCCCCAATCTCTTTGGAGTTTCCGGTGACAATATTAATGACTCCTTTAGGAAATCCTGCTCTTTCTGCCAACTCTGCTAACGCCAATGCTGAAAAAGGGGTGCTGGTAGCCGGTTTGACGACAACGGTGCAACCCACTGCTAAAGCAGGTGCAATTTTACGGGTAATCATGGCATTGGGGAAATTCCAAGGCGTAATGGCAGCCACAACACCTATCGGCTGTTTAATCACAACGATACGCCGCCCCGGCATCGGTTCAGGAATCACATCACCATAAACACGCTTGGCTTCCTCGGAAAACCATTCAATAAAAGAGGCACCATAAGCCACCTCGCCGACAGATTCAGCCAACGGTTTACCTTGTTCAGCCGTCATCAATATAGCCAAATCTTGCTGATTTTCCATAATCAGGTTGAACCAGCGGCGCATAATCGCAGCACGTTCTTTAGCCAATTTATTGCGCCATTCTGGCATTGCGGCATGGGCGGCTGCGACAGCTTTGTACGTTTCGCTTTGCCCCATAACAGGTATTGTGCCAAGCGTCGTGCCATCGGCGGGATTTGTCACATCAATAGTCTTCCCTTCGGCATTATCAAGCCATTGATTATTTATATAAGCTTGTTGATGGAACAAACTGGGATCAGTCAGTTGCATGGGATATTCCTCAATATAGTGTTTTTGGTTTAGGCATGACGATTATTTAATTTGAACGCTTTATTTTTAAGCTATTGAAATAAAAAGGTTTATTAAAAAGTGTTCATCTTAAATATAACGACAAGGATTGCTTATAATAAAGGATAAGACTTTGCTGTGAGATTAAGTCTCACCCTCATTTATTTCGAGGTGAAACTTAACGACATTTTGACTAAATAAGCTGCTTGGTACAATCTAATCCTTTATTATAAGTAATCCTTGTCGTTATAAATGGTTTAAAAAAAACTTGATCATCGAGTGCTACACTTTGTAGAATTTAATATAACTCAATGAGCAAGCTTTTTCAACGAAAATAATAACGACAGGGATTTAGGAACGGGCGCATTTCCATTTTCACGATTTTTTTTCATTTAACCCCGTTAGGGTTAAACGGTTCAAATACGTATTTTCCATAGGTTTCACCTATGGCTATTTATGTTTCACCCCGTTGGGGTTAAAAAATTTCGTTGATGTATCAACCCCGAAGGGGGTTAAATATGAATAGCCACCGATGAAATCGGTGGAACTGGTATTGCCCCAAACGCGAAAAATGCCTAAAGCTAAAGCTTTGGATTCCAAAATTTCAATTAATTCGTTTGACTAAAGAACATAATGCGTGTATAATCTTAAGTTATTGATTTTATTAAGTTTTTTCTCGTTCCCAACGTCTTCGTTGGGAATGCATATCGTGACGCTCCTGCGTCACACCTTATAAAAAAAATGGTGAATTATGCTAAAACGTTTTAGTCGACGCTGGAGCGTCGTAGTATGCATTCCCACGCTGGAGCGATGGGAACAAGGAATTTTAATCAGTGAACTGGCGAAGGTATTAAAATAAGGCAGGTTAATTTATGTCAAAATATCATTTTAAAAAACCTCTTATCGGGGCTACTTTATTAGCAACGGCTTCTACTGCCGCTAAAGCGGGTGATGGTGGAGGAGTAAGCGAGGGTGGGAAAAGCCAATTGGGTGTTAATCACCTGACTTTGGAAGAACTGCCATCGGAGAATATTAAAATATGTCTTCCTGAAGGAATGAGCAAGACAGCAGAAAATGGCAATTTTCATTTTATGCCTGATAGTATCTCTGTGGTGATTCCACCCCATGAAACCAACACAGTCAAATTGGGTTTTGTGGTTTCACATATGGTTTCTCACGAAGAGGATCATGTGCTCATTTTGATTTATAGCCAACAAAAAACACCCTCACCACAGATACCAACTCCCAAATCCCTTAATAAACTCGAATTGGATTTAAGTTCGGTGCAACTTGTTGGGCTTTACAATATTCCAGCTTTGAATCAGGAACCACAAGGAGAAACACCTATAGGTCAAGCCAGCCCTGCGCCTCGCTCAAAGATGGAATTTGACGTTAACCTTAATACATTATCTATACCAAACCTTATGAGGGATGGTGTCAATGAAATCTATTTGCAAGCGGCCTTGCTGAAAAAATCTGACTTTGCAAGTGGTCAGTTTGATATGATGATTCTTTCTGAGGTGGATACCATCCGTTTTGAGCAGAATGCGTGTCCAGAGGATCATATTGTTTTTGGTGCTGAGAATGAATCAGGTGGCAAGTCATTGGTAGGCAATACGTCAGGGAGTGGTGGAAAATCAGAGGGGAGCAGAGCTGTACTGGGTGTTAATGCACTCCGCTTGGAAGAAGCACTTGGTCGTAATGTCACAATCTGTTCGCCCGAAAATGTCAGTTCAGTCGGTGACATTCACTTTATCCCTGATAATAGTGCATTGGTTTTTGATCCATTTTCCTACGCAACTATTGAATTAAACTTTTGGGTATCTGATGTGCTGCCTGATGACATAGATAGGGTTTTAGTATTGGGTTATAGTCCGATATTAGCTGATAAACCACAGGTTCCAACACCTTCATCTCTGAATAAATTTGGGCTAGATTTATCAGCTTTTGAAATTTTTGCCGTTTATAACATTCCAGCTCAACCGTTACTGGCTCAAAAACCAACACGCCTTGGGATTGCAAGCTCTCAACAAACTTCCAAACAGATCATTAAAATTAACTTAGATACCTCTGTATTACCTGCTTTTATAAACTCTAATGAAAATATTTATGTACAGGCTTGGTTGATGCCGCGTTCTGATTTTGATGAATTCGGCGGAATCGGGGGTAGTATGATCCTTTCCGAGGTTGATACAATCCGTTTTGTACTGGAATGTCCAAAAAATGACACTCAATGATTGTCAACACAAGAGGAGAACAATTGTTATGTCTAATTTTAAGTTTAGCAAGCTCAAGAAGCCTTTACTGGGTGCTGCTTTGTTGAAGACTGCCACGGTACTTATGGGAAAATCAAATGAAAGAGGATGCAGAAGTGAAGTCGGAAAAAACCAACTTGGCATTAACGACCTGATTTTAGAAGAAACGCCAGGAAATGGAGCCATAATATGTACGCCAAAAGAAACTGAAACTGCCCCAACCAGTGAGTTAGCGTCTCAATGGATGCCTTCCGATCTGATAGTCGTTGTTGATCCTTTTGAAACCAGCTTTGTTGAAATAGTTTTCAGTATTCGTGAGATGTTCCCACATGATGAAGACCATGTATTGTTACTGGTTTACAGTCAGAAATTCATGCCCTCTCCAGAGATATTGACACCCAAGTCCAGAAACCAATTTCAACTGGATATCAATACGTTAGAAGTTCTGGGAATATACGATATTCCTGCTCAACGTTTGTTTAAGCTTCCCTCAACACGTATAGGGTCAGCCGTTCCGAGATATTGTTCTATAGTGTCATTTGGCGTAAATTTGGATACAAGTGTGTTGCCTACCATGATGGCAAAACGGGAGAGCATCTATTTACAAGCGGCATTGCTACCACGCTCTGACTTTGAGGCGGGAAACTTTGAACAAAACATGATTCTGTCTGAAGTTGATGTCATCAGTTTTGTAAAAAATGAATGTCCAGAAGGTATGCAGAGTTTTACTGAAAGTACTGAAAGTGCGGAGACAGGAGCAGTCGTTATAACAAAATAATTGTGCAATGGGGCAGCCATTAAGTATCGGGCAGACACACAGGTTTGCCCCTACAAAATTCCGCGAATTATCGTATTGTTGGCGGGGTGATTGATCTTGGGGCTTATGAGCTTCAGTAGTTTTTATTTTGCAGGATAGTACAACGGATTAGCGGTATTAACGGATTGATGAGAGAGTATTTTCCATTCGCTCATAATCCATCTCATAATCCATCCGTTCATTCCCCTGATCCGTTGTACTAAACAATAACTACAGGGATTGCATATAAGAAAGGATTTTTAATCACTATTATTTCATTAACTTATTGATTTATAACGTTTTTTATTGTTTTCACGCGCTGGTGTGGGAACCAGAAAAAAAAAACAATAACTACAGGGATTGCATATAAGAAAGGATTTTTAATCGCTCGGATTTTATTAACTTATTGATTTATAAAGTTTTATAAAAAGTTAGCCTAAATGACGGGAACGATCTCTAAAAAAAAACTTGGGTAGAAATCCTTTCTTATATACAATCCCTGTAGTTATGTTTTTTAATCCTTTCTTATATACAATCCTTGTAGTTATGGTTTTTAATCCATTCTTATATACAATCCCTGTCGTTATGGTTTTTAATCCATTCTTATATACAATCCCTGTCGTTATGGTTTTTAATCCTTTCTTATATACAATCCCTGTCGTTATGGTTTTTTAATCCTTTTTTGTCTCCAATCCCTTCCGTTATTGTCATAAAATCATTAACGAAAATTAAATTGGTATAATATGCTGGAAGTAAAAAAACATGATCATCAAATGATAAGCTATTATCAATCCGTTTAATCCGTTAATCCGTTGCACTAATCAGTTTTATGGAACCAGACACCATCAAAAAGCAAAAAACATCATGGCATCGTTTATTGGCGAGATTACTTGAACTCGTGCTATCTCCTGTTAATATTGAGGTATTACCAGATGTGAGTGTGATGACTGATCCCCCAGAGGCGGATATCTTATTATTGAGACGACAGGTAGCTCAATGGACTGCCGCTCAACGCGCCTTATTGCCCGATGGCATTAGGGATAGCAAAGCTTCCCATATTTTGATAGAATTTAAATATACCGAATCATTTAATGAAGATGCGCTTGCCCAAGCCATTGGTTATAACTTTTTTTATAAACGCGCCAAAAAATTAGCCAAGAAAGAGCTACAAACAGTCATACTCAGTGCCAAAACGCCACAGCCAAAAGCTTTGAAACGGCTTGATTATTTTGAAACCCGAACCGTCGGTGTTTATCATTCTAAAAAACCGATGTCAGAGCCCGTTTTATTACTATCACTCAATGATTTGTCCAATGAACCACACAATGCTTGGATTAAATGTTTTGCCAGCAAGAAAAAGGTTAAAGAAGAAACCCTGAAACACCTTAAAACTTTAGATTTGATTTCTGATGAGTTAACAGACTTTATTAGTGGTTTAAGGAAAATTTGGTCTATTTTTTCAACAGGAGGAGCCAAAATGAAGATGAATTTTACCCCTGAAGAAGTCGCTGAATTTGGAAGAGATTTCGGAGATATCTGGTTAGCGAGACTCACGCCATCTGAACGATTAGCAGGACTCGCGCCATCTGAACGGTTAGCGGGATTAAAACCATCTGAACGGTTAGCGGGATTAAAACCGGAGGAAATTGAAGACTACCTCAAACAGCTTAAACAGCAGGCACATTGATTTAATTGATGGTAGAAGGCGTTAAATTTTTTGATATGATTCTACTCAGGAAATTTCATCCTTTTGTTTGAATCAGAAAACCATAACGACAGGGATTGGAGACTAATACCTTCGCCAATTCACGGACATATAATAAGGTTTTTAATTGATGCTTTAATTCCATAGGTTTCACCTATGGCTATTTACGTTTCTCACCAAAGGGGTTAGGAAATTTTAGTTGAGGAAAAAAATGTTGAGGTGTCACCCCTTCGGTGTAAAATGTGAATAGCCATAGGTGAAACCTATGGAACATGAATCGGGGAAAACCATAATTTTAATCCGTGAACTGGCGAAGGTATTATATATAAGAAAGGATTTTTAATCACTTTATTAACTTATTGATTTATAACGTTTTATCAAAAATTAGCCTAAATGACGGGAACGATCTCTCAAAAAAACGAGAACCTTGAGTAGAAATCCTTTTTTATATACAATCCCTGTAGTTATGGTTTTTTAATCCGCATCGATTATCACGATGAGCGCGCCGGCGTGTGAACCAGAAAACAAAACACCAGAAATTCACAATTGATAATTTTAGATATATGTCTCCAGCAAACACTTACGATGAATTTATTAAAGGACTCTGGAAAGAAAATCCAGTCCTTGTACATGTATTGGGCTTATGTCCCATGTTGGCTGTCACCAATACTGCGATTAATGCCCTTGCAATGGGATTGGCGACTTTTTTTGTATTACTTGGTTCCAGCATCCTTGTTTCCTCGTTTAGGCATTTAATCCCTAAACAGGTACGCATCTCTTGTTATATTATTATTATCGCGACTTTTGTGACAGTCGCAGATTATACCTTGTTGGCACTCGTACCTGAAGTGCATAAGGAATTGGGCGCATTTGTGCCTTTGATAGTGGTTAATTGCATGATTTTAGGTCGTCAAGAGGCTTTTGCCTCGAAGAATCGGGTTGGTTTAGCCGCAGCGGATGCGATAGGCACATCTATTGGTTTTATGTTTGCCCTATTTAGTTTGGGTGCGGTTCGGGAGATTTTAGGTAATGGTTCATTGTTTGGCGTATCACTATTTGGTCCTCATTTTGAGCCTTGGATTATCATGCTCCTGCCACCGGGCGGATTTATTATGCTTGGCGTGATATTGTTGTTATTCAATTGGATCAATGAAAAGAAGGCGAGTGCTATGCTTGCTACCACTGAAAGGAAAACTGCCTGATGGATAATTCTCTGATTTGGATTTTTGTCAGTGCTTTACTGATCAATAACTTTGTCTTTTCTTACTTTCTTGGATTATGCCCCTTTTTTGGGGTATCGGGTAAAGTGGAAACGGCTTTTCGTCTAGGATTGGCTAGTACCTTTGTTATGTTGATCACGGCACTTTGTACTTGGTTCCTTAATACCTATATATTGGTACATGCACCCTATTTGCGCTTGATCAGTTTTATTGTGGTGGTTGCCAGTACGGTGCAATTTGTTGAAATGGCGATTAAGAAACTTAGCCCTGCTTTATTTCGCGCTCTGGGCATTTACCTACCGTTGATTACCACCAACTGCGCTATTCTTGGTTTTGCCATTTTTGCGACGAATCGTGGTTATGGATTGTTGGAAGGGTTGATTTATGCGTTGGGTGCTGGTGGGGGGTTTACTTTGGCGTTGGTACTGATGGCGGGAATCCGTGAAGAAAATGAATTGTCAAGTGTGCCTACTTTAATGAAAGGCACTGCCATGAGCATGATTATTGCGGGTATTCTGTCAATGGCATTTATGGGATTTTCAGGATTGTTTAGTTCTTGAATTACTAATACTCGATGATCAAGTTTTTTCACAAGTAAGTCTGTCTATAACTACAAGGATTATTTATAATAAAGGATTAAATCATCAGAAGTTCGAATACGTTAAGTGCCTTCACCAAAAATTTTCAGATTATTCACCGCATCAGTTTTTTCAAAAAAACGATGATCTAATCCTTTTTTATAAGCAATCCTTGTAGTTATAGAGCAAGCTTCCAAAAACTTGAACATCGAGTAATAGCCCACCGACATTAAAGGTGGGCTATCTATTTTTTGACATAAACGACCTCATCTGCTAATATTGATGACTAAAATAATTGATAATTGAATAACTGAAAATATTGAATAACTGAAACTCATGTTTGACTATATTTTTGCGATTTTAGGCTTGGGCGTGCTGTGTTCAGCTTGGGGAGTATGGCAACTGTGGCTTGAAAAATATCATACTAATACAACAAATCTCAAATCAGGATGTTCCACTTGCAACCATGCGGATTGTCATAAAAAATAATGGGAATCCAAACGTTTAGTTTGTAGCTGGGGTGTTAAATCTGTCAAAAAATGACCGATAATTTTTCACCCGATGTTCCACCGATTTCATCGGTGGCTATTCACATTTAACCCCTTTGGGGTTGGTACATCAACGACAATTTCTAACCCCGAAGGGGTAAAACATAAATAGCCATAGGTGAAACCTATGGAAATATGGAAAATATATGAATCCAACCCCAACGGGGTTGAACAGATTTAACACCCCAGGTTAAATGTGAATAGCTACCGATTCCATCCTTGTAGTTATAGAATTCGTTCATTGCGATAAATCGGCGAAGAAATCCTTTTTTATAATCCCTGTAGTTATAGAATTTGTTCATTGCGATAAATTCGCGAAGAAATCCTTTCACTGACAACTATTCACTGAATCACTGAAAAATGAAAAACGTCACCTACGCATTCATTTTGATTTGTTTGACTGTTTTATCCTCTGGGGATGTGTTGTCAAATGATAAAAACGCTTCCACTCCTCAAACAAGCGCAGAGAATAAAGAGGGCAAACTGCCTGTTTCTGGCAAAGTGAGTATTGATTACTCACGACACAAAGGTAATATTGATGACAGGGCGATCGGATATGGGCTTTCGTTAAAGTTCAAAAAAATTGCAAATCATGAAGTATTCCTAAAGATAGAGGGAGATAAGGGTGAAATACAGCACATGACTTACACAGATGAACTCGAAGCCAGCGCGTTAGATATTTATCATCTGAATGACATTTCAGGGGTTTATGGAAAAGTGAGTTATTATAGAAATGAACCCAGAGGTTATAAATACCAAAGGCGTATAGGTGGAGGCTATTTGCATACCTTCTATCAAAATAATTTAGATAAAAATGGATTAGATAAAAAAGAATTAAAATTAAAAGAAAAATCCTTTAAAAGCAGAATCGGCTACCAACATCGGAGCAATCGTTACACCACAAATGTTGATGATAATCAAGATTATTTACAATTGGGCAGTCGATTAAGACATCCTCTGATGAAAAATATCTCTTTGTTTACAGAACTCAATTATATGATAGATTTTTCTGATTCAAAGGATTATGAAATAGAGAGTTTGTTGTCATTGCTTTTCTATGTCAATAAAAAAATTGACATTAAAATAGAATATGAAAGGCTTTATTCCAATATTCCCGTGTTTGAGAAAGAGAAGACTGATTCCTATTTAGGCACCAGTTTAATCTATAAATTCTGAGGCACTTGTAGAGTCACGAAACCTTCAAGGTTTTTGGAAACCTTGAAGGTTTTTTGTGGTTGCCCTATTTCTTTTGTGCTAAAAAAAAAGCGACATGCCCCGCTGTTTGCTGACGAATAATTTGCCAGTTATCTGGTAAATTGGGTGTCAAACCACCTTTCATTTCTAAATATATAAGGGCGTGTGGATTAAGCCAACCTCGTTGCTCTAATAAAATACAACTCTGACTCAGTAAATCGCTATCAAAGGGGGGATCCAAAAAAACAATATCAAAGGCGGAAGCCGTTTTTTTGAGAAAGGCGAGGGCATTGGCACAAATAATTTCCACTTTGTTAGTAGCTAATGTCGTCACTTGTCGCTTCAAATCTTGCACAATGTCACGCTCTTTTTCGACTAACAGTGCTTGTTTGGCACCACGAGAAATGGCTTCTATGCCCAATGCACCTGAACCAGCAAATAAATCTAAGCAGCGGCTTTCAGGTAAGTGCATCGTTAACCAATTAAATAAGGTTTCACGCACACGATCCGAGCTTGGGCGTAAGCCCGGCTTATCAGGCACTTCCAGTTTGCGCCCTCGCCATTGCCCGCCAATAATTCGTACTTTTCCCTTCATTTTCAATGAGTTATATTGTTTAATTCAATCTAAAACTTTAACCCCCTAAAACTTTAACCCCTTCATTGCTACCCAATAGTAATACATCCGCAGGGCGGGCAGCAAATAAACCATTGGTAACAACACCAGTGATTTCATTGAGTTGGGTTTCCAATTTAACGGGTTCCATGATCTCCAAATTATGCACATCCAAAATGATATTACCATTGTCAGTGATAAAACCTTCTCGCCATATCGGTTTGCCACCCATTTTCACTAATTCACGGGCGACATAACTCCGTGCCATCGGGATCACTTCAACAGGCAAGGGAAATTTGCCCAACACACCGACTAATTTACTGTCATCAGCGATACACACAAAGCGTTGACTCACCGCCGCCACGATTTTTTCGCGAGTGAGCGCACCACCGCCCCCTTTAATCAAGTGCAAATGCTTGTTCGATTCATCCGCCCCATCTATATAGACGGAGATTTCATTCACACTGTTAAGTTCCAACACAGGAATACCATGCGATTTCATCCGTTCTGCTGTGGCATCAGAACTGGCAACCGTGCCTTCAATCTTATGTTTGATTGTGGCGAGTGCATCAATAAAACAATTCGCTGTACTTCCGGTACCAACACCAATGATGGTATCTTCAACAACATATTCCAAAGCGGCTT
>Ga0233403_10000887_pt1 | contig 14343 bp, 6 predicted proteins | sample Na_oxic_1_MG_FD_179866 | JGI IMG/M metagenome (GOLD analysis project Ga0233403, IMG submission 179866) | Seawater microbial communities from Saanich Inlet, British Columbia, Canada - Na_oxic_1_MG | ecosystem: Environmental > Aquatic > Marine > Inlet | place: Canada: British Columbia | collected...
TTTTAGCCCTTTTGAAATTTAGGGGCAACCACAAGGGATTGCCCCTACGAGTGCTTGTAGGGGCAATCCCTTGTGGTTGCCCTTTTTGAAATTAATTATCTGAAAATCTATATGTTGTTGTATACAATTTGCAAACTAAAGTTTGCACGAAAAAGAAACGGCAAAGTTTGCACTCCAAAGACACGGCAAACTAAAGTTTGCACTCCAAAGACACGGCAAACTAAAGTTTGCACGAAAAAGAAACGGCAAACTAAAGTTGGAACGAAAATATTTATTGTAAACTAAAGTTTGCACGCCATTAACTAAGTAGGCACGCAAAAGTTTATTAACATTTTGTCGGGCTGGTGGGCTGCAAAAACACGCTACCCACGTAGCAGAAAATGTTAAAAGATTTATGCGTACCTACTTATTTCTGATTGACAACAGTATCCAACCAAGCCAAATAACTGGGCAAACCCGTTTCTATTGGTAAGACAATCAATTCGGGTACGTCATAAGGATGTTGTTGTAACAGCGTTTGTTCAATCGCGGCATAACGCTCACGGCGCGTTTTGATCAATAATAATATCTCAGCATCGCTAGTCACTTTGCCTTCCCACTCATAGACAGACTGAATTTGAGGTATTATATTGACACAAGCGGCTAAATGATTTTTCACTAAAGTATGCGCCAACTTATTGGCAACCTCTGGATTTGGACAAGTCGTTATAAGTAATTGATAATCAGTATCCTTTTTCATTTGTTCGCCTCATAGTGTGAATTGTGAACACCGAGTATACTGTATAATCATAAATTGAGTTTTGTTAAAATAGAAAATGGGGCCCTTTCCCAATGCCCTAAGGCGCAACTGATGACAATGTTGAGTATACAATCCTATTGGTAGAAAAGAGCGGTATTATAATGAATTTATTCCACATTTTGCTAGTGCTATTTATTTTGGTGCCTATTTTTGAAATCTATCTATTCATCACTGTAGGTGGTTTTATTGGCCCATTACCCACAGTTTTACTGGTTATTTTCACGGCCATTTTAGGGGCCTATTTATTACGCGGCCAAGGTTTAGCCACGATCCAAAAAGCGCAAGCCACTATGGAACAAGGGCAAATCCCTGCAATGGCCTTATTTGAAGGTATTTTACTCTTAATAGGTGGCGCTTTGTTACTCACGCCCGGATTTTTCACCGACACCATCGGATTTATGTGCTTAATTCCCAAAGTACGTCAATTACTGATCCATTGGTTACGTCAACGCATTCAAGTTGCCCACCCCGCATCAAAACACGAGTATTCAAAACAGCCCGAAATCATAAATGGGGAATATCGGCGAGAAGATTGACAAATAACATAGCCCACCAAGAACAACTCAAGTTGATTTGTCGTACAAACTTTATGGACTTGGAAAAAAAGAATTTACCTTAGGAATATCCAAAAAATAAATTATCCCATTCTTGTAGGGTGGGTAACGGGTTTTTGTTGCCCACCATTCCCCTACCCACCCGTAACGAAGTGAAATGACTACATTTGGGATAATTATTTTTTTGGGACTCCCTTATGCCTTGAGATAAATCTCAAGGCTAAAAGCAGTAGTCGCCACCTATCTTTTTTATATAACTCATTGAAGATGAATGATAAATTAGTAGAGGCGCGATGCTTCGCGTCTCTACTATGAACAAACTGATAGACGAAGATGGTGGGCAACAAAAATACGTTACCCACCCTACACCTGATAACTGATAACTGAAATGAATAATACTTGGAAAATTATGGTTGTCGATGATGATAAAGCGATTCACGACATCACTGAAATGACTTTGCAAAACTTTTCTTACCTTGGTAAAGATATCGAGTTTCTTCACGCTTTTTCTGGGCAAGAAGCCAAAAAGCTGATAGCCAACCATCCTGATATTGCCGTTATTCTGCTAGATGTGGTTATGGAACACCAACAGGCTGGCCTTGAAGTCGTCAAATATATTCGTGATGAATTGCGAAATCCGCTTATTAGGATTATTCTACAGACTGCACAACTTGAACAAGCGCCAGAACGACAAATCATATTGGACTATGATGTCAATGATTACAAAGAAAAACGGGAAATTTCGACTAAAAAGCTCTTTACCAGCCTCGTTACAGCCTTGAGAACCTATCAAGACATGATGACTATCAATCGGAATCGGTTAGGCCTTCAAAAACTCATTGAAGCAGCGCCTGCTATTTTTGCTTCCCACTCCATTGATAAATTTATTTCTGGCATACTCGAACAACTGTTGTCCATCCTGAACCTAAACAGCAATGCGTTTTACTGTCATCGTGATGGTTCAACTCACCAACCCGATAATCACGACATGAGCCATTACGTCATTGTCGCTGGCACTGGCTTATACGAAAGAGTTGTCGGGCAATATGTTACAGATGTAGTTGAAGAAGCTATCCTAAGCAAACTGCGCTTATTTTCCCAAAATGATCTGGCTTTGTGTTTTGATGAGGAATGCATTATTAACCTCAAACGTAGCCTTCATTACGACAGCCTGATTTACATCAATGGCACAAACCATCTGGATGAAATTGATCAACAGCTCATCGAAACCTTTTGCGCCAATGTCGCTATTGCCTACGATAACCTGTTTTTAAATCAAAACATAGTGATGATGGAGAAAAAACTGGTTGAACTACTTAATTCTGCCGTCGAATCGAATGCCATTGAAAACAACGAACACCTGAGTATGATTACAGAATACCTGTCGATGCTGTCGGGAAAATATGGTATCACAAATGAAATCTCAAAAAAGAAATGATAAGGAGTACAATTTCTGCTTGAAGCGAGAGTAGAAGTTGATCGCTCCTATCAAACAGAAGCAAAATAAATTTTGCACTCCAATCAAATAGAAGCAAAATAAATTTTGCACTCCAATCAAACAGAAGCAAAATAAATTTTGCACTCCAATCAAACAGAAGCAAAATAAATCGTTAATGATGAATGATTCAATGATGAATTGTTTAATATGAATTGTTTAATTCATTCATCATTCTTACATTTTACCCCATTTCAAGTTGTCGATTTGTTTCTTCAATTCCAAATTCTTGGTTTCTAATTCGATGTTTTTCGCTTCAAGTTGTTTTTGTAAATGACTGATTTGTAACTGCGTATTGATCCGTACTAAGACTTCTTCGTGTTGAAAAGGCTTGGTGATGTAATCTACTGCGCCTAATTGAAACCCTTTGATTTTATCGACGGCATCCGTTAAGGCTGTCATAAAAATAATCGGAATGTCTTGAGTTTGGGGATTGGCTTTCATAAGCTTACAGGTTTCAAAACCATCTATGCCGGGCATCATCACATCTAACAGAATTAAATGGGGTTTTTCATGTTGAATCATTTGTAAAGCTTGTTCGCCATTTTGGGCGAGTGAGACTTTAAAGTTATTTTTGGTTAACAAATGGGACAAAATACGCGCATTGAAATCGGTATCTTCGACGACTAGGATACTCGGTGAACTGGGTATCCTCAGACTTAAAATTTTCTGACAGCGTTGCAAATAAACACAGGCCGCTTCATCGCTGTCGTTGAGTTGTACAATGTTTTCAAAAAACGCTTGTGCTTCTTCGTAGGCATCATCATGATATAGTACAAAACCTTCTTCAAACTTATCGCTACTTTGTTCTTTCAATAGCAGCATTTCAGGCGGTTCGGCATCATAAATTTCGTAAACGGTGACGATTTCAGATTTGCCTTTGACTTTGACGGCATCAATCACGCGAACATGATATTCCAATGGAACGGCTAGTTTCCGATAAGTGTGTTCGGTAATTAACAAGGCTGTGCCGTAGGTTTTTGTTAACCCTTCTACACGAGAGGCTAAATTAACAGCATCGGCAATCACGGTGGTATCCATGCGATTTTGCCCTCCAACGGTACCTAGCATTAAATGCCCCGTGTTGATGCCAATGCCTATTCGCATGGGTTTTAAACCCATGCGTTGTAGCTGTTTATTATATTGTGTGAGCCTTTTGAGCATGGCAATGGCTGCACATACGGCATCATCGGCGCTGGTTGGAAACAGGGCCATGATGGCATCGTCAATATATTTGTCAATAATCCCATGATGTTCAATAATTATGGGTTCCATTTGACCCAAGTAGGCGTTGATAAATTCAAAAATGTCTTTGGGTGTCATCTTTTCTGAGATAGAGGTAAATTCCCGAATGTCGCAAAATAAGACGGTCACTTCTTTTTCAACTTGGTCCCCTAAACTGACATCCAGAATGCTTTTTTTGTCTAACAGGCTGATAAATTCACGCGGTACAAAGCGTTCATAGGCTTGATTGAGTTGGAACTGTTCTTGGGTAAACCTTTCTCGCGTTTCCATAGCCTGTTTGCGTTCTGTGATATCTTGGAAGACGGTAATGGCAAAGACAACCTTGCCTTGTTCATCAAAAATGGGGGTGCCCCAAGATTCAATGGGAATGATTTTGTCAGCTTGATGGATTTCGATATCATCGGCGGTAGTCGTTTCGCCTATCATGGCTCGCACAAATGGCAGTTTGTTAAAGGGATAGCGTTGATTGGTTCCGGCCATGTAAATTTGATAGACTTCTGTGAATTGCTCAACATTGACATTTTCTATCACCCCTTTTCCAAAAATCTGTTGCGCCCTTTGATTGATATAGTGGGGTTGACCTTGATCATCCAGTACAGCTACGCCAACTGGAACGGCTTCTAGGAATTGTCTGAGCCTTTCTTCATTTTCTTTGGCAAGCTGTAAAGCTTCTTCTTTCAGTTGCAGGATGTGAAGATGGGTTTTTATACGGGCGATCAGTTCATCTTTGGAAACGGGTTTCGTTAGGTAATCATTAGCGCCAATTTCTAATCCAACCACTAAGTCGGCGACTTGATTTTTGGCCGTCAAGAGTATGATGGGCAGTTCATCTGCTTGCCAAGTTTCCCGAATTTTTCGTGTGACATCATAGCCGGTTTTATGCGGCATCATAATATCCAGTAAGATCAAATCAGGCTTTTGCCCTTTTTCGAGCAGCGATAAAACTTCTACCCCTGAAGATGCTTGAGAAAGGGTATAGTTTTGTAGTGAGAGAAAGTTGACCAGAACTTGCCGGTTGACGGGTTCATCATCGACAATCCAGATGCTGTACTCGCCTTGCGGTAGCGTGATTTTTGAAGCGGTTGTTGCGGTCGTTGCCTCTGATGAAATATCGGTAGGGCTATCGTTTACCGGTATGGGAACCGCTGCGACAACTTCCCGTTCTGAAGGCTGACTGGCAGAAGTCGATTGATAATCGGCTAAGGAGGACAAAGTCGATGGAGATGAGTGTATTGCTTCAACTTGATTCTCATCGACAGACGTATCAGAAATCGGTAAGGTAAAAATAAACTGTGAGCCTTCACCGACTTGTGATTGAACATGCATTTGACCGCCATGCAGTTTGACGAGCTGTTGAGTGACTGCCAGTCCTAAACCGGTGCCGCCATAGACGCGCGAGGTGGAACCATCTGCCTGTTCAAAGGCTTCAAAGATGCGGTCAAGTTTTTCTTCGGGAATACCGATGCCAGTGTCGGAAACGGTGAGAGCGAGGTGCGAATTGTGAAGCGGTTTTGAATCCGTTTCCTCGCTTTCATTTGGCGCAAGCCCGGTTATCATTTCTGCTGAGATTGTGATCGTGCCACTGTCAGTAAATTTAATCGCGTTACCGACTAGATTGTATAGAATCTGTTGGATACGATTTTCATCAGCATTAATGGGCGGTAAATCGGCAGGAATGGTATTGATGAGTTCCAGTTGTTTGTGGCCGATGAGGGGTTGGCTGAGTGCTAAAACGACATCAGCAATTGTCCACATATCAATCGCTTGGAGCTGTAAATCAAATTCTTTCTTTTTTAATTTAGAATAATCAAGGATATCATTGACCAGGTTAGTGAGACGTCGTCCACTGGACACAATCATGGCCAGATTGGACTGGAGTTTTTGGGTAACGGGCCCGGCTGCGCCATCAATCAAGGATTCTGCAATGCCGATGATGCCATTAAGCGGTGTCCGCAATTCATGGGATGTGTTGGCTAAAAATTCATCTTTGAGTCTATCGGCTTCTTTTAGTTGGGCTGCAATTTTCTTTTCACGTTCTAATTCTAGTTGCTTTTCTCTGAGTTGACGTTTTTGGGCCAGAATATAAGTCACTATGATCGTTAAAATCGTGATGACGTATAAGGTATAGGCCCACCAAGTTTTCCAAGGGGGGGGTAGGATGGTGATTTGGATAGCCGCGCCTTTTTCATTCCAAATGCCGTCGTTATTGCTACCTTTGACGCGAAAAGTATAGGTGCCGTGGGGCACACTGGTGTAGTAAGCCTGACGGCGGGTGCCGGCTTTATTCCAATCCGTTTCTAGGCCTTCTAGTCGATAGGCATATTGATTTTTGCTGGGTTCTAAAAAATTTAAGGCGGCAAATTCAAATGAAAAGAAGGATTGTTTATAAGACAAGGTGATCTGTTCAGTTATGCTGATGTGTTGTTGTAGGGGCGAATTGTCGCCTATCTTGACAGACTGATTAAAAATTTTAAAATCGGTTATGACGACAGGTGGAATATAGGGGTTATCTGTGAACTGTTCTGGATCAAAGGCATTAAAGCCGTTAATGCCGCCAAAAAATAATTCACCACGACGGTTTTTATGGTAGGCCGAGCGAAATTCGTTGCTTTGTAGTCCATCCAGTACGTCATAATTTCTAAAGCGGTTGGTTTCAGGATTGAATCGGGATAAGCCTTTATTGGTACTGAGCCACAGGTTGCCTTGTTTATCTTCCAAAATGCCATAAACGACATCATTAGCCAGGCCGTCTATTTCGCGGTAATGGGCAAAGGTTTCTGTTTGTCGGTCAAATTGGTTTAAGCCACCACCCAGTGTGGCGATCCATAATCGGCCTGTTTGATCTTCATAAATGGCAGAGACTTCGTTATAACTGAGTGTGTCATCATTTTCAGAGTCAGACAGATAACGTACAAATTGGTTCTTTTTGCGATCAAACTGATTCAAGCCACCTGTTTGAGTACCAATCCATAAGATGCCCTGCTTATCTTCATAAATAGATAAAATGCTGTTATCACTCAAGCTATTGGGATTATTCAAATCGTGATGGAATGAGACAAATTGATTGAGATCGCGGTCAAATCGGTTCAGGCCATCTCGCGTACCAATCCAGAGTGTGCCACTTTTGTCTTCATAAAGGGTTCTGACTTGGTTATTACTCAAACTCAGTGGATTTTTGGGATCGTGAACATAATGCACGAACTGATCTTCTTGGCGATTATATTGATTTAAACCGCCATCGTAGGTGCCAATCCACAAGGTGCCAGTCCGATCTTCGTAAAGGGACCAGATTTCGTTATGACTTAAACTGTTTGGATTTTGCGGTTCCTTAAAATAACGTGTGACTTTCTCTCTACTTGGGTCAAATTTATTGAGCCCTTTAGACGTACCAACCCACAGCATACCGGCTTGATCTTCATAAATGGCTGAAACGATCTTATGACTCAAACTGTTAGTATTTTGCGGATCGTGAACATAATGCTTAAACTTAAATTGGTTCTGCCTCAGCTCAAATTTATTCAGGCCGCCCCCATCCGTGCCAATCCACAGTGCTCCTGCTCTGTCTTCATACAGTGACATCACGTAGTCATTACTCAAGCTATCAGGATTCTGCGGATCATGTCGGTAATGGAAAAATCGGTTTTGCTCACGATCAAATTGATTTAGGCCACCATCTGTGGCAATCCACAATACGCCGGTGCTATCTTCATAAATGGACCAGACCTTGTCATGACTCAAACTGTTCGGATCGAGCGGATTGTGCAGGTAATGCACAAATTGTTTGCGCTCGCGATCAAACTGATTGATGCCACCGCCTTCAGTGCCAATCCATAAAGTATTTGTGCTGTCTTCGTAGATAAAGGTGACTTTATCGTGACTTAAACTATTCGGATTGAGTGGATCATGTTGATAACGCACAAATTGGTTTTGTTCGCGATCAAACTGGTTCAAACCATCGCTATCTGCGCCAACCCACAAGGTGCCTGTGCTATCTTCATCAATTCGCCAAACGGCGTTACTACTCAAGCTATTCGGATTTTGTGGTTCATTGCGATAATGCACAAATTGATTTTGTTGGCGATCAAAGCGATTCAGGCCGCCATTGTAGGTGCTAATCCACAAAGCGCCTTTTGAATCCTCATAAATATCCAGTACCACATCACTACTGAGGCTGTGGGGATTGTCAGGATCATGTTGGTAATGCACAAAGTGATCGTGTTGGCGATCATATTGATTCAAACCGCCACCATCCGTACCAACCCAAAGTGTTCCCGCCCTATCCTCGAAAATGGACAAGATAAAATTGTTGCTTAAACTATGAGGTTTTTCTGGATTATGCCGATAATGCGTAAAGGTATAACCATCATATTTATTAAGCCCATCTTGTGTCGCAAACCACATAAACCCATATTGATCTTGTAGACTGACATAAACGGTATTTTGGGAGAGCCCCTCTTCGATATGTTCAAATTTAATCTCTTGCTTTTGAGCAGATACGGGGAGAGATAAGCTCAGTAGTAATAAAAGAAAAAAGCGGAATTTTTTTTGAAATTGGTTCATGTTATCAGTTATCAGTTATCAGTTATCAGTTATTTGGCCTTCAGCCTATAAATGTTCAGAAAAATAATTTTAGGGCGAACACAGAGGGCGAACACAGAGGGCGAACACGTAGGTTCGCCCCTACGAATGCAATGTAGATGTTTTTTAAAAAGCCAACAGACTATTGTGCAAATTATAGATGTTTGTTGAAAAGGAATAAAACGTTGATAATGCTTGCTTGTCTTGATAGCCATTAAAATCATCAGTGTTAATCATCATAATTATGATAATCAGTGTTCGATTTTTTGTCATCAAATCATTCACATTGTAATGCGCCACTTTTTAAAGCGGTATACATACTATAGTAACTAAATATATTAAATAACATTAAAAAATAGGCTGTAATAATTATAAAATATGTTATTATGTGTTTATGAAAGCCCAGAAAGTATTTACAGTTATTACAAATGAACAAAATTTTTAAGGGTAGAAATTTGAGGTAATGGTCGTTATAATTACTTACTTAGATAGATTGTTTTATAAATTTCTCAATCAAGATATTTCAAGGAAAACGGTTATATCTATGCTCGTTACCAGAGTTGAACGACATATTGTCGATATGAATCAACAGTTAATTGATTTATCGATTGCCTCGAAAAATCTCTATAATTGCGCCACCTTTATTATGCGGCAAAATTTTATAAAAAACCATAAAATTATCAATTATAGAACAATGGATAAGATAATCAAACGAGATTATCCAGAGGTTTACAAAGGTTTGCCAGCCCAGTCTTCACAACAAGTTTTAAGATTAGTTGACAATTCCTTCCAATCATTTTTTAAAGCGAATCAGTCGTATAAACAAAATCCAGATAAATTTAAGGGCAGACCTAAATTACCCAAGTATAAAGATATCGATCAGGGTTTGAATATCGTTATCTTTACTAATCAACAATGTAAATTAACCGACAATCAAATCCGTTTTCCCAAAAAGGCCCAATTGCCGGTATTAAATACAACAGTTAATACATTGCAACAAGTGCGTATCATTCCAAAATACCAGCATTTTGTGATTGAAGTTGTTTATAAAAAAGAGGTATCAAATGATAAATTAACCCCTGATAATGTTTTAGGTATTGACCTTGGATTAAATAACTTAGCTACATTAGTCTCAAATCAACCAGATGTACATCCTATGTTGATAAATGGCAAGCCGTTAAAATCCATCAATCAATACTTTAATCAGAAGAAAGCCTTCCTTATGTCGTTTATCGGTGAATCAGTGCCAAGTCATTCAATTGGCCGATTGTCAAAAAAACGTCATCAAAAAATAGATGATTACCTGCATAAAGCGAGTAGAAACATTATTGATTATGCTATCGATACCAACAGTGGTCTAATTATTGTTGGTGAAAACAAACACTGGAAACAGAAAATCAATATTGGTAAAAAGAATAATCAAAATTTTGTTTCGATCCCTTATGATAAGTTCAAAGCGATGATTGCATATAAGGCAGAAGAATTGGGTATTGATGTTGTTTTTACCGAAGAATCCTATACCTCCAAATCAAGTCATTTAGACTCAGACCCGCTGCCAGTTTATAAAAAAGGCGAATCACATCGTTTTACTGGTAAACGTGTTAGTAGAGGTTTGTACCAATGGTCTAAGGGTATAATTAATGCTGATTTGAATGGTGCGATGGGAATCGTTAAAAAAGTAGTTCCAGATGCTCTTGATTTGCTTATAGAGATACTTCATGCCGGTGCCGGGTTCGCACCATTTAAGGTTGTGAATACATTTTAATAAAATGCTTTCATATATTTTAATAAAGATTAATATTAATCGAACCTGAGTTCATTTCTCTAAAGTCACAATTTGTATTGAATTGATTAATGGGTTTTATTTTTCGAGAAAGGTTTATATATAAGACACTGATTGTCATGATAAAATAAATTGACATGGCTTTGTGAATATGAGTCAAATCAAATTGGCAGCCTTTTAGCTAATCATAAATCAATAAGGGCGCATTTCTATACTCTCGGTCAATTGGAATGCATGTTATTTTGCTTTGCTCTTGGAATGCATGTTATTTTGCTTTCAGCGCGATTTTCGTTCAAAATTGATTTTGCAGCGCGATTTTCGTGCAAAAAAATATTTAAAATGCACGAGTTGCGCGTTTAAATTTGCAATTTGCAATTCAACATTGAACGTGATGAATTTTTCAAAACATTCGCTATAATATTAAATTGCTAATCAGTTCAATTAACTTTACGGGCAACCACAAGGGATTGCCCCTACGAACCATCGTGTTATGCCATTAACCGGGCAACCACAAGGGATTACCCCTACGAACCGTCTTATTAGAGGAGAAAACTGATGAAGTTATTACCACGCACCACTCTCTATCTAGCACTGGGTTTTAGCAGTGCAATTGCATCGGCAGAAGGTACAATCATTAACAACCAATGTACCCCTTCGGGTTTTTACCAAAATGATGCCGAGTGCTTCATACAGGTTAGGCCGCGCAGACGGGGTGAAGATGAGACAAACACCTCAACTCCATCTAGCGCGTGGGCACTTGATGTGACAAAAAGCGGTGTTTTTTGTTATCGCACCTTCAACGAGGTGATGTTATGGCGGCCTGATGCAAGCGAAGCCGCTGATTTGTCAATAAAACATGCTACTGAACAAGAACGGGTTAAAGTGCCCTTCCGTCGCAAGGTAAACGAAAAAGCTTGGCCAGATCAGATAATCAACCAGCCAGGAGAATATCAGATGACATTGGGTTACGGCAAACCGATAACCATCACTATGCACCTGATCCCGAGTTATGTGGCAGATGAAGTCACTTGGATGGAAAACAACGGTTGTACACAACAGGCAGAAAGACTTCATCCGGAAAATCAAAGGGTTAGTGCTTGGTCGCTTTAGACACTTTCCAGATCGTTTGTAGAGACGCGATGCTCGCGTCTCTTTCCTCGCGTTTCTTTCAAAAGCGTTTGCTATAGGAGTTCAGATAAATATTTTGGCCCAAACCTGACAGGTTTTCTTTCGCCTGTCAGGTTTTTATCGCTCGACATTTTTCTGAAGGAGGCCGCGATAAATCGTGCCATGCTTCAATCAGTTTATAAGTTGCCCAAGTTGCCCAAGGCCAACTATAAAACTATGAACGTCTGAATTTGTGAACAAAACTATAAAAATGAACAGCGGCTGTTCATGCCAGTTTTGAGTTTTACTGGTATTAAAGTCTATAGGTGGTTTTGTAGCAAAGAGACGCGAGCATCGCGTCTCTACAGCCTACACAATATTGATAAGTGATAATTTGAAACAACATGACTTCATTTTTTAAAGGCAATCAAGTCTATCCCCTTTTCCCTTTCATTTCAATTCTGTGCATCTGGTTAGGCTGTTTCAATACTTTACAAGCTGAACCTTTTACCGATGCAAAACAAGCTTTTCAATCTGGCCATTATGAACAAGCTATTGAACAGTGGCAATCAGCACGCACAACAGATACAAACCAGCGTGTAGAAACTTGGCTCGGCCTCGCGGCCGCTTACCGATATCTTGGATTGTATGATCAAGCCTTGCGAACCCTCAATACGGCATTACCCCAGGTGCGTCAAAATCCTGCCCATCATGCCTTAGTTCTAAATGAATTGAGTCAGTTGTATCAATATGATAGGCAACTTGAACAAGCGATACAGACAGCTGAACAAGCTCTTGCGCTGGCTGACAAAAGCAAAGAGTCATTCATATTGGCTCAAGTTTTACGTCAATGGGGAAATGTAGTGAGTGCAGAAGATGATTATGAAGAAGCTTTAGACAGTTACACTGAAGCACTGAATTTACTCAGATCATCAGGCCCGATATCAAAAAGGCCGGTTTCAAAACAGGCTGTTCAAGAATTGCAAGGAAAATTACTGATCAATCAAGCTCAAATTCGTTTTTTGTTAGACTTAGATAATGCTTATCAATATCCAGATAAAATGAAGGCTTTTAATGCCAGTATCACTGCATTGGATAAGGCTTTAAGTGCGACGCACAACTGGCAGGATGCGTATAGTGAAGCGTTTGGGCTGATTGCTTTAGCTCAATTGGCGCAAGAAATTCAAGCACAGTTTGATAAACCTTTCCTGAATCTTCAAGCTTATCAAGCTTTGAACCAAGCATTGAAGGTGGCTGAACGCATAGATAATACCCAAGCTAAAACATACGCTTACGGCCAAATGGGGCTGTTATATGAGCAAGCGCAGCGTTATCAGGAAGCTTTAGTGCTAACGCGACGCGCCTTGTTTTGGGCCCAACAAATCCATGAACAACAACTTTTGTATCGTTGGCAATGGCAGACGGCGCGTATTTTCAAGAGTTTGGGCGATTATGAGGCAGCGATAGTCGCCTTACGGGAAGCGGTGAATATTATCAATAACCAGTTTGTTCGTGAACAAATCGTCAAGATGGGTTACCATCTGAAAACGTTTCGTGAACAAGTGGCACCGGTTTATTTTGAATTAGCTGATTTGTTGTTGCAACAAGCCGCGACAATGCGGAGAGATTCTGTACGTAATCAGAAGGTGCTAGAAGCGCGGGAAAGCATTGAAGGGTTTAAAACCGCTGAATTGCAAGATTATTTTCAGAATGAATGTATAACATTCCAAACAGAATGTACCCCTTTAAAAGAGGCACTGGATGCCCACACAGCGATATTGTATCCCATAGTGCTTTCAGATCGACTGGAATTACTGCTCACGCTACCGTATGTCGATAACCTCAAACAAATCACAGTGCCTGTTAGTGAGGAAACACTGCGTAGAGAGATTGCATTGTTTTTATCATCACTGCGTAAACACCCTCTTTCTTATGGCGCACGCGCTGATGAGGATGAGGATGAGGATGAGGAAGCCGACTGTGCGCCTTCATCATGGAAGAATATCCCTTTAACTCTTCAGGAATCAACTCGTGCCCAAGGCTTTTTAAAACCTAGCAAACAATTGTATAGTTGGTTAATTCAACCGCTGAAAGCGAAACTGACTCAATATCAGATCAACACTTTGGTTATCGTTCCAGAAGGCGTATTGCGTACTCTCCCTTTTTCAGCCCTGCATGATGGACAGGATTTTCTCATTCAGGATTACGCTTTAGCCACAGCACCCGGTTTATGCCTAAGTGGTTTGAAAAAGCAACACTGGGATGTGAGTAATATCTTAGTCAGCGGCCTTTCAGAATCGGTACAGGGCTTTTCTTCTTTACCGTGTGCCGAGTATGAAAAAGAGACAATACAAAAGTTATATGGTTTGTATAATGACAGTCATATTCCCTTGTTTAATGAAACCTTTACCTATCCCAATATGCAAAAAAACATTCAGGATACCCAATATTCTATCGTGCATATTGCGTCTCATGGGCAATTCAAATCGAATTTGGATAAGACGTTTTTGTTAACCTATGATGATAAATTAAGCCTAGATAAACTGGAACGGTTGGTACGACGTAGCACCTTGCTACAAAAGCAGGTTGAATTACTCACCTTGAGTGCGTGTGAAACGGCGGTAGGTAATGATCGTGCGGCATTGGGATTAGCGGGTGTGGCATTGAAAGCGGGGGCTAAAAGTGCTTTAGCGAGTTTATGGAAAGTTGATGATGCAGCTACACCAAGCATTGTGATTGAATTTTATAAACAATTGGCAAATCAAAGGTTTAGTAAAGCACA
>Ga0233403_10000888_pt1 | contig 14339 bp, 8 predicted proteins | sample Na_oxic_1_MG_FD_179866 | JGI IMG/M metagenome (GOLD analysis project Ga0233403, IMG submission 179866) | Seawater microbial communities from Saanich Inlet, British Columbia, Canada - Na_oxic_1_MG | ecosystem: Environmental > Aquatic > Marine > Inlet | place: Canada: British Columbia | collected...
GTGCCGGGTTTCTGATTGACACGATGTCATCATTAGCCGTCAAGGGGGGACTGTCGCTAGGTGCCGGGTTGCTGATTGACACGATGTCATCATTAGCCGTCAAGGGTGGACTGTCGCTAGGTGCCGGGTTGCTGATTGATACGTCATCATTAGCCGTCGAGGGTGGACTGTCGCGGGGTTCCTCTGAGGGCAACGGTGCTGGGTTGCTGATTGACACATTCTCATCATTAGCCGTCGGAAGTGGACTGTCGCTTAAAACGGTTAGATTGACATGACCAATATCGGTTTTGTCTCCATCGCTCACCGTGTAGTCAAACCCAGTCCTAGTTGCCTTCTCGCCTATAAGAAGCTCTATTTCCCCACTTTCTAAAAGATTGAAAGCACCATTTTCAGGATTTCCTATATTGACAATCTGTAGAGGATCATCTTCAACATCCTGATCGTTTTTAAGCAGCGAATTGGCTGAAATATCCAAGGGGGTGTTAGGAACCAAAGTAAAAGAATCGTCACCGGCAACCGGAGCGTCGTTGATTGGGTGAATGGTTAACTTGACAAGGACGCTGTTGGTTTGGTCAATCATATAAGTAAAGCTGTCTTGTCCATTGAAATTGGCTGCCGGTATGTAGGTTAAGGTACCGTCACCGTTGTTAACGACTTCTCCATGTTCTGGTTGGGTTAATTGTGTGATTTGTCCGGTTGATCCCTCCGGTAATTGGATGATTTGGGAATGATCTTCGTCCAAACTCTGTTCTAAAACGCTCTCGTTAGCTTTAGTCGTATTATCGGTCGGTGTGTTGTTGGTTTCGTTTGGTGCCGGTTGATTTGTGCCGTCATTTGGCGATTCACTGTCCTTATCTGCTGGTTTAGGATTCTCATCTCCCGGCGGATTGGTGTCCTCACCCAAGTGCGCGGTATCGTTTTGGTCGGCTGGCGGTTCTGGGTGAAGGTTGGTTGGTTCCTCGTCATCTTTATTTGAGGGTTTGCCAGTTGTCGTGTCATTGTCTTCGTCTGGGACTTCGATGGCGGATGGTTTTTCATGTTCATCAGCGATGTCCTCTGGTGAAAATGGATTACGTGCCCCGTCGTCTTGGGGGTAGGTACCATTGTCTAGCTTTGGGGCTTGAATACCGGTTTTTCCAGAAAGGTCTTCTTCAACCGAATTGCCTTTATCGGAGATGGGGTGCCATTCTTGATTTCTTTGTTGAATATGTTCTTCACTCCGTTGTTCGATGGTGTGAGAAAGATTTTCATTCGGAATATACACCGAGGTGCCACGTTCAAAGGCAATGATTTCTTTCAAATTGTGCCGCGAGGTAATTGTCACTAAACCGGACAAATGTAAAACCGTGGTGGAGCCGTCTTCACCAATAACGGCATCAATTTCGCTGCCACGAATTCCAATATAAGCCGACGGAGTTTTGATGGTGGTATGTTGTCCTTGGTTGTGGCCGCTGATTTTGCCACTGATATAGCGAAAGGCTCCAGAGGAAACGGTGCTTTCAAATTCTCCTGACCCAAGGTCTGGATGATAGGTATATTTATCCATACTGGCGTGAGAATCAGGGCCTAGTTGGAATAGGGTACCATCTGTCAACGTAATTCTGACGTAGCTATATGCGGAGGTCATAATGGTGTCGTGCAAATAGATAGGCTCACCTTCGTTGACGGTGCGAGGTGTGCCATCAATGCCTTGCACGGTGATTGGGCCGGCTACGGTTGCGCTGATGGTGCCAATGGTTTTCGGTGTTGACGGAGTGATGGCAGCGCCATTGTCTGCCAGCAATAGGGGCTGCGTTTGGTTTTGTTGGTGTCTGGCGACCATGTTATTGGCAGACAATATGATACCTTCGGCCGTTTGAATCGGCGGTTGGTCAACAAAATAGTCAGCAATAATCATCGAATCAATGGGGGTTTTGATTTCTAAATCGTTGCTGACGCGAATAAATTCGGCCTCGGTTGAGGCAATGATTATGGGTTGATTTGGGTTTTCTGATTCTAGGGTTTCATCCGATAAGTTGCTGTTTGAATTGGCTTGTTTTTGATTCTGTTGTGAAGAGGACATGGTTTTTACCTCGTGTTGAGTCACTAAAGTGATTACGAATGGATTGCTATAGATGTTCAGATAAATAATTTAATTCCCGCCCCTGGTTTCATCCGTTGCTGTTAACATTCAACCCTTACCGGATTGGGGGAGGTTTTTTTAAATGACATAAGACAAATATAGGACTGACGCATTGACAGATTTAATGTTTGATGCTCTCGTTTATAATACAAGGTATCTCTGATTACTACATTGAGGGTTTTTGGGCCATTTTCTGAAGTTTAATAGTTAGCAAATATTTCCAAACATTAATATTTATATATCAGATGAGTTTGAATTTATCAATAAGTAAATCCGAAAATAATAAAAAGGTGGTGGGCAAGCGGGCGGATGGGATGACAGAAAATGACCAAAATGGGGTTGGTAGTAATCTCACCTACTATTTTTCAATAAAATGACCAAAAAGCTTTCTTGACCAAATTTTAGAGCGGGAATTGCTGGGTCAATATTTAGCTTCGCTGATTTTCAGTTGTTTAGACCTGACCGGTTTTTAAAACCAGTCAGTCGAAAAACCGTGTTCAGTATTAGAATGCGCTAATAATCTCAGCTGACTTTTCTAGGGTAAAAGCCTCAATCCGGTCAGCGTTGTGGTCACAGGCTACCGGCATCACACGCATAACCCCTTGTTCGTCGGCAAACCGGAATTCTAGCCCCCCTTTCTCGTTGCAATAGGGGCAAGCATTTATTGCTGCCTTAGCCGATTTCTTACCTTTGGCACTGCTGCGACGTTCGGCCAAGTCTGAGGTTGGAACAAAATTCCCGGTTTGGTGTTTGCTAACCACGCCCAAACTTGCTTAACGGTGCCCTTGGCAACGGCACTGTTTAGCTCGTCTAGTACCATTTGCTTATCGCTGTTTGGTACGCCTTTGAGCATCTTTGATGCTCGATGTTTTTGCATGTCCGTCCAGTCTTTGAGAGAAAAATCAAAGACTAATTCCAAACCACTGCTTATCGGGTCACCTCTCACAGTTACCGGTAAGTCAGTGGTTTTTTTTTGCCGGCCATTTTTCAAGATATTCTTGCCCACCTCGCCAACCGATCTAAAACTACAAGCATCCATACTTTCCAAAACACGACTACCTACCTTACCCGAATTTTGAAAGTGGCTTTCGCTTTTTTCCGTGGGCGGTATTGTAGTAGTCTTTGAAGTATTTTTTGTAGTTATCTCTGTTAAAGATTTTACCCTTTCGTCAAAATCCATTTTATCCTTTGGGGAAGATGGATTTTCACCTTTGGGCGAAATGGCCTTAATCTCATTCAAAATCCGATTACCTACATTACCCGCTGTCTTAAAACCGGCTGTTTTAACTTTAACATGACTACCACCACCATTACCTTGATTACCCACAATCTCAAAATTTTCGGCGGTGTCGGTTGTAGTGGTGGTTAATTGATGGTTAACTGATGGTTCTGGGTGTCCCGTGGGACACCCCTGGGGTGTCCCGTGGGACATCCCAGGGGTGTCCGGTAGGACATCCCAGGGGCGTCCTATAGGACACCCCTTAGATGTGTCCGGTGGGACCCCGTTGTCTTTTGTAAGGGCTTGGCTCATCGTGTTATTTATAGTGACATTCCTATAAAAATGTTCAAAAAAACGAGGTTATAATAATTGAATTTCAACCGGATCAATAACTACAGGCCGATTATATTTTAGAAGGGGATTAGATTGTTATGGTTTCAACAAAAATATCCAAATCTTATTGAAAATAATACTTTTCCGCCAATATAATCCTTGTAGTTATAAGCCGGCCGTCGAAAGCATCGAAGCCCGGTTGGAAAATAATAACTTATTGATTTATAAATAATAATTGCCAAATTCGGCGGTTAATCTGTTGAATTCAAGAGATTGCCGTTTTGAAAAAACCGCCCCACTCTAAATGGTACAAAAATATAGGAATTTCACTATACCATCAGCAAACCAATACTTTCACGATATTTGTTTTTCAAAATCTATAAATATAGCCGATAAAAATTTTCGGAATCCAATCATATTCAACAATCGGGCTATTGGTGATATTGCTGCCCAAGTGTTCAGCACCAAGCCCAACTCTGAACATGGCTCTTTTGGAAAACAAGTAGTTGATGTCTAAGCCGACCCCAAAATTGATCGTTGCATCGGCCTGATAAGCTGGCCTTATCAATGTGGCTTCATTTTCTTTGACTCCGTAATAGTAGTCCGTCAATTTGCGGCTTTGCCAGTTGACTTTGAGTGAGGGTTTCAATAACCACTGTTGACTACGAAATCCTTTGCCCAATGAGAGGCCGACTTGTTGTCCTTGGTGTCGGTTTAAGATATCCGTCATCATAGTCAAACCGAATTCAGCATAAGGTGTTTGATATTTGACGGCTAAGCCGCCTTCCACCGTTTCGTCTCTATCTGCCATTCCGTGAAGAAATGCACTGTCACCACTATCGACTTCGGTAAAACGATATCGGGCTTGCAATGCCAAACTAAAATCTTGCCATTTGAGTAAACCATAGCCAAGGGTCGGTCCCATGAAAAAAAATCGTTCTCCTCGATACATCAGAAAAGGAATCGCATGATATTCAGCACCAACCTCTCTAATTGGACTTCTGTTAGCTATCATGCCCAATCCAATACCCCAACCACTCGGTTGGCGTTTGTGATTGTCTTGGGCAATGGCTTTGGGACTGATGATGACAATCATCAGGCTCATCATGGCAATGGTTGGTATATAATTAGGCATCATTGTTCTCCTAAAATAACGTCATTTTTAATTTATCCGTAGAATCGACAGATGTATAACGATGAGGGGATGTCCCACGGGAAGTACCAGGCGAACCTGGTACGAAAAGGAGGGAGTACCAGCCGAAGCTGGTACGAAAAGCGGATTGGTTAAACTATTTACTTTAAGTCCTCAACGGTTTTAATCAATTTTGTCATCTGGTTTTTGAAAAATCGATAAGGTTTTCTTGGCAATTTGATTTTTAAACCTTCTAATAGGTTCATTGGACTGTCTTTTAATTCAAATTCTTTTTCTAACGCGGCGATAATCACCGCATCTTCTTGGGTCAATAAAGGTAAGAATACGCGCTCCGATTTTTGGTCATCCACTTTAGCGCGAAGCTCTCTTAAAGCGTGACGGATTTTCAGTATTTGTTCTGGTTGTGGAAGTGTTGTGACTTGAGCCAAGCCGAGTTGCACAAAGAGGTAGTCCGATTCTGGTGTGACAATCCAGTCTTGAATGGATTGGGCTTGATTGTAGCCAACCAGTTGTTCGATCTGACATTCAATGGTTTCTCCACATAACTGGGAAAGCAGTTGTTTCAGTTCCTGTTCAGCCTCACTTTGGTGTATGTCAGAGTAAACCGATTGTCCATTCCAGCGCGTTAATCGGGCATTGAGGTTCACTCTCAGCGCAAGTGCCTTGGAATCTTCTTGCAAGTAGTCCACTAATTTCTTAGGCGGTTCTGGTAGATTGTCAAGTTGTATGGCTAACTGTTTGGCCATTTGGCCATCTTCATTATTAAAGAAAGGCGTATAGACGGTTTTTGCGGTTGGCTTGCCATTGACTATCGCGTCTAGCTGTCTTAACTGGTTACGAATGGCGACTATTTCAGTGACTGATTCAACTTCATCAAGCAGAAGTTGACGGTTAACAAAATGCCGCAAGGTTTCATCTTTCACCCATTGGGTTATTAGGTGGTTGAGGTTGTTGAGATGAACACTGTCAGGTAAATCATAACAGTTAGAGAAGTCATTTGGGGTTTCTTGGTGACAGAATAACTCTTTTAATTCTTCTCTGGCTTTATCAACCGTCTCTTCATGGATTGAAAAACCTTGTTGCTTTAATAAAAGCAGCATTTGTTCAGCATATTCTTCGGTGGCCGCTTTTTCCGAATGAGGAATCGGCTGCTCACTTGGGAGATATTTTTGGAGATTCCAAATAGCTATGATGACACCAATAAATATAATAATCAGCCACAGTTTTTTATAGCCAAAACGGTTTGATTGGCAAGTAGCCTTTTTTAGGCACTGTTTCTTGGCTTTCTGAGCGCGTTGGTTTTCAACACATTTTTTATTTCGTTTTTTAAACCAGTGCCATTTTACATCCGTTTTAGGCAGATGGCTAAAAAGCGGTTCTTGTGCCCATATTTCTAATTCTGGACGGTACACCAGTAAGGTGCAATCTTCCTGACTCCAATCAATCGTTTGTGTGACTAACTTATCAAATTGAGATAATAGGTAGTCATTGAGTTTGGAGCGTATCTGTTCGAGTTGACTGGCTGATAATTGGTTGACTTTAATTCCTACCAGCACCAATATTTCACTGCCGTAGCGTGCGCTGCCGGTTTGCTCTACCTTATGAGTGACAGCAATATAATCTTTTCCTTCTGGTTCATAGATAGCCGTGTTAATGCGCTGAAAGACTTCACGTTCTGAAATGGGTAGATAACAGGGCACAATAAGGCAGTGATTTTCTTCACCAGCACGCGGAGTTTGTGCAATTAAAAACATTTATTTTAGTTATCAGTTATAGGCGATGTGCAAATGACTTTATAATGATTGGGTTTCTCAGTCAGTCAATCTCACGACAAATGCACACCGAGTCAGTTAAAAGGTAGGGGGATGAAGGGCGCATTTTTCCCGCTACTTTTAAATCGGGAAAACCAATGCCCCAATCCCGAAGAAGTTGAATATCAATAGCAACCGGTGTATGCCTTGTGCAAGGTACGCGTTGCACTCCTTTGTTAATTATTCTCTCCAGTCGGGTAAGTGGGGTTCAGTGGGTATTCCTTGTAGTCGAAACACCGCTTTGTTGACAAAATCGTGTCCAGGCGGAATGAGCCTAATCGTTTTACCATTTAAGTCGGCAATCCGGCCCTCAAATCGGCCTTGTCCATTATCTTCATAATCAGAATTCCACCAGTTTTGTTCTTTAACCTGAACTTCGATTTTGATGGTGTCACTCAGTTTACGGGTAAAATTCTTACGGCCAATTTCTCCGGTTGAGCCATTTTTTACCGCGCTGACTTGTTTCTCTATGATGGGCAGACCGGTCATGGAAACGGTAATGATATTGTCGTTGTCACTGACATCCCCCCATTCAATCTTGGCCAGGATTAGGGTGAGAGGGAGAGGATTGGTCTTGATCAGAAGATATTTTTTGTATTCTTCTACTTCAAATCGCATGGTTTGCTTATGTGCCAAATTTAAATAGGTTTCAGCACGTTCTAGGTCCCGAAACTCCAGAAAAGCTCGGTAAAGATCACGTTCTTGTGCTTTTTCCACCTGCTCATGCAATGCCCAAATTTCGCTCTGTATGTTTTGAGCTTGAAATTCATCAGGCCAGTTGCCGTAGTTACTCAGCTTTTGATAAGCTTCCGACCATTTCCGGTGGCTGATCAGTTGTTGGATTTGAGTCAAAAGAGATTTTAATACTAAGTCTCGAAACTTCCGCTTGAGTGTTTGTAATTTCGGGTCCTCTTTGGGTTGGCGCTGGCTTAAATGCAGCGCGGCTTCTAAAAAGAGGCCTTCATTAAAAAACTGATAGTAGTCGCTGGTAAAAGCTGCCCATTCTTGTTGCGATTGATATTGAGCGATGATTTCTTCTGCTTCTACGGCGTGTTTGCCGACCGGGAGTGCTTCTAGGTAGGTGGTCGCTTTTTCGACTTTGATTGCTGCTGATTGGGCTTGTTCTACTGGCAGCCACCAGCGTTGTTCTTGTTCTTCACGCAACGCTTGTTCAGCTTGGGCAATGATATATTTTGCTTCGGCTGCATGTTTGCCATTCGGTTTGGCTTGCAAATAAGTTTGTGCTGCTTCTATTTGGGTCCGCGGATAGGTAGCACTTAATACCGGTTTCCATAGCCGTTGTTCTTGTTCTTCACGTAGCTGTTCTTCAATGTGCGCGATAATCTTGTTAATTTCCGCCTGATGTTTTCCATCCGGCATCTCTTGTTGGTAGGTTCGCGCTGCATTGAGCCGAGTGGTTTGGGACTCAGCTTGTTCTACGGCTTGCCACAAGCGTTGCTCTTGTTCTTGGCGCAAAGTTTCTTGAGCTTGGACAATAATGCTGTTAATCTCCGCTTTATGTTCGCCCTCTGGAAGTGCTTTGAGGTAAGCACGCGCTGCTTCCAGTTTGGTGGTCACAGTAGGTGCTTGTTCTACCGGTTGCCACCATTGTTGTTCGCGTTTTTTACGCAAAATTTCTTGAATCCCTGCTATGATGGCTTTGACTTCACCTACCTGTTCACCATTAGGCAGTGCCTCAAGGTAAGCTTGGCTGGCTTGCAGTTTTTTCTTTAGCGAGGGGGCTTGTTGTATGGCTTTCCAAAACTGTTGTTCGTTTCGGCGACGCGATTTATCCAGTTCATCTTTCGCTTCCCCATTGGTAAGGACTAATAGCCATGAAAAGGGATGCCAAAATGGGCTGGTGTAGTAATACTTTTCTAGCCACTGTTCGGCGTTATCGAGGTCGGCTAATTGAGCCTTTTGGTCATTTAAGGTGCGGTTAACTTCGTCATAGGTTTTCTTATCATGGTAAGCTTGTTGTCCCGACAGTGCTGTCAAAAGTAGCATTACTATTAATGGGGGCAACGCAATCAGGCGACTGAACCAAACCAAAGCACTCTGACGTTGCGCTTGTATGGCACGTTTTGCCATGTCGGAATCGGTTGCAAAGAGGTGAATAATTTTCTTTCCTTGGCGTTTAAGTTTCCATAATGACAAGGCTGGATAGGGCCGCCATTTTGGGTAGTTGGCAACGGCTTGTTCATAGTTTTGCAATTGGTTGACATGGTTTTGGAACTGAATGGCTTCGTTTTGCAGTTTAAGGGTTTGTAGGCGTTGCCCAGCCCAGATAAAACCTTCTAGTAAGCCAAATGAAGCCAGTGGGTTGACTTGTTTAGGAATTTCAGTTTCCTTGTGATCTGACGTGAGATGCCGTTCACACTCACCAAACGCGCTGACCGGAAAGGCTTTGCAATTGTCTTTTCCCACTTTGTTGTTCAGATCATTATATAAGTCACGATGTTCAGTCGTGGGCAGTTTGTCTTTGGTTAACGGCAGTTGTGCAGTGCTATATTCCGATAGGGGGGCAATACGATCCCATTTGGTGATCAATAATACAATCGGAATGGGTTTCGGGAATTGCATCAGCCCCATGGTTTTTTGTAACCGATTGAGTCTTTCAGAGACATCTTTTTTGGCTTCCTCCAAATAAGGCGCCGGTGCTAACACAAAAAGCCCATCCATGCCCAACAATTTGTCGCGCAATTCTTTAGCAATCTCTTGAGGCGCGTTTTTTGGGTTGACTAATTCGCCACCATAGTCAATCAGTTGTGCATAGAATTCACCGGTTGTTGGTGAGGAAAATTTGTACTCAAAGATGAAGTCGATGCTTAACTCGGTGCTTTCTGGCACCGAGCCGTGTTCCAATTGTTGTTTGGATTGTTCAAGTCTATCGCTACTTTTATAGAGGATGTCAGCCTCTTGTTCTTCAGCAGTCCAATTTTCTGGATCACCTGTAGGGCGTTTGACTTGTATTGGTAGCAGTGTGCCAGTATAACTAGCGGGATGCTCTATGCGCTGCATATCGAGAGCGGCTAAAATACAAGTTTTGCCAGAGCCGGAAAGTCCGAAGAAGCCGAAATGATATTTTTTAATCATGGTTGAGTAATAGGTTGAAAAATAAAAGATTATTATTTATAAAAAAATGAAAAATGTCAATTTGAATGACAAACATCAATGGTTTACTTAAAAATTTCATGTTATTTGCAAAAAACTTGTTAAATAATATTTCGGGTTCCTGACACTATTTCTAAAAAATGGACATAAGGCAACTCACAAAAAATAATATACCCATTTGGGGCAACCATAAAGGGGCAATCCGTTGCTCCAGCCCTTGGTATTTTATTTTTTGGGAATTGCCTAAGAAGATTGCTTTTATAATCATTTAGTGCTTGAGTTAAATTATGTAACCTATTGATTTAACTATAAAAATATTTAATCAAAATTTATGCCAATAATACACACTTCCTAAAAATAGTGCTTTTTTTGCAGCAATTCCGGCTCTGAAATTTGGTACTGAAAGCTTTTCTGTTTTTGAAAAATTGCACGCCAAAATATTTCAAGAAGTCCATTTTTATTCAGATCGTTTTTGATAATTGTTAGTGAATACCACATTTAACGTTTGATTGAGGTATTGATAGCCAATGGGTGTTAAATGGACTGAATCCATATTTACTCCTTCATGCCATTGTCCTTGGGCATCTTGAAGTACTTTTGCGGTGTCAATGATGTGCAATCGTTCTACCGCCGGTAAATTTAACCAATAATGGTTAATCTCTTTGACACTTTCCGGAATTTTGTGATCCCATACCAACAAACGGGCTATTTCAGGCTGATCTGGCGGAATAATGGTCAAAAAAATGACTTCAATCTGCCTGGCTTGTAGTGATTCAACAAAAAATTTTAAATTGTCTTGACATTGTTGTGTGATGACTTCATAAAGATGCGGTTGCACACCTAATGTGCTTAAATCATTCATCCCAGTTTGTAGTATCACTATATCAGGCTCAAGTGCCAATACATCTGGTTGAAAACGGGCGCGTCCTAGAGCCGTTGTTTCCCCACCAATGCCCCGATTGATAAATTCAAATCCTTCCAACTCTGGCCATTTTTTCCACATCTCAATCCGAGAATCTCCAAAGAGTACCACTCGTTTTTGGTTTTTTGGTGGTAAAGAAGCGTTGGCTTTTTGATAATGACTTTCGTGGGTAGGGAAAACTTCTGACAATTTCGCTCTGGTATAGTATTTTTTGGCTGTATAAAACAATATCCCATTGGCGATGAGTGACGCCAATAAAACAACTATTAAAACATAAAATATCAAATGGGTTGATAACATATTCATTTTTGACTTTATCTTCAATATCGAAATTCAAGACAAACTGGGTTAAGTACCGAGTACAAAGAATGACGGGGATAAATGAATTGTGTCAATGTTTATTTGTCTGTTTAGCTTAGCGAACCAAAGGCTCAGAGATTTGGTGTGCTTGTGTTAATAGTTATAGCACAAAGTACCACAAATTTTGGTGCCGCCTTTGTCCCAAAGCGGAAGCTTTGGACTCAAGCACTGCTTTTATTGTTTCTGCTATCGAATAGCGTTTTGAAAGGCTTGTACGGCATCATATTGATCTTGATATTGGGTATAATTAAGTAACAAATTCAAGTCTAATTCTGGAAAAAATTTACTATGGGTGACTTCTTGATATTCGCTCTCTTTGAGATGGAAAACTTGCAGTTGATTGTTTTTCCAAAACCAGACTTCAGGAACACCTTTTGGTTTGTACACGTCCAGTTTATTGATGGAACCGCTTGTGATAATCACTTCAATCACTAAGTCAGGTATTTCTTTATCGCTACCAATGCAGTAAGATTCATCAGGTTCTCCAGAAGACTCGCCCTCCTTCATCAGGGTAAAACTACCACGTATATAATATCTGATGCCTTTTTCTCTCATATAAGTTTCTAATAAGGCTCTCAGAGTACTTTTGATGTACTTATGTTTGGAGCTATGGCTTGACCCAATTAAAGAGATACATTTGTTATAAGCAATACTTATCATCTACCAAATCAAGCAAACTATCTTGCTCAAAATGATACTCCTCCCAGTATGCTACTTTTTTCATAATACCAGTCATTGTTTTATGTGTAACTTTTGTCCAAGCAGTTTCTAAATTTTTACGTAAACCATCAAGAGTAAAATCACCATGTTGTGCCATATATTGTTTCATTACACCCCAGCACTTCTCAATAGGTTGTAGCTCTGGATGATATTGCGGGGTACGCAAAATTTGAATATTACGCCGTTTATATTTTTTATCATTTTTAAGCATATCATCTAACTTAAAAACTTTTATAGGACGATGTTCATTTATTAAATCTTTTAATTGCGTTCGCAGTAACTCATCTTTAAATTCAATGCCATTATCATTTAACCACTTTTGAAGAGCTGCTTTTTTACTTGTCAGTGGTGGGTGGTACGCCATCCTCTTTAAATACATTGTGATAAGGGGCATTATCCCTAATAATGACTGAATTATCAGAAATATTCAAAAAAAGTTGAGTTGTGAACCATCTTATGAAATTTTCTTCGTTCATTGCTCCATGATAATCACCGGTTTTGGCTGGAAAAACCAGTTTAGCTTTATCAACCCAACCATTTTTAGTTATTGCGTTGAGAATAATAAATCGGGCACCGAAGCCAGAAGGTTTGTTTATATATGGGCCAAATGATTTATCAAGCCTTGGATTATCTTCCCAATCACTGCAATACCACGATGTATCTGTACCGCTATAATTCTTATTAATAAATGTTTCATCAAGATAGACCAGTTCTCTATCGCTTTTGTTGAGTTTTCTTTTTTTGATAAGATATTATCGAAGTGCATTTACTACATAATCTCGTTCTCGAAGTGCTGTATGCCTTTGAACTCTGCCATTGACTATATTCCACTTATATAAGTGCGTTCTCAATGTTTCTCGAGCAACCTCAATTTTATTGAGGTCATTCAGAACCCCTACAAGAAGCCGTAGACTGAGATGTTCTCGACGAATATTATATGAACGGATAATATTCTGACAAATTGTTTTAATTCCTTCATTTATAGCATATGGACTTGATCCTTTTTGTAATGGAGGAGATAACGGCTTACCTTTATTATGTTCAGCCATTATACGTTTCACCGTAATTTCTGATAAATTGGTTGCTAACGCTGTACGGGATAGTGTACTTTGGAATGGCTGTTCTTTCTCTTGATGATATACTTCTTCATCAAAATACGGTTTGATACGAATTACCATTTCCTTTTCTGGAATTGTTAGAGAATGGCCTTTACCAGACATATGGAATTAATTTTTACTCATGTTGTGAAAAAAAACTCACTGAATAATTAAATAGTATCTTCTTAATTAATTATCAGGCCTTAAATTTTTACTCGCTTTTCGATAAATAATATTTATGACCTTTGCGCTAAAGGTGGTATCTTTTTAAATGGGTCAAGCCATAGTCGTCATAATTTCTAATACTCCTACTACATAAGTGAGTCGAATGGATTTTATATCTTCAAGGCAAGCATCTAAGTCTTTAAAACGTTGCCAAGAAATACCATTGAGCCTCACGATACATTCTTCACAGTTTTCAATCCTTGGTAGACGGGGGGGGGTAATTGAGGTTTTTCTAAAACATCTGGTTCCATCTGGTACCTCTTTAGGTTTTCATTCGCGCAATGTTTTGGCCGACTCCGGCCAATACATTTATCTGGAATACTAGATATAAATCGACCGCTATAGCAAAGCTAGGATAATTTGATTATCTCAAGAGCCTCTTGCAAAACTCTTTTTGAAAGTTTCCCCAGGTTTCACCTGGGGCTATTCAAATTCAACCCCTATCGGGGTTGTCCCAGGTTTCGCCTGGGGTGAAAGCAAGAGGCGAGTGGGGTTATTCTTTTAACAATATCAACCCCGTAGGGGTTGAACGTGAATAGCCCCAGGTGAAACCTGGGGTTTTGCAAGAGCCTCTCAAGATTGATTATATATGTTTTTAATACTGAATTTTATAATCATTTTATGCTGGCTTAGCTATAATATTATTTTCCTGAAGCTAGTTGAGTTTACCGAAAATCATAAAAGTACAGTTATACTTTAGACGTTCAAGTTTTCGGTTTCTTGGGCAACCATAAAGGATTGCCCCTACAAACAATGGCCAATGGGGCAATCCTTTGCTGTCGGGGTAATCCCTTGTGGTTACCCTCTCAAAAATCCCAAAATATGAATGTTAGGAGTATAACCGGAGTCGGCAATATTTCTCTTGGATATCCAAACTCATTTATAAATGACCAACCATCGCATTCAACAACCACCATGCGGAGAGATTCTGTTGCCACGCTTTAGATTTGGCATGTCGTGTCCTTAGTGATAATGCGATTTCCGTCGTTTGAGTAAAAAATTGATGGCCTAATCCGCGAGTCGGATTCATCACAATTTGAGTATCATAGCGCATAAAGACTTTGGTTTCAAATTGAACCAGTCTCATGGTGTTGCGTCCCCGATGCCCAGCTTTTTTCTTGACAAATATTATCGGCTCAGTGACTTCATAAAAACTCCGCCGATTAGTTTGTTGTTGTCCGATTTGAATCAACTGTCGTTGATTTTGTTTGATAACAACGGCAACTTGGGTACTGGCAGTTGGGATAAGGATTTTTTGACCTT
>Ga0233403_10000889_pt1 | contig 14318 bp, 10 predicted proteins | sample Na_oxic_1_MG_FD_179866 | JGI IMG/M metagenome (GOLD analysis project Ga0233403, IMG submission 179866) | Seawater microbial communities from Saanich Inlet, British Columbia, Canada - Na_oxic_1_MG | ecosystem: Environmental > Aquatic > Marine > Inlet | place: Canada: British Columbia | collected...
TGAGATAGCTTTAATCTCACAATCTTTGAATTATCACAATAGACTTTAAAACTGTCTAATTGAGCTCATGTTACGCACATTTTTAATGTACTTTGCATGAAACGGGTCGCACACCTATCATATTACTAGATAATTGTAATATGTGTTTTCTTGCCAAATGCGGATTACTACTTAGCTTGTTTCCGTTTAAGTTCACGAACGCTTTATTATGTCGAAAGTTTCTCTCGTTACCCTATCCAATTACCTAGCACCTTAACAGGGCTAATCCTGTTTTTGGCGCATTAGACCCTGCTTTACCAGAAGTTTAACGGACTTCCGATAAGGGTATTGGCGTAGACTTTAGGTCATCTAGGGATAGCTTTAATCCCACAATCTTTGAGTTATCATAATAGAGCTTCCTATTAAGCCCGTTTTACATGCGTTTTATCGCATTTTTAACGGAACGGGTCGCACTTGTCTATACTTAGCATCGTCATAAGGTCGCTATTACTTTTTATTTTTAAGCCAACAGCATTTCACGCAAAAGTTTTTGTTTGCCTCAACTTTTGCGTGAAAAGCCTAAGTCTAAAAGCTCAAGTCAGGTGGTGGTGACTGACCCAATATATCCATTTCACGCAGCGAAGTATAGCGAAGCTTCACCGCGCGCGTGAAATAGCATTTTCGAGGTTTTTACAAAAAGCAAAAGGAGCTTGTGTGGCGGTGGGCAGTATAGTCAACAAAAATACAAACTTTTATCCTCAAAATATTTTTTTGAACTATTGAAGTTGTGAACAAAACGGAACAGTCACGGTTCTAGCCAGTTTTGAGTATTACTGATGTTAAAATCTATAGCACTTGTTGAAGCGACAACAGCGATTACCCATTTGATAACCCATTGTTGAAGTGACAACAGCGATTACCCCAAGAAAATACATTAATTTACCTATTGGTGTCTTCGCTTTATCAATCATTTTTTATCCAACTAACTTATTCATTATTTAATCATTAATCTCCAATTACCCAATTTAAGTTAGCAAAAAGACAATAATAACTATAATTTGATTAATGATAATAAAATCAATCATTTATAATTTTATCGTCTCTTTTATAGAGCCGACATAAATGAAGAGAAAAATAAATATATCTAATAGAGTTGACATTTTTTAAAAAAGTCTTCATAATGCGCGCCTCTTAAATATGGAGGGGTTCCCGAGTGGTCAAAGGGGTCAGACTGTAAATCTGCTGGCTCAGCCTTCGGAGGTTCGAATCCTCCCCCCTCCACCAATCTAACAAAATAAAAAATAACTTATTAGACCACATTCTTAATCACTGATTGATTTAACATGATTGATAATTCAACTTGGTTGCATCACCAATAATCTACTCACTACACTAAATAAATATTTGTATGTAAATAAAAGTGAAATTTTATTGTAGCCAACCGCCTCTAACCAATAGAAGTGTTGCAAAAAAAGACAGTAGTAAAAGTCACAAGACAGATAATATCAAATAAATGCCAATTCGTAAAAACGGGTTTCATTTCAAAAAATGAATTATTTCGCAACAAGTCTAATCCTAAAAAACAGGGAACAAAAATTGAATTTTAAAAAATTCAATAGGTGAAAAATTATAGTGCTATTATAAAGCAATTTTTTTCGACAATTGTATTAATGATTTTAACCCCTATTTTATTGACAGATATTTAGGGAGGGTGCCCAAGTGGTTTGCAAGGGGCAGACTGTCAATCTGTATGCCGTTAAGCCTACAGAGATTCAAATCATCCCCCTCCACTAAAACTCAAAACCCATCATTCAAACTGTTAGAATTGACGCACCCCATAAGTCACTATTTTATTTCAATAGAGATCGGAATAGATATTGCTTAAATATGGAACATTTTGTTATTTAAAGTAAAGTTTTTTTCAAAAAGTGCCCGCCTCAGATTTCGGTTCGCGTGCCATAGCGGGCGGATCAAAATTTTCTAGCGAGGCGGGGGCCACCAAAAAATGGGGTACACAGTTGGAGGGGATTTCGCCTTCAGCAAAAAGTGTTCCGATCTCTATTGATTTTATTTGTTTAATTAGTCTATTTAAATAAATCTCTTTTGCGTCCCGTTAAGAAATGAGTCATTTAAAATTTCACGCGCGCGGTGAAGCGAAGCTTCACTACGCGTGAAAAAGGTTTGAAATCAGTTGAATTTGTCAATGCGTCAATCCTAACTTAAGCGGGTGTAGTTCAATGGTAGAACTTCAGCCTTCCAAGCTGATAGCGTGGGTTCGATTCCCATCACCCGCTCCAATAATCAGCATTAAACAATTCTTTTCAAATGGTTGAGTGATTTTCTGCCCATATAGCTCAGTTGGTAGAGCACACCCTTGGTAAGGGTGAGGTCACCGGTTCAAATCCGGTTATGGGCTCCATAATAACAACATAAAAAACTATACTTTAGTTTATAAAGGCTTTAATAAATATGTCTAAGGCAAAATTTGATCGCAGCAAGCCGCATGTCAATGTGGGTACAATAGGCCATGTGGACCATGGCAAAACAACTTTAACAGCGGCAATGACAAAAAGCTTGGCGGAAAAGTATGGAGGCGAGTTCAAAGCTTATGACCAAATTGACAATGCGCCTGAAGAAAAAGCACGCGGTATAACGATTGCCACGGCGCATGTTGAGTATCAATCGGAGAAACGTCATTACGCTCATGTGGATTGTCCGGGACATGCTGACTACATTAAGAATATGATTACCGGTGCGGCGCAAATGGATGGTGCCATACTTGTTGTGTCGGCAGCAGATGGGCCAATGCCCCAAACTCGTGAGCATATTTTATTGGCCCGTCAAGTTGGTGTGCCTTATATTGTCGTGTATTTAAATAAGGCCGACATGGTAGATGATGAGGAATTGCTAGAATTGGTGGAAATGGAAGTTCGTGAACTATTAGATAGCTATGAATTTCCAGGGGATGACACGCCCATAATAATCGGTTCAGCCTTAAAAGCCTTAGAGGGTGACCCCAGTGATATTGGCGTTCCATCAATTACTAAATTGATTGAGGCTATGGATGATTATATTTCAGAACCACAGCGCGATATCGATCAAAGCTTCCTGATGCCGATTGAAGATGTGTTCAGTATCTCAGGACGGGGTACAGTGGTAACAGGACGTGTTGAACGCGGAAAAATTAAAGTTGGTGAGGAAGTTGAAATCGTCGGCATTCGTGAGACAAGCAAAACGACCTGTACTGGGGTTGAAATGTTCCGCAAACTACTTGATGAAGGGATTGCGGGTGATAATGTGGGTGTTTTATTGCGAGGTACAAAACGCGATGAAGTTGAACGTGGTCAGGTGTTAGCTAAGCCCAAAACGATTACACCCCATAGAAACTTTGAATGCGAAGTGTATGTGTTAGGTAAAGATGAAGGAGGACGGCATACCCCTTTCTTCAACGGCTATCGTCCACAATTTTATTTTCGTACCACAGATGTGACAGGTGCGTGTGAACTGCCCGAAGGAGTCGAAATGGTTATGCCGGGTGATAATGTCAAAATGATAGTCGAACTGATCGTACCGATTGCAATGGAAAAGGGCTTACGTTTTGCTATTCGTGAGGGTGGACGTACTGTTGGTGCTGGTTTTGTCTCTAAAATTCTGAAACCTTCTGAAAAGTCTGTAAGTCATTGAAAGTCATTTATTTTTGCTTGAGATTGATATTTGTCAGTTATTGAAAATATTGGATACCAATAAGTTTTCCGGCGTTTTTAGTAAAATTAGAGAATAAAATTCGGTATGCATAAGGAATTAACGATTCGCAATGGCGTTTCGTGCTGTTTATGAGCCATAATAATACGAGCCATGCTGCCTTAGTGAGACTTTCTAAGAAAAAGATAATTGATTGCTATAGAACTGTCATTCGCGCTTTCAACTTTCGCGTATCGACTTGTTCATTTTCAATGGTATAAAGGGAATTTGATTTGGTGAATGGCGGAGAAGGTGGATTATATTATTGGCTAGTTGACATTTTCATTTTCTTTAATCCTGACGAACAATTATTCTTCTATACAAATTTCATTTGTTCTTGAATTAATCAAAGCATTTGAGAAGAAATGAAAGTTTGACAAGAATTAGTTATTTATTTTGGGTATTCAATACAAAAATGAGGTTTTTGAGTTATTAGGGGTTAGTAATTCAATTGAGTAGATGAAACAACAGCAACAAAAAGCATAAAACAATATCCCAATTTTTTAAGAATTTAGTAGTTACAGTAGTTAGTTAATAAAGTATTTAGTAATAAAAGTAGGATTATTAATAATTTAAATCCAAACCCCATAGGGCAGGATTTATTAATAATGTAAATCTTTCATCCCATAGGGCAGTAGTTTTAATTGGCAAAACGTTGCGCTCCAAACGCAAAATTGGGAGTTCGAGTCTCTCCTGCCCTGCCATTTTTTCTATTAGAAGTAATCAAACACCTTTCTCTAATGAGTACTAAAACAGACGCTCATGCCTCAAACAAACTGGACACTTTGAAATGGCTGCTTGTTATTCTGTTACTTGGATGTAGCATTGTCAGTTTCCATTATTTTGAAGAACATTCGCTACTATTACGTGTTATCAGTTTATTGCTAGTTATTGGCATTGCAGCCTGGGTTGCTTCGACCACCGAAAAAGGCCGCTCTACATTATATTTTCTCAAAGAATCGCATCTTGAGGTTCTTCGAGTCGTCTGGCCAACACGGCAAGAAACCGTGCAAATGACTGGTGTTGTTTTACTTATGGTTGTGCTGTTGGCCTTAATTATTTGGACAGTGGACAGCATTTTACTGTGGCTTGTACGCTTATTCACTGGGCAAGGGGGTTAATGTGGCCTTGCGGTGGTATGTCGTACAGACATATTCAAATTTTGAAAAAAATGTCAAGTCATCTCTTGAAGAGCGAATCAGGCTCGGTGGCTTGGAAGACCGTTTTGGCCAGATTTTAGTCCCTACGGAAGAAGTGGTTGAAATGCGTGATGGTGTTAAGCGTAAAAGTGACCGTAAACTTTATCCGGGGTATTTGTTGGTACAAATGGAAATGAATGATGAAATGTGGCATGTTGTTAAAGATGTGCCTAAAGTTTTGTGCTTCATCGGTACCACTACCCAAGAACAAAAGGGTAAAACGGGTCAGTTTGTTCCACCTACACCTCTTTCCGATAAGGAAGCTCAAGCCATATTACAACGTGTTCAAGAGGGGGCTACTAAACCTCGTCCTAAAGTCCTGTTTGAAGTGGGAGAGGTTGTCCGTGTCACTGAGGGCCCTTTTGCCGACTTTAATGGAGTGGTTGAAGAAGTTAATTATGAAAAAAACCGCTTGCGTGTTGCTGTTTTGATTTTTGGGCGTTCTACACCTGTCGAGTTAGAATTTGGACAGGTTGAAAAAGAATAATGGCTGATTAATGACTTCTACTCGGGAGGGCTATCCATTCTCTGTGCAAATTCTCCATCACTTGAATTGAATTGAATTGAATTGAATTGAATTGAATTGAATTGAATTAAAAAAAAAGGAAAGAATTTTCCGTTTTATGCTTTTTTTTCATCAAAGAAAGCTTAGGGCGTTTATATATTAAGGATTTTTTTATCATGGCAAAAAAAGTAGCTGCCTACATTAAGTTGCAAGTTAAAGCGGGACAAGCCAATCCTAGCCCTCCTGTGGGACCAGCATTAGGTCAACATGGCCTCAATATTATGGCGTTTTGTAAGGCCTTTAATGCGCAAACTCAACACCTTGAGGCGGGTATGCCTACACCTGTCGTTATCACGGCTTATCAAGATCGTAGTTTTACTTTTGTTCTCAAAACACCACCTGCTTCAATTCTATTGAAAAAGGCAGCCGGGATTGAAAGTGGTAGTAAAACACCAAATACTCATAAAGTTGGCCGGGTAACACGAGCGCAGTTAGAGGAAATTGCGAACATAAAAATGCCTGATTTAACGGCATCAAATCAAGAATCAGCAGTGCGTACAATCGCAGGCAGTGCGCGGAGTATGGGACTTGAGGTGGAGGGGGTTTAAATGGCAAAACGATCAAAACGCATAAGAGCAATTAAAGAACAGTTGCAACTTGGGAAATATTATCCTGTTGATGAAGCGTTTGAATTATTGAAATCTTTCCCGCCAGCTAAATTCACAGAATCTGTCGATGTCAGTATTAACTTAGGTGTTGATGTGCGTAAATCTGACCAGATTGTACGTGGTTCTACTGTGTTGCCGAATGGCACAGGTAAAACAGTGCGAGTTGCTGTCTTTACTCAAGGTGCTAATGCGACAGCTGCAGTTGAAGCTGGCGCTGATGTTGTGGGTTTGGAGGATTTGGCTGATAAAATCAAGGGGGGTTTTTTGGATTTTGATGTTGTGATTGCATCGTATGATGCCATGCGAGTAGTGGGGCCTTTGGGCAAAATTCTTGGGCCGCGTGGTTTGATGCCTAATCCTAAAGTGGGTACTGTAACCCCCCATATTGCTACGGCTGTCAAAAATGCTAAGGCAGGCCAAGTACGTTATCGGACTGATAAAGCGGGTATTATTCATTGTCCCTTAGGCAATGTTTCGTTTAGCACCCAAGCTTTACGACAAAATTTGCAAGCCTTGATTGCGGATTTACAAAAAGCAAAACCAAGTACATCGAAAGGCATTTACATGAAGAAAGTGACTGTTTCAACCACTATGGGAGCAGGGCTTGCGGTGGAACCTGCCAGTTTTTAGTTATTTTGTTTTTTTGACTTAATAGATGCTTTCACTAAACATTGAAAATCATTAAGCAAAAAAACAAACTGATTAATAAACTAACATCAATCAAATTTAATTATGATAATGTGACTTTGTGCTATTTTTAAACTTGAAGATAGTCGTCAAAGACCGTAGGTATCTGATTTCTTTAAAGCGTTTTCATTTTTATTTCACATTTTAGGGCAGATATTGACTAGACTTCGGATTTGTCGTTTTAATAATCTTGTTTATTTAACCTAACCGGAAGTGATTTATCTTGACAAATCATTTTTTATAACATCACTCTTTGATTTAATTTAAATTTACTTAGATGACTTAGATTTTATCTTTAAGCAGATTAAATCATTGGAAGAAGCTGATTTTTTAGCAAAGATGTTGTTGTCAAGTCAATCAACTTGTGCCGGTTTTTTTCTGGTTATTGACTTGCCAATCAATATCTTATGTCAATTTCAATTGATAAGGCCCACACAAACGTGAACTTGACTCATTTATGTATGTGTTAGAGGATTTAATTGATTTTGTTATCAGCCTACGCAGATGGCAAGACCTATTATCCGGTTTTGCTTTTAATATGGTATTTATGAAGGAGAATTTATCATGCCGCACAAGCTTGAAGATAAGCGAGCTATTGTTGCTAGCGTGAATGATGTGGCAAATACAGCACACTCTGCTGTTGTTGCTGAATACTGCGGCATGACGTGTGCTGAAATGACCCAACTACGTCAAAATGCGCGTGGGGCCGGAGTGTATTTACGGGTAGTTAGAAATACGTTGGCACGGCGTGCGATTTTAAATACTGATTTTGAGTGTTTGCAAGAGATTTTAGTTGGGCCAGTTGTGTTGGCTTTTTCGGTTGAGGAACCAAGTGCTGCTGCGCGTGTCATTGGTCTGTTTGCCAAAAGTAATGATAAGTTAGTTGTCAAAGCCATTGCTCTTGGCGGACAACGAATGTCCGCAAATGAAATTGATTTTGTTGCAACATTGCCAACAAAAATTGAAGCAATAAGTCAATTGATGTCAGTTATACAAGCCCCACTCACTCAACTGGTACGTACTTTCAAAGAGCCTTCTGCGAAACTGGTACGCACTTTTGCTGCTGTGCGTGATAGCAAGCAAGAAAAACAATCAACATAATTTTTTATTTTGGGTAATAGGTCAGAGGAGTTTATTTATGGCAGTCACCAAAGAAGATATTTTAGAATCCATTGCTACTATGACTGTGATGGAAGTGGTTGAACTCATTAAGGCAATGGAAGACAAGTTTGGGGTTTCCGCGGCGGCTGTTGCCGCTCCCATGGCAGCACCGGCTGCACAAGGTGGTTCGGCCGAACCTGAACAAACAGAATTTACTGTTACACTGGCTAGTTTTGGTGAAAAGAAAGTTCAAGTCATTAAGACTATTCGGAGTATCACTGGTTTAGGTTTAAAAGAGGCTAAGGAGCTAGTAGAAGGGGTGCCTTCTACGGTCAAGGAAGCCATTGAAAAGGATGAGGCAGAGAAAATCAAAAAAGACCTAGAAGATGCTGGTGGTAGTGCAGAAGTTAAATAAGGCATTTAGTCAGGCATTCAGGAGTTCAGAAATCAATTTAATTGTTATTTCTGGATTTCTGGATTGTAACTCTTATCCTAACCACCAACCGGTTTAAGGATTGATTTCATCATTTATATCAGTTCTAACAATAAACTGATTTCAACAATCCTAGTTAATAAGCACAAACCGTTTTTAATTTAACCTAACCAGAGTAGCAGTTCACGCTTTATTCCAATTCCATTTGTTGCATTTACTAGCCTCATTGTTTCAGCCCTGCTCTCATAACATTTTTCGCGACATAGTTATACTAAAGAAAACGAATGGCAAAAGGGCACAGAATGCATTATACACAACTTATTGTTCCACCACTAGATAGCCTCTATAACAATCAATAACTAAACCCAAAACTCAAAACCGCAAAAAACGATTGTCGTCGCGGCTCATGACACACAATGTTTCAAACTATTTCAAACATTTCTTTCATCATGAGCCATTAAAAAAACAACTCTTCAATCTTTTAACCCTCATCAGGGCGCATGCTTGACCACGGGTAAATGTATAATTTATTGATTAATAGGTAATTAATTTAATGTTATTGCAATTAGATTAATAGAAACGGTTTCCTTCGAACTTCAAGTTTTTCAAAATCAAAACTTGAGCCTTGAAAACTAATTGGCGTGCAATACACTTTCATCACTCAATAATTTAACCTCCAAAACAACTCTAATAATTTTTAGTCAAAATTTGAGTCATGTCTGTTTCAAATCTTTCATAAAATCAATAAAGTGTTGAACGAAAGAGCACGACATCAATCATTTTTGGAACTTGATATGACATAAGCCTTTTCTCTCTTCCAACTTTGAGTTTGTTTGGATTAAAAATTAAATTGAAATACAACTTTGATTCAGTTGAACTAACTGCCCTAATTAAATAAATTCTTTGTAAAATCAATAAGCTAAAAATAAGCACCCTGAATAAATGTAAATGTGCCCATCATTTCAAGTCTATTACAAAATAAATGGCTTAATGTTTCACTCAAAAAGTCATCTAGGCAATTTTAGATGATATTAATATTTTTTCAATTCTGATATCTACAGTAAATTCATCTTCGTATACTAAACGCGGTAACAAACTTCTTATTTCTGAAGTTTTGCTAAAAAACTTCTTAAAGCAAAAACTTTTTTAATGAGAATGGTGGGCTTTAAACACACAAAACCCACCCGACATAGAAGTTGTGTTATGCCCGTGTGCAGTATCGCTACAAACTTGATTTCAAAATTTCTCTTCATATCAATAGTGGCCAACAAGTTGTGATAAATCATTTTTAGAACCGCATCCATTTTTTATCACGACTTTTTTACGACGAAAAAAGTTTAACTATTAAAACCTCTTTAATACCTCAACTCCCCTTTAATAAAAATATGCCCTATTCTTTCACCGAAAAAAAACGCTTACGCAAAAACTTTGGTAAACGTCCGAGCATTCTTGAAGTACCTTATTTATTGGCTATTCAACTTGACTCCTACCGAACCTTTCTGCAAAAAGATACGCCACCCGAACAACGTTTAAATGTGGGTTTACACGCTGCCTTTAAATCGGTCTTTCCGATACTCAGTTTTTCTGGTAATGCTGCCCTTGAATATGTTAGCTACCGTCTTGGTAAACCGACCTTTGATGTTAAAGAGTGTCAGCTACGGGGTATGACTTATTGCGCTTCGCTACGGGTATCAGTGCGTTTAATTCTTTATGATAAGGATTCTAAAAATAAGTCGGTCAAGGATATTAAAGAGCAGGAAGTCTATATGGGTGAAATCCCGCTTATGACTCGAAATGGTACTTTCGTTATTAATGGCACAGAGCGTGTTCTTGTTTCCCAACTCCATCGTTCTCCTGGTGTTTTCTTTGACCATGATAAGGGGAAGACGCATACTTCTGGTAAGTTTTTATTCTCAGCCAGAATTATTCCTTATCGCGGTTCTTGGCTAGACTTTGAATTTGATCATAAGGATTGTCTTTTTATACGGATTGACCGTAGGCGTAAGTTGCCAGCGACTATTTTGTTGCGAGCGTTGGGTTATAGTAATGAGCAGATGTTAGAACTTTTTTTCGATACGCATCGCTTTCTCCGTCTTGAGAATGATTTTCATCTTGTTCTTAATTTTGAACATTTACGCGGTGAATTAGCAAGCTTTGATATTAAAGATGCTCAGGGTAAAGTTATTGTTGAGGTTGGCCGGCGTTTGACTTCTAAACATATTCGAGAATTGGAAAATGCGGGTATAACTACAGTCAAAGTGCCATTGGAATATGAAAATGGGCACTTAGAATCTTTTTTGTTAGGTTCGGTGTTTGCTCATGAAGTCATTTCAAATGACACGGGTGAAACGATTGCTAAAGCTAATGATATTGCGAATGAAGAACTGCTCAATGCTTTGTTGGAACATCATGTTGAATCCTTTGAAACGCTTTATACAAATGATTTAGACCGTGGCCCTTATATTTCTGATACTTTACGTCTTGATCAGACGACAACACCTTTAGAAGCCTGTGTGGAAATCTATCGTATGATGCGTCCAGGGGAGCCACCTACTCCAGAAGCCGCTGAAAGCTTATTTCAGAGCTTATTCTTCTCTGAAGACCGATATGATTTATCCACTGTGGGTAGGATGAAATTTAATCGCCGTGTGGGTCGTTCTGATATTTCCGGGCCTAGCGTTTTATCGACTGAAGATATTCTTGATGTGTTACGCACTCTGATTAGTATTAGAAACGGATCGGGTACAGTTGATGATATTGATCATTTAGGGAATCGGCGAATTCGCAGTGTGGGGGAAATGACGGAAAATCAGTTTCGTATTGGTTTGGTGCGGGTTGAGCGAGCGGTGAAAGAGCGTTTAACTTTGGCGGAATCGGAAAATATGATGCCGCAAGAGTTGATTAATGCTAAACCTGTGACAGCGGCAATTCGGGAGTTTTTTGGTTCTAGTCAATTGTCTCAGTTTATGGATCAGAATAATCCTTTATCGGAAGTGACTCATAAACGCCGCATTTCTGCATTGGGGCCGGGAGGATTGACGCGAGAACGAGCAGGGTTTGAAGTGCGAGATGTGCATCCTACCCATTATGGTCGCGTGTGTCCTATTGAAACACCTGAAGGCCCTAATATTGGGTTGATTAATTCTTTGGCCGTTTACGCTAAAACCAATCAGTATGGTTTTTTGGAAACGCCTTATCGTCGGGTAGATGGGGGACGAGTCACTGATCAAGTCGATTATTTGTCAGCTATTGAGGAAGGTAGCTATGTGATTGCCCAAGCCAATGCTAACTTAGACGAAAACAACTTTTTTAAAGATAAGCTGATTACGGCTAGACATGAAAATGAATTTACTCTAGCCCCATCAGATAAAATAAATTACATGGATGTTTCACCTAAACAAATCGTTTCAGTGGCCGCGTCGATGATTCCTTTTTTGGAACATGATGATGCGAATCGCGCTTTAATGGGTTCTAATATGCAACGACAAGCCGTGCCGACTTTGCGAGTTGAAAAACCGCTTGTTGGTACTGGGATGGAACGCACAGTCGCCGTCGATTCCGGTGTCACTGTCGTTGCAGAACGAGGTGGTCTCGTCGATTCTGTAGATGCCGCTCGTATTGTCGTGCGTGTCAATGATGATGAAGTCTTTAAAAATGAAGACTCTCAGGACAAATCTGAGAAAGAGACGCTCACACTTTATAGCTCACTTTCTTCGGGTGTCGATATCTACAATCTGACTAAATATGTCAGGTCTAATCAAAATACTTGTATCAACCAGAAACCCTTGGTTAGGCCAGGGGATATAATTCGTCAGGGTGATGTTCTGGCGGATGGGCCTTCCACTGACTTAGGTGAACTTGCGCTTGGACAAAATATGCTTGTCGCTTTTATGCCTTGGAATGGTTACAATTTCGAGGATTCTATACTTATTTCAGAACGGGTTGTTGAAGATGACCGCTTTACTTCCATTCATATTGTTGAACTAAGCAGTATGGCGCGAGATACAAAACTCGGCCCAGAAGAAATTACGGCTGATATTCCTAATCTCAGTGAAGCTGCGCTTTTAAATTTAGATGAATCTGGCATTGTTTCTATTGGTGCCCAAGTCAAACCGGGAGACATCTTAGTAGGCAAAGTCACCCCCAAGGGGGAAACACAACTCACACCTGAAGAAAAACTACTACGGGCAATTTTTGGTGAAAAAGCCTCAGAAGTGAAAGACACCTCTTTACGAGTACCCAGTGGTACGATGGGGACAGTCATTGATGTCCAAGTGTTTACTCGTGATGGCATTGAAAAAGATGCTCGTGCTTTACACATTGAACAGACTGAACTCAATAAAATCAAAAAAGATCTACGAGATACACTCCGTATTTTAGAAGACGATACCTACGATCGTTTAGAAAAATTACTCTTATGGCAAACGGCTAAAAGTGGCCCTAACGGATTGGTAGGTGAAACAACGATAGATGAAAGCTACCTCTCTAATTTAACGCGCCACCAGTGGTTTGAAATTCAGTTAGACAATCCTGAAATTCAAGCTCAATTAGAAAACTTTGCGCTGCAATTAAAAGAACAGCGGCAGCGTTCAGATGAACTTTATGAAGAAAAACGGCTGAAATTGACGACAGGTGATGATTTGGCACCAGGCGTACTCAAAATGGTTAAAGTTTACCTAGCGGTAAAAAGGAGAGTACAACCTGGAGACAAAATGGCAGGCAGACACGGGAACAAAGGCGTTGTTTCTATGATTGTGCCTGTTGAAGACATGCCCTATACCGAAAAAGGTGTGCCAGTAGACATCGTGTTAAACCCACTTGGTGTGCCATCTCGGATGAACATTGGACAAGTATTAGAAACGCACTTAGGTTGGGCCGCCAAAAAACTGGGTGAACAGATTGCTTTGCAATTACAGCTCATCAAAAAACGGTACCGTATTGATGGGCATAACTATCTTGGCAATTTACGGGCCTTTCTGGACAAAATTTACAACTCTAGTGGAAAGCAAGAAGATTTAAGTTCTTTGACTGACTCAGAAATACTGGAATTAGCAAAGAATCTAAGTGATGGCGTACCGATGGCTACCCCCGTTTTTGATGGTGCGAGTGAACGAGAAATTAAATCTATGCTAGAGTTAGCCGGTTTACAGAAAAGCAGCGGTCAGGTGACTTTATATGATGGTCGAACAGGAGAAGCCTTTGAACGTCCAGTAACGGTAGGCTACATGTATATGCTCAAATTGAATCACTTAGTTGATGATAAGATGCATGCTCGTTCTACAGGGCCTTATAGCTTGGTCACTCAGCAGCCGCTAGGGGGTAAAGCGCAATTTGGTGGACAGCGTTTTGGTGAAATGGAAGTGTGGGCCTTGGAAGCTTATGGGGCATCGTACACTTTACAGGAAATGCTGACAGTCAAATCGGATGACGTGAATGGTCGAACTAAGATGTATAAAAACATTGTCGATGGTGATCATCGTATGGAAGCAGGAATGCCCGAATCGTTCAACGTGTTGGTGAAAGAAATTCGCTCTTTGGGCATTGATATTGAGCTTGAACAAGTTTAAGCTAAAGCTTATGGCTTGCCACCCTATATGCGTCAATCGCAAAACCATAACGGGTGGTAAGCATCTTTGATATTAACCCGTAACTGTGAAACGGTTTAAACCCGCAATGCTTTTGGGATTAAAGCTTATGTTCCCCGCCATAATTCTATTTAATACAAACCAGTAACTTTGAGAATATTTAATAAACCCGCAAGGGTTTTGGGATTGACGCTTATGGGGGGCAAGCCATAAGCTTGTGTATAACGATAAAAAGTCAGTTAAGTATCAACGAAGCTAATCTTAAAAATCATTGATATCAGTTTGAGATCACATACCTAAGTTTCCTATCCTTTTTGTAAAATACCCTACCCATTCTATAGTTTGTTCGATAATCGGTTGGTCCTATAGACTAGGGTGTGTCTTAAGAACCATTTTGGCAATTATTTTTTCACCCCTAGT
>Ga0233403_10000890_pt1 | contig 14312 bp, 11 predicted proteins | sample Na_oxic_1_MG_FD_179866 | JGI IMG/M metagenome (GOLD analysis project Ga0233403, IMG submission 179866) | Seawater microbial communities from Saanich Inlet, British Columbia, Canada - Na_oxic_1_MG | ecosystem: Environmental > Aquatic > Marine > Inlet | place: Canada: British Columbia | collected...
GCCCGCAAGTTTCAAAAGTGCGTTTGTTTGGTGACATAAATTTTATACTCCATATCAGCGTTGTTTGTAGTTGAGTTGGTAATCTTATTTAATAATTATAGCTTTAAAAATGAAGTTTTTTAAAATTTTAAAAATAAAAAATTTTCTATTTTTATGAAGTCAAAATAATATGTTCAATTCGATTTATTATCAATATTGGGGAAAGGCGGATAAGGTTTCACAGTCTCATCTATTAGTTTATCACTGTTTAGACGTTGCCGCTGTCGGTCAAGTCTTTCTTGAACAGCATGAGTCGTTGCGTCATTTATTGGCTCATCGGCTGGGTTTGGATGAGGAGACTTTTGTGGCTTGGAATACGTTTTTTTTGGCATTGCATGATTTGGGTAAGTTTAGTGAAAGTTTCCAAAATTTGCAGCCGGAGATATTCCAAAAGTTGCGCCAATGTGAAAGCCATCAACAATATCGGCAACGTCATGACTCGTTGGGATTTTTTCTTTGGCAGAAACAAATCCAATCGGTTTTGTTTGAACAAAATCTGTTTTTGGTCGAGTTGCCGGACAACGATTATTGGCAAGAAACTTTTAATATTTGGGCTAAGGTGGTGACTGGGCATCATGGGCAACCGCCGAAAAGTTTAGGTACCCATGCCCAAGTTGATGATTATTTTTCTGATTTCGATCAACAAGCCGCACAACAATTTATTCAGGATTGGGCGGCGGTCATTCTGAATCATAAGCCGCCGGTTTTATCAGTCTCCGCTAAGGAAACCTATCATCAGATAAAACGAGTGTCTTGGTGGTTAGCGGGTATCGCGGTGTTGTCTGATTGGATTGGTTCCGGTTATTTTAAGTATCAAAGCAACGTGCAACCGTTAGAGGAGTATTGGCCAATCGCTTTAGCTCAAGCCAAAACGGCTATTTTGACAGCCGGTGTGTTGCCGACTCCGTCTAACCGGTTGATTTCGTTGCCGGAACTCGTTAATGATGTCAATATTAAACAATTGACTCCGTTACAAGCCAAAGTCTCGGCGTTGCCGTTAACAAATACGCCGCAATTGTTTATTTTGGAGGAGGTGACTGGTACCGGTAAAACCGAAGCGGCGATGATGTTGGTGCATCGGTTAATGGCTGCCGGATTGGCGGAGGGGTTTTATATTGCGTTGCCTACTATGGCAACTGCTAATGCGATGTATGAACGTATGGTTGCTGTTTATCAGCGATTGTTTCTGCCCAAGGATTCTGAACAACGGCCTTCTTTAGTCTTGGCGCATGGTGCGCGGGATTTATCAAAGACGTTTCGCCAATCTATTTTGTCGTTACCAAATGGTGAACGGTTAGAAGCCGATTATGCGCCTGATGATGACGCTGCGACTGCCCTTTGTCATGCCTGGTTTGCGGATAATCGGAATAAGTCGTTGTTAGCTGATGCGGGCGTAGGAACTTTGGATCAGGCGTTATTGGCCATTTTGAAAAATAAATTTCAGTCGTTACGTTTGTTAGGTTTGGCGCGTAAGGTATTGATTGTGGATGAAGTTCATGCGTATGATGCGTATATGAACGGATTACTCATTGAATTGTTGTCATTTCATGCCAGTATCGGTGGTAGTGCGATTTTATTGTCGGCGACGTTGCCGCTGAGTCTTCGCCAACGGTTAGTGACGGCTTATTATTCTGAAGGTAAAATAGTTAGTAGAAAAGCTCAGAAAAAGTCGGCACCGTCTGTCACTTCAATGGCTTATCCGTTATTAACTCATCTGATGTTGGAGGCCCAAGCCGAGTGCCGCGAGGTATTGAACGAATATTCGGTAAACACGGGGGCTGACGTGGCGCGTCTTATCAGTGTGCAACTGTGCTATCATCAGGCTGACGTGTATCAGGTGATATTGGCAGCGCGTCACCAAAATCAATGTGTTTGTTGGATACGCAATACGGTAGCCGATGCGATAGAGGCTTATTTTTATTGTCGGGACGTTGTTCATATTCCGGCAACCGACTTGTTATTGTTCCATGCGCGTTTTGCGCTCGGAGATAGGCTGGATATTGAAAAACAAGTTTTGTGTTCGTTCGGTAAACAAAGCCGTGCGGTGCAACGTCAACGAAAAGTCTTAATTGCTACGCAAGTGGTTGAACAATCTTTGGATTTAGATTTTGATGTGATGGTTTCTGATTTGGCACCGATTGATTTATTAATTCAACGCGCTGGGCGGTTGTGCCGACATAGTCGTGATAAGCTGGGTAATTATAGGAATGGTCAATCTGATCAGCGCGGTGAGCCGCAATTTTATGTTTATACGCCGAAACCGGTTGACGCTCCGGCAGAAAATTGGTTTTCGGAGGTGTTTCCACGCGCTGCTTTTGTTTATCAGAATCCGGCGGAATTATGGTTTACGGCACAATTATTGCTTAAGTATGGCCGCTTTGATATGCCAGAGAATGTCCGAACATTGATTGAAGGTGTTTATGGTGATGAAAGGGAACCAATACCGGCGGCGTTAGAAAAGAAAGAATTGGAAGCTATCGGAAAAAATTATTCAGATAAAAGTGCCGCTAAATTGAATGGTTTGAATTTGAATCAGGGTTATAATGATGGCTCTGATTGGACTTCCTCAGCTCCAACTCGGCTGGACGACGATTCATTAACCATTCGCTTAGCGCGTTATTCAGAAGGTCAACTGATTCCTTGGTATCAGGGTGCCGATTCGGAAAAAGAAGCCTGGCGTTTAAGCGAAGTTAATGTTAGGGGGTCGCTTATTAATAAAGAGCCTGATTATAAACAAATGGGATTACAGTCAGTCGTCGATGATTACGAAAAAAATGTTTTTGATAATGGAAAATGGCGGATTTTAATTATATTTCATCAGCAAGCCGATGGACAATGGGTAGGAGAGGGGGGCGTGAACTATGATGCTCAATTTGGTTTGCGCGTGAGTAGAACGGATTGATATTTTTTGAGAGATGATATTGGGATTATTAATGTAATTCCTTGATTTAATGAGGTTAATTTTTTTTATGGTCGGTAGATTTGCTACTGCACAGATAGTCTATTTTTAACCTATTGATTTATAAGGATAATTTATTATCATTTCTATTTGGAAAAATAGATATTTTTTGGTAGAATTTACTGGGTTATTTTTTTGCTTTAAAAACAGTGAAATACAGTAAGTAAGTTCCCCGTGTGTACGGGGTTGAACCGTTAAACTTGCCTGACTAAAGTTAGGAATAGCGAAGTTCCCCGTGTGTACGGGGTTGAACCGACCATTATTCAACACTTTTACCCCCTCATCGCATGTTCCCCGTGTGTACGGGGTTGAACCGACAGATCATATCAATGATCTGGCATCGAGTATATGTTCCCCGTGTGTACGGGGTTGAACCGAATCTTATCGGGCCGCTTGCGATTCTAGCAAAATGTTCCCCGTGTGTACGGGGTTGAACCGCTTACTTACACTTACTATATGATTCAGGTAGCATGTTCCCCGTGTGTACGGGGTTGAACCGATTTGATTGAACTTCAGGGACGAATAGTTAAAATGTTCCCCGTGTGTACGGGGTTGAACCGGCAACGTCAAACCAACGTTAGCCTCATCTAGCATGTTCCCCGTGTGTACGGGGTTGAACCGAGAGGGAAATTGCACAACGAAAAAGCAAAGCCATGTTCCCCGTGTGTACGGGGTTGAACCGATAAAGAGACTCAAGAGTATCTGTATGATCGCATGTTCCCCGTGTGTACGGGGTTGAACCGAAACGCTTAAAAAGAAAATCATGGATGAGGAAATGTTCCCCGTGTGTACGGGGTTGAACCGGTATGCTTTACATTCATAAAAAAATATTTACTAAATGAACTTATTAAATGACCCTTGGTTTTCTGTACGTCGCCGCGATGGCGACGATTTTATGACACCGTGGCAATTGACAACGGATTATGAAACCAATCCAGTTGTTAGCCTGAATGCTCCTCGCGTTGACTTTAATGGCGCGATAATCCAATTATTGATTGGATTGATACAAACGACCATGCCGCCTGACGACATTGTCGAATGGAAAGAACGGTTTTTCAAACCACCAACTCCGACGGATTTGAAAACCGCATTTAGTGAAGTGGAGGAGGCATTCAACTTAGATGGCAAATGGCCGCGATTTATGCAAGACGAGACGTTCAGCCGCAAGGATAAAAAAAACCCGGTTATGGAATTATTGATAGATTCTGTTGGTAAAGGTGGGACTCATTTTGTCAAGTTTATTCCCAATCAAGGTTTTTGCAAAGCTTGTGCAGCTACTGCTCTATTTACATTACAAACCAATGCGCCAGCCGGTGGGACTGGACATCAAACGTCAGTGCGTGGCGGCGGACCTTTAACCACTTTGTTAATGTGTTCACCGGCTGATAGACAAGAAACGCCGACATTATGGCAAACGATATGGCTCAACATCATTCCCAAAGAGACAGTCGAGCATTTGGTTGACGACAGCAAAACCGAACTCAAGTACATTTTTCCGTGGTTAGATGATACGCCTATTGATGCAAAAAAAGGGCGAGATATTGCATTGGCTCAAGTCCACCCATTACAAATGTACTGGGGAATGCCAAGGCGTATTCGGTTGGACTTTGATAATACGATAACCGGTGACTGTGCAGTATGCGGTAAACACGATACTCTGATTACTCACTATCGCACCAAAAATTATGGTCTCAATTATCACGGTGAATGGCGGCATTTTCTAAGTCCTTATTATTTTGCTAAAGAAGACACTAAAAAGAAAGAAGACACTAAAAAGAAAGAGCCTTCTAAAATTAGTGAAGCCCCAGAAAAACCTTCCAAAATCTGGTTGCCTTTACATCAACGTGGTATGATTCATTATTGTGACTGGTTAGGTTTTTTAATCCAAGATAATGAACAAAATGTGCGACGTGCTGAGATTGTCAAGGAATTTGAGACGCAAAAACATTGCCTACTCAACGGAAAATATGATCTGAGGCTGTGGGCATTTGGTTATGATATGGATAATATGAAGCCGCGCTGTTATTATGAATCATTTATGCCGCTGTTTTATTTAGAAACTGAACCGTTGCGCCATCGTTTTGAAAGTGCGGTAGAAAATTTGATTGGCGCGGCTGACAAAATGCTGAGCAATTTGGCAGCTTGTCTTAAACAAGCATGGTTTGGTGAGGGTGATTCACGTCGAAAAGGGCATAATTCAGTCAATGACAACATTAACAATGCGTTTTGGCAAGACACGGAAGTCCGGTTTTATGAACTACTTGACCGGCTGCATAAGAGCAATGAAAAGGAAGATAATCGCCAAGATATTTATCGACAATGGCATAAATTTCTTTGTGACTACACGATCACTGAATTTGACCGCTGGGCAAACTGCAACCAGATTGTTCAAAAAAATCTTAGACGCATTGCTGAGGCGCGTCGTAACTTAAAACGGTTGAATTTCAACAAAGACATTAAAAAACTGTTAGAACTGGATTAAAAATCTGAACTGGAGTCCAAAGCTGAAAGTTTTGGAGATAAATATATGCCAACGACTGAGAGCCAAGAAGCGTCCCGCATTATCAAAACGTGGTGGCAAGCCCTTGAAGATATGCGCGGTGAACGCGCACAACTGCGCCGCTGTAAAAATGTCGAACAAGTTTTATTTGTTCCATACTATCAAACCTTATACTGGTCACTCTCCAATCAATCATCATGGAAAAACCGTATTGCAATAGCGGCGGTGGCGGGTTTGTTGGCGCATGTTGATACCAACCCGCCGCCGTTAACATTACCTCAACAAATGGCACAGTCCAAACCTGCCGGTGACAAGCCGGTAGTCAGTGAACTGAGGTTTCGTCGTTTAGTCAAATGCGAGACTCACGAACAACTCTATCCGACCTTAAGGCGTGTCATACTGATGTTGAATAGGAGTGTTGATATTGTGCAATTAGCGGAAAGCGTCTATTGGTGGAATGACAAAACTCGTCAAGACTGGGCTTTTCAATACTATGAACAATTGTTGAATTAACAAGGTGATTATCATGTGTCGTTTTATTCAATTACATTTACTCACGTCTTATCCGCCGTCCAATCTCAATCGGGATGATTTAGGTCGTCCGAAAACGGCACGAATGGGTGGCTTTGAACGTTTGCGGATTTCTTCACAAAGCCTCAAACGGGCTTGGCGTAAGTCGGAGTTATTTGAGACTGCGTTGGCGGGACATATTGGTGTTCGTACAAAAAAGATGGGCATCGAGGTATTTGATACCTTACAACAGAAAGGGATAGCTGAAAAAAATGCTAAAGATTGGGCTCTGAAAATAGTTGAGGTGTTTAACGGAGGAAAAAAGAAGGAAAAGGAGGAAAATAAAAAGGAAAAGGAAAAGAAAAAGAAAAAGGAAAAGGAACCGGAACCGGAACCGACCATCTCTAGCCTTGAAACCAAACAGTTGGTACATTTTAGCCCAGAAGAACAGGCGGCTGTTATGCAGTTGGCTGAAACCATCGCGCAGCGTAACAGTGAGCCGACCAAAGAAGAACTCCAATTGTTACGCGAAAAACACAGTGCCGCTGATATTGCGCTATTTGGCAGAATGTTGGCCAAGACACCGATCTATAATATAGAAGCTGCCGCCCAAGTGGCTCATGCGATTACCGTACATGAAGTGGCGGTAGAGGATGATTTTTTTACCGCGGTTGATGATTTAAACAGTGGTGAACAAAATGCCGGTGCGGCTCATCTTGGTGAAACCGAATTTGGGGCGGGTTTATATTATCTGTATATTTGTATTGATCGCGCCTTATTAATCGAAAATCTGCAAAATGATGAAGTGTTGGTGAACAAAACCTTGGCAGCGTTAGTGGAATGTGCGGCCAAAGTTGCGCCAACCGGTAAGCAAAACTCTTTTGCCTCGCGGGCTTATACTTCGTACTTATTGGCCGAAAAAGGCAATCAGCAACCACGCTCGTTATCCGTCGCGTTTTTAAAGCCGGTGAAGGTAGGGTCTAAAGATGACAGTATGCTGGATAAAGCCATTGAGGCGTTGGAAACCACTCGCAAAAACATGGACAAAGTTTATGGTAATTGCGCTGATAAGTCTATCGTGATGAATGCTAACCAGCCGAAAGGTTCGCTGGATCGCATTTTGAAATTTATCTACAGTATTTCAGATAAATAATTTCACAAACCCCAGGTGAAACCTCAATGCCATTAAGTTAAGGATGTGGGTTGGAAACAAACCCCAGGTTTCACCTGGGGCTATTCACATTCAACCCCTATCGGGGTTGGGGAGGTTTTTTTCCTGACCCCAGGTTTCACCACTGGCTCTTAACATTCAACCCCTATCGGGGTTGGGGAAGTTTTTTTCCTGACCCCAGGTTTCACCTGGGGCTATTTACATTCAACCCCTATCGGGGTTGGGGAGTTGGAGGGTTTTTCCTACCCCAGGTTTCACCTCAATGCCATTAAGTTAAGCCAAAATCAAAATGCTGGGCACTTAGAATACGTTGCTATATAGTGTTTCAGATAAATAATTTCACCAACAAGCCAGCCCCAGGTGAAACCTGGGGCTACAACCCCGATAGGGGTTGAATGTGAATAGCCCCAGGTGAAACCTGGGGTTTGTTTGTTTCCAACGCACATCCTTAACTTAATGGCAGTGAGGTTTCACCTGGGGGGTTAACATCTATAAATCCGTTGCTAATCCGTTGTACTATTATGACAGACTACTTACTTTTTCGTTTATATGGTCCATTAGCGGCTTGGGGTGATACAGCGGTTGGTGAATATCGGCCAACTTATTCTCATCCGAGTAAGTCGGCTATTTTGGGTTTAGTCGCTGCCGCGTTGGGTATTCGTCGGGATGAAGAGGAGCAACAGTTGGCACTGGCTAATGGTTATGGGTTTGCTGTCCGTGTTGAAGCGGCTGGGCATTTGTTGAGTGATTTCCATAGCTATTCAAGGCCTAAGCCTAAAAAAAACTCTAAGCCTAAAAAAAAGCCTAAGCCTAAAGATGATGAAGCTGATGATAGCCTGGCGAAATATGCGACTCGTCGTGATGAATTGCGATCAGGTGATTTTGAGACGAAATTGTCTACTCGCGAGTATCGTTGTGATGCGTTGTATACGGTTTGTCTGTGGCAACGTGAATCAGCGCCTCATGCGTTATCGGAGATCAAAGAAAAATTGCGGTTTCCTGAGTTCACGTTGTATTTGGGACGCAAATCTTGTCCATTGGCTTTGCCGGTGGAAGCGCAAATCATTGGTGCGGAGAATATCAAAGCGGCTTTGATGCAATGGCAGTCGGCCAAAGACGATCCTATCCAAAAGTTTGAAAAAGAGGTTGGGCTTGATAAACTATTATCTGATAAATCATCGGTTTATTGGGAAGAGCCGGCCCAATCCGGGCTGCGCTGTTTGAAAAGCGTTCAGCGACGTGATGTACCGTTGAGCCGTCGCCGCTGGCAATTTACGATGCGCGAGGAATTTTCGGCGGATATTTCTCAAGCGGATTTATCTGCACAGTTCGATTTATGGTCATAGGGGGTCGATATGTATTTTAGCAAAATTGTGTTACGAAAAGATGTACCGGCAGAAAATCTGGCACAGTTGCTAAGAGGTGATGGCTATCATTTTCATCAACAACTTTGGCGATTGTTTGAGTCTAAGAATAAAAATCGTCGAGATTTTATTTATCGTGAACAAAGCCTTGGTAAATGGCCTTGTTTTTATACGATTTCACAACGACAACCGGAAGATCGCACTGGGTTCTGGGAGATTCAAGTTAAGGATTTTGCACCAAAACTGGTGGTTGGGCAACAACTGGCTTTTTCGCTGCGAGCCAATCCGGTGCGTAGCAAGGATAAGTTTGATGAAAAGGGTCAGCGACGAAGTGTTCGTCACGATGTGGTGATGGACGCTAAGTGGGGCTATGATAAAACCAAACGGCCGCCGTTAGCAGAATTAATGCAGCAAGCTGGCTGGGAATGGCTGCAAGCCCGTATGGTTAAACAAGGTTTTCAGGTGCAGCCGGAACAATTACGGGTCGATGGTTATCAACAACATCGTTTTTTTAAAAAAGGCCAAACCATCCGATTAAGTACGTTAGATTTTGATGGTTTATTAACTGTGATACAGGTTGATGATTTTTTAAATATGCTCTCCAATGGTATTGGATATGCGAAAGGGTTTGGTTGCGGTATGATGTTGGTGCGGAAAGTTTAACGAGAGTATCAGGAGTACAAGGCGTACAGGAGTACAAGGCGTACCTTGTACGAGGTTCAACATACATACAAGGGGGGCAACCACAAGGGATTGCCCCTACGGTTCATCCCCGTACACACGGGGAACATTTGGCCATAATCAGTTTGGCCGTTTCGATGATCGGTTCAACCCCGTACACACGGGGAACATGCCATTGTTGTTGGATATGTTCATCCAATGGACGGTTCAACCCCGTACACACGGGGAACATGCCATTGTTGTTGGATATGTTCATCCAATGGACGGTTCAACCCCGTACACACGGGGAACATTAAATTTATCAATGGATAATGAAATACAACCACGGTTCAACCCCGTACACACGGGGAACATGGAAATTGCAGTCAAACCAGCAATGTCCGCAAAGGTTCAACCCCGTACACACGGGGAACATACCATCGCGGAAATAGATACCAACAACAAATTCGGTTCAACCCCGTACACACGGGGAACATGATTCAATTGAGCTATTTGCAACAGAACGGTACGGTTCAACCCCGTACACACGGGGAACATATCAAATAGTTCTGTCCGCCAAGTGTTGATTACGGTTCAACCCCGTACACACGGGGAACATACCAAAAGGCGAGGTTTTAGGAGTCCCATTGTCGGTTCAACCCCGTACACACGGGGAACATGTTACTGTCTGTATGTGTTCCAGAAGTAAATACGGTTCAACCCCGTACACACGGGGAACATACTAACTGTATTTAACTGATTTTAAAGTAAAAAATAACACAAAAAAATTGTACCAGAAAATATCTATTTTTCAAAATCGAATGGATAAAAAATTTACTTTATAAATCAATAGGTTAAAAATAGGGCAGTTAAGGAATCATAAATCTACCGACCTTAAAAAAAAATAACATAATCAAATCAATTAATTATATTATTATCCTCATCCACCGGATAAAATGACACCAATTTCAAACCCTCCATTTCCACCGGAAAACGACGATTTTTACCAATTGTCCTAAAATCATATCCACTTTCTGTGTTAGTATTCCAAGCCATGACGACATTACCTTCTTCGACACCAGCTTCGACATACGACCATAATAAATCCCGCAATTTCGCAGAACATTTGGTGGGTTTCGCTATGCTCTACCCACCCTACGGTTCATCCCCGTACACACGGGGAACATTTGGTGGGTTTCGCTATGCTCTACCCACCCTACGGTTCATCCCCGTACACACGGGGAACATGCAAGCCCGTTGTTTTAATTACTAAATCATGAATTTTTTTAATTCCGAACAAACCTTTATGGTTGCCCTTTTAAAACCTGCTCAAACAATCTTTTTGAACTTGATTCATAGGAAAAATCTGCTGGGCGAATAAACCTTCTACTAGACTCCGGTTCAACTGAACATATAGACTTTCAGATAAATATTTTGGTCAGGAGTCCAAACTTTAGTTTGGACATCCAAGATAAATCTTGGACTCCAACAACCAAATATTTTTCTGAAAAGCTATAGATAAGGAAAAAAACATGAAAATCAAACTGGATTTAAAATTTAAATCCCTAAAAAAGATGGTAACGGTAGCAAATATTACCGGGAATGTTGAGGTGAGCTTTATGGGTGAATTTTTGGCAAAAAAAATAGCCAAAGAAAAGCTCATCAATTCACTCAAAGAACAACAACTTTGTGGAACAATCACAATAGATGGTGAAAAAATTGACTTAGATAAAATATGACAAAAGCACTCAATCTGAGCCAATGAATGGTAAAAAAAATGGCGAGTGGCTATTGAAATCGTGTTGTTCATCTCGCAAATTATGGATAGAAAGCCGAGTTGTCATTATTTGAAAAAACCTTCCAATTCATCACTATTTTGGAACCATACTATGGACAAAATACATTCCAATGCGCTGGCTGCCATTGAGTTTCAATTACGCTGGCAAAGCCAATTGGCTTCTCATGTAGACGGTTATTTTGGGCCAAAAATAAATTTTTGGCGCGATTTCATGCCTCAAGCCTTGCAACAGGCATTGATGGACAAGACAGTGGGCGATGAAGTCGAAGTCCCTCTACCACACGATGACATCATCTTGCCCTACACCACCAATAATATCTTCACTCTGCAACGTGACCAATTTAATCACAAATTGTTGCGCGGCCGACCGATGAATCCCCATTTAGGCCGCTTTTATCCGAAGAAATTTTTGCAAAAAGGGGTGGTTAAAGAAAAAATCACGCCCTTTCGTTGCATCAGTCTTGACGAAACCAGCCTACAAGCCGATTTCAACCATCCGTTAGCTCAACAACAACTCAAGCTGTCCGCCAAAGTCCATCAGGTAAGCAGTCCGCATGAAGAAAGAGGGGGCCGCTGCAACGATTGGGCTGAAATCGTCACCAGTCAAGGTGTCGGTTTTCAAACACGTTACCAAAACACGCCAACTGATTTTTTCTCCGAGGACCCGTTTGGCCGTTTGGATTGGACTGACGACACCAAGTTTTACAGCAAACCTCGACTGGTCACTCATATTGACGCTAAGGCTATAGAAATCATTACCGATTTTTATGGACAATTGCTAAAGCCGGGCATGAAAGTGTTGGATTTAATGACCAGTTGGAAATCGCATATTCCAAACACAGAGGAACTGGACGGAGTTACCGGGCTTGGGCTAAACCAAGAAGAATTGGAAAACAATCCACAATTAACGGCCCATTTGATTCACGACTTAAACAAAACGCCCGGTATGCCATTTGATGACGGAGAATTTGACGCGGTTATCTGCACCGTTTCGGTTGAGTACCTGACTCAGCCCTTTGAAGTCTTTGAGGAAGTGGCACGAATTTTGAATAAGAATGGCTATTTGATAGTCACTTTTTCTAATCGTTGGTTTCCGCCCAAGGTGATCAATCTTTGGCCGGATATTCACGAATTTGAGCGGATGGGATTGGTGATGGAGTATTTTTTAAAATCGGGTCAATATCACAATTTATCGACCTACTCAATGCGGAATTTTCCAAGACCAGCGGATGATAAATACATCCATGAAAGTATCTCGTCGGATCCGGTATTCGCGGTTTATGGGCAAAAGGTTTAACTTAGGCAAAGGCTCCTTTCAATAACTGATGTTACGCACTCAAGTTTCAATTGGTCTGAATCAGGATTTTCAGAATAAGAAAATTTTATTTTCTAAGGTAGGGACTACCGGGAAGAGGGCAATAGATTGCCGGCCTCCTACATAAAACGTTAACCGATTTATGTGTTCCTACTTATAAGTTATTGACAAGCGGCTAGTGAGTCACTATATACTTACTAAAAGTGCATCATTTTTTTAGGTTTTGATTTTTTTATGAATGGCAGAATTCAGTTTTCCGAATTTTTCGGCAACTCAATAGAATGGAGAATTCTAAAAATGAAAAAAATGGCATTAGGATTATTAGTAGCAAGCGTTGCGACTGCTCCTATTTACTTAAGTGGTTGCGGAGCCAGTAACACAGTCAAAGTAGGGGCCGCTGGTGCGGTGCTAGGCGGAGTGATTGGTGCGGCGATTGGGGACAAACCTGGGAAAGAAAAAGAAGCCGCTGCAATTGGTGCGGTTTTGGGTGCCGGTGTTGGTGCTTACATTGGGCATCGTATGGATAAGCAAGCAGAAGCACTAGAAGAAGTGCCCGGTATGAGAAGCGTTAGTGTGGACAAAAAAGAAGGGGGGCAACGAATTGAGAGTACTATGCAAATTCAATTTAATGTGAATGATGATCGCATAGGGTCTGAAGAACAAACCAAACTCGATCAACTGGCCACGGTTTTGGCACAATATCCCGAAAATCAGGTCGTTATTGAGGGCTACACAGACGCTGATGGAGACGCACAGTACAACCGAGATCTTTCGGAGCGGCGGGCGATGTCCATTGAAAACTACCTTAAGGCGAAAAATCTGGAGATTTCCGGTTTAACTTCTTATGGTTATGGAGAAGATAACCCGATTGGATCTAACAGTACAATGGAAGGTAAAGCCGAGAATCGCCGCGTTGAAATTAAGATTTCAGTTGATCAGGAACGTGCGCAGGAGTTGTACGAACAAGAAAAAGCACAACCATAATAATGGGTAATGGGTTTTTGAGCAACATTTGATGCTAAAAACCCATTTTTTCCAAAAGGTTTTTATCAATGTTCCCGTCAAGTATACCGATATTTTTCTTTCACCTAAAAATGGCAATTCATTCCGCTTTAATCTTATTAATCAATTAGTTAGACTGACCACAGATAAAAAATTTAACTTTAAAAAATCCGAAAATTCTAGGGAGAGGTATTAAAAAGTTTAAATTGTAACCACGTTCAGTATAACTCTGTTTTTGTATATTAATCAATTAGTTAAAATGGTTTTTAGATCGTCTTATGAAAATTGAAAATTCAATGCCCTGATTATTAATAATAGCTTAATAATCAAATAGTTAAGTTAATATATTGGCTTTAGCGGCCATTTTTAGGTTTCACCTTTTCCAAATTCCTTTTTACCAAGCACCCTTACTGTTGAACACCACAAAAACGGTTTTAAACAATAGCACAATATCACCGTAAAATGATTGGGTGTGAATATACTGCAAATCCATTTCTACTTGTTGTTCAAAAGGAATTTTGGATCGGCCAGACACTTGCCAAATACAAGTAATACCGGGCTTAGCTTCCAAGCGTAGACGTTGGTATGCGCTATATTTTGCGACTTCGTTTGGCAACGGTGGACGTGGTCCCACCAAAGACATTTCACCAAGTAGTACATTCCAAATTTGCGGAATTTCATCAATGGAAGTTTTGCGAATAAATTTTCCAACATGGGTAACACGCGGATCATTTCTCATTTTGAATAACAAGTCACCTTGCCTATCACTGCGTTTCCTTAAAGCGGCCTTGCGTTGCTCAGCATCTTTAGACATAGAACGAAACTTCCACATTCTAAACAATTGACCGTGTTTACCAACACGAATTTGGGAAAAAAAAGCCGGGCCTGGCGAATCTAAGCGAATGATTAATATTGTTATCAATACAAAAGGTATTAACAGAATAAGCAGGGTGGTAGAAACGATAATGTCTAAGAGGCGTTTGACTAAGAAACC
>Ga0233403_10000891_pt1 | contig 14307 bp, 13 predicted proteins | sample Na_oxic_1_MG_FD_179866 | JGI IMG/M metagenome (GOLD analysis project Ga0233403, IMG submission 179866) | Seawater microbial communities from Saanich Inlet, British Columbia, Canada - Na_oxic_1_MG | ecosystem: Environmental > Aquatic > Marine > Inlet | place: Canada: British Columbia | collected...
TGATAAAGAGAATTTATTTTCTCCTAAGTTGAACGAACTATAATTGAGGTCATACTCATAACCGTCTTACCAAGAAGCATTGGAACGCAAAGTTGGTAAAACAACGCTATGTAGAGAGGAGCGGTATTCGGGATTAGTCTCACGTACCGTTTTGAAGCCGAGTCCCTATAGGAAACTATAGGGGCTTAGGTTAACAGTAGTTCTTTTGAACGCCAATTAGTATCGCTATCGCCTCACTGCCATATCGTGTCGGGCAACCATAACGGATTGCCCCTACGATCATTATTGTATCTAACATATCTCATCTGGAGGGATTGACTCATGTCAGAGACCGAAACTGATCTGATACTCCGGCAATATACCGCCAATGTTGGTGTTGAAGTGCCGGATGCTTACCTACAAAAATGGCAACAAACGGTTGATTTGATGGCCCATATCTTTGATGTCCCAGCCGGGCTTATCATGCGGGTATTTCCAACCGAAATAGAAGTGTTTGTGTCAAGCCACAGCGAAGACAATCCTTACGAGAGGTCTGAAAAAGCCGATTTAAATACCGGCTTATACTGTGAAACCGTGATGGCGCAACGCGATCAATTGCAAGTGCCCAATGCCCTAGAGGATGTCGAATGGAAAGATAACCCAGATGTGAAATTAAATATGATTTCATACTTGGGAGTGCCATTAGTATGGCCCGGCAACAAAATCTTTGGCACCATTTGTGTGTTGGATAACAAAACCAGACACCATTCTTCACTTTACCAAGCTTTGTTATGGCAATTCAAGGAAATCATTGATGGTGATCTCCGATTGCTGATCAGCGAGCGTGAGTTAGAGCAACGCGCCCAAGAACTGGCCGAAACCTTAGATCATCTTAAAGCGACCCAAGAAGAATTGGTTCAATCAGAAAAAATGGCCGCGTTGGGTCATTTGGTGGCCGGCATTGCCCATGAAATCAATACCCCACTCGGTGCCATTCGCTCCTCAGTAGGCAATATCGCCGACTTTATCAATCAGGACTTAAAAAAACTGCCCGCGTTTTTTCAATCACTGTCCAAAAAACATCAACAATATTTCTTGGACTTGTTGGATAAAATAATCGAACCGAAAACGAACTTATCCAGCCGAGAAAAACGCCAACTGAAAAAAACCTTGATTTCGCAGCTGCAAGAGCAGGATATTGATAATGCGAGAACCGTTGCAGATAAGTTGGTCAATATTGGTATTTATGAAAACATTGAAACGTTTTTGCCGCTGTTAAAAACACCGGACAGTTCCGTTATTTTGGATGCCATTTACCAACTGGCGGCTGTTCAAACCAGCACACGTTCCATCATTGCTGCCTCCGATAGAGCGACGAAAACCATATTTGCGCTGAAAAATTTCGCCCGTTTTGACAAATCCGGTCAAAAGGTACAAGCCAACCTCACCGAAGGCATTGAAACCGTGTTAACGCTGTATCAAAACCAACTCAAACAAGGTGTTGAAGTCGTTAGAAACTACGCCGAATTACCACCGGTTTGGTGTTTCCCGGATGAACTGAATCAAGTCTGGACGAATTTGGTTCACAATGCCCTATATGCGATGAACAACCACGGTACCTTAACCATTGCACTCCAAGCGCAAGAAAATCAAGCGATTGTTAGCATCACGGATACTGGCAAAGGTATTCCTGATGACATTCAGCCCCAAATCTTTGAGGCATTTTTTACCACCAAACCCGCCGGCGAAGGCAGCGGTTTAGGATTAGATATTGTCAAAAAAATTATTGACAAACACGATGGAAGGATTGAAGTTGAAAGTCAACCTGGCAAAACGACGTTTACTGTCTTTCTGCCTTTCGGATAAATTTTCTATGGCAAAAAGAGTATTAAGAGGAAAATATGATGTATAAACCAGTGATTATGTGTGTTGATGATGAACCGTTAGTGTTGGAAACTCTGGAAATCGAATTGCAAAAAGCCTTCGGCGACAGTTACGATTATGAATTTGCTGAAAGTGCGGAAGAAGCTCTGGAAGTGATCGATGAACTCAACGATGATCAGAGCAAGATTCTGATCATTGTGTCAGATTGGCTCATGCCGGGCATGAAAGGCGATGAGTTTTTGATTACGGTTCATCAAAAGCAGCCCAAAGTTGTTAAAATTATGCTGACCGGGCAGGCGGATGATGATGCCATTGAACGTGCCCAACATCACGCCAATTTACATCGTTGCCTATTCAAGCCTTGGAATAGTAAAGACTTGATTGATACTATTCAAGCAAGTTTATAAACTTAACGGCAACCCCTTGTGGTTGCCCAGCCTAACCGGAATCAATCTATTATGAATAAAGTGGCGATTGTCTGCGTGGATGATGAACCTACTATACTGGACAGTTTAGAAATAGAACTTCACAAATCGGTAGGAGATGAATATCTTATTGAAATGGCAGATAATGGCGAAGAAGCTTTAGAAGTCTGTGAAGAATTGTTAGCTCAAGACCATGAAATTGCTTTAGTCATTTCTGATTGCATTATGCCCAACATGAAAGGAGATGAACTGTTAAAGCGTATTCACACCTTGTCGCCAAAAACCCTCAAAATCATGCTGACTGGGCAAGCGAATTTGGAAGAAGTCAGTAATGCCCTCGAGTATGCGAACTTGTATCGTTATATTGCCAAACCTTGGCAATACGAAGACTTTCGACTCACTGTGACAGAAGCATTGCAGAGCTATTTTAAGGATCGAAAGTTGGAACAATTTTATGCGGATTTAGAAGACCAAATTGCTCAACGTACCTCTGAATTGCAAGACAAAAATAAAGCTTTAATCAAACTGAATCAGGACAAAAATGAATTTTTAGCTATTGCAGCCCATGATTTAAAAAATCCTCTGTCAGCCATCAAAGGCTTGGCTGAAATGATTGTCGCTGATTACGATGAGATGTCTAAATTTGAAGTGATTGAATCCGGCGAACTGATTTTAACCAGTGCGCGTCAGATGTTTAATTTAGTTAAAAACCTTCTGGATGTCAATGTTATTGAATCGGGTCAAATGAATTTATCGGTTGGCAACGTAAATATTCTGCCAACGGTGCAAAAAGTGGTGGCTTGTTGTACTCAACAAGCCAACAAAAAAAATATCAATTTACAGTTTCAATATCAACAACAACAATGCTATGCCTTTGTTGATAAGAATACTTTTTTTGAAGTGATTGATAATATCGTCTCCAATGCGGTGAAATATTCACCCCACGGCAAGAATATTTATGTTCGGATTCTTCAACACAATAATGTCGTGCGTTGTGAAGTCGAAGATGAAGGTCCTGGGCTGAGTGAGGCTGATCAAAAAAAGTTATTTGGTAAATTTGTCCGCTTAACGCCCCGCCCTACCGGTAAAGAAAGTTCAAACGGTTTGGGTTTATTTATTGTGAAAAAATTGGTTCAAGTAATGAATGGCAAAGTGTGGTGCAATAGTCAATTAGGACTGGGAAGTACGTTCATTTTAGAATTTCCATACAGATACACCACTATTTCAGAAAAAGAAATTGGCCAAAGTCCCATCTAACCTTTTTATTTTTCTAGCAGCCTATACCAATGTATTGATCTGGAATTGATTAGAAACTACGCCGAATTACCACCGGTTTGGTGTTATCCAGATGAATTGAATCAAGCCCCAAATATTTTAGGCATTTTTTACCACCAAACCCGCCGGCGAAGGCAGTGGCTTAGGATTAGATATTGACAAATACGACGGAAGGATTGAAGTAGAAAGCCTTCCAGGAAAAACGACGTTTACTGTCTTTCTGCCTTTTGGATAACTTTTCTATGGCAAAAAGAGTCTTAATAGGAAAATATGATGCCTAAATCAGTGATTATGTGTGTTGATGATGAACAGTTAGTGTTGGATACTCTGGAAATCGAATTGCAAAAAGCATTCGGTGACCGTTACGACTACGAATTTGCTGAAAGTGCGGAAGAAGCTCTGGAAGTGATCGAGGAACTCAATGATGATCATATCAAGATTCTGATCATTGTGTCAGATTGGCTCATGCCGGGTATGAAAGGCGATGATTTTTTGATTACGGTTCATCAACAGCTGCCCAAAGTTGTTAAAATCATGCTGACTGGGCAGGCGGATGAGGATGCCATTGAACGTGCCCAACATCAAGCCAATTTGCATCGTTGCCTATTCAAGCCTTGGAATAGTAAAGACTTGATTGATACTATTCGGGCAAGTTTATAGTTTTTTTGGTCAACTTTTAAAACCATTGAAGGCTCAGAATTTTCGTTCAAAGCACAAGCTTTGGACGAAAATGTACCCCACCGCGCCGCGTTGGAAATGAAAAAGGGTTCTCACAAACGCCGTTGCAATAAAGAACCCAATTCGGCATCTGTCAACACTGAATCAGAATTGGCAGAATTTTAAAATTTTCAGGATTCTAGGCCAATTGGACGGCTTACGCCGACGCTGAGGTTTTGAACTCCATCATCAATTGGAGCAAATTTATATATACTCCAAACGTTCAAGTTTTCGGATTTTTTGGTTTAATACCGGACGGTCTTGTAGTCTTGTAGGGGGCAGGTAAGCGGGCACGACTCACTTAAAAAATGCGACAATCTTTAAGCTTAGCAGCACCACCATCTGCCAACAAATCCGAACATAAGAACGTTAGGAGTATATATTGACCCGACGCTCTGAGTTGCGCTTCCAATTCTTGGTAATGTTCCAACAGTTTATTTAAATCATGACCGTATTTTTTGAGATTTCCTGACGTATCCGTCTAATTTCAAGGATTTCTCCACTTTTCATTGCTATTCCTCCTCTTCTTCTAGCGTATTTAACGGCGTTGTCAAAATAGGAGTCGGTAATCCGATCTGAAAATTGATTCTACGGATATGATCCAGTTTGTTGGCATTGGCAATATGTTTACAATTCCAAGTTAATAACGCGTCCATTTTATGATAACAGGCAATTGCTAAATGCAACGCATCACCATTTGGCATCACTAGATGGTCAATGTAGGGGGGGGATGGTGGGCAAGCGGGCAGTGAAATCTCGGTTTATATTGAGTTCATTGGCGCCCGCTTACCCACCCTACAAATCTTGGATGACAAAAAATTCATCAAAATCACTGAAATTTAACACCCCAGGGTTACTGTATCGATAAATGTTATACGCACCGTTCGCATCGGCATTGATAGAAGTCCCGTTTTGTGAACGGTATAAGCCACGTTTGACTCGTTTGCCACTAAAGGAATGCGGAATTGAAGGTTGGTACTTTTTAGACAAAAAATCCTCATCAATAAAACTCGCTTTTGAAGTGTAGCTCTCGTTTGTTATTTCTAGCGTGATGCTATGTTTTTCAAGCGCAATTTGTCTATAAACTGACCAATAGATAAATTCACGAAGTTCTGATTGTTTTTTTGCCCAAGTTGATTTAAATATCTCAATCCATCAAGATTGCATCTCTAGTCATTCAAAGAGACTTGGGACATTTTTTCGAGTATTTTGACAATGGCGGCTGAATCTGATTCACCTTGTTCTGTGCCTATTAACGCATTTAAATATTGTGTGGCTAATGCGGTACCAGGTAGTGCAATGCCTAATTCCTGTGCGGTTTGCAACGCAATTCGCATATCTTTGTGATGTAATCGGGTTTTGAAGCCTGGTTGAAAATTATGTTCTAACATTCTTTGTCCATGTACTTCAAGAATACGACTGCCGGCAAATCCACCCAATAACGCTTTTCGCACATTGGCTGGATCAACACCCGCTGCCTTAGCTAAAATCAATGCCTCGCCTACCGCTGCGATGGTTTGAGATACTAATACTTGATTGCAAGTTTTGGCAATTTGACCGGCACCATGATCACCAATATGGACAATATTTTCGCCTAAGATTTGAAATAACGGTAAAGCACGTTCAAATTGTGTGATTTTTCCGCCTACCATAATAGATAAGGTACCGGCTATTGCTCCTTTGTCTCCTCCTGATACTGGCGCATCTAACATTTCTAACCCATTTTCAGCGAGAGTTGTAGCGATAGAGCGCGTTGTTGAAGCGGCAATACTGCTCATGTCAATCACTAAATGGCCTGGCTTTGCTCCTTGCATGAGACCATTTTCGCCTAAAATCACGGTTTCGACATCGGGCGTATCAGAAACCATCGTAATAGTCATATCGGTTTGTTCAGCGACGGCTTTTGGTGAAGAACAAGCAGTCGCACCGACTTGTATCAAAGGTTGCATCATTTCGGCGCGGCGAGCATGTACCGATAAGGTATAACCCGCTTTACAAAGATTTAGGGCCATCGGACGACCCATGATGCCAAGACCAATAAAACCAATTTTTTCAGACATGGATAGATTATTCCTATAGATATTCAGATAATTATTTAGTCCCCTTTAGGGGACTTGAGCTTTCAGACAACGGCTTTAGCCGTTGGCTGTTTTGAAATTATTTATCTGAAAAACTATAAACGGGTGTGTTATTTTATCCCCAGGTTAAACTTTTAAATCGTTTTTCGTAGGGTGGGTAGAGTGGTAACGAAACCCACCAAGCTTTTAAAAAATGGTGGGGTTCGTACCTCTACCGGCCCCCTAAGTTTTGATTTATGTATAACGATGAGGGTTAAACCTGGGGCTAGGAACGAAAGTGTCCCTATCAGGGTTGCCGTTTGTGGGTATGCTGTTCGCATTTACTAAAAATGTCATCTAGGATTCCGGCTAAGTGTTCTGGATTTTCGATAGAAGCCGGAACCGGATGCTTGTGCAGGACATCCTTTTCAAGCCGAGCGAATTGCCAAACTTCTCCGGTCGAAACAATGCCATAGATCGGAATATCTTTCTGTTCCAATGTTTCGTCCGCATCATTCAGTTTTTGGCAGGCTATCATCGCCGCAAGACATTGTGCCCATCCGGCGATAAAATTTTGTTGTTTGGCTTGCACTACTGCTAACAGCGGAGTCGTCATCACTTCATACATTTGTCTTTCAAGTATTCCTGAAATGAGATAATCTGGATAGCCCGATAAGTCCTTATCGTAATGTAACGGCCAATGGGACCAAACTTTCAGCATAGGATGCTTCTTCCAGACTTCCTTCAGAAATGGTACCATCAAAAATTCCTCGTAAAACGTTTCATTCTCCTGAGAACTTTTGATAGACAACGAAAAATTCATATCCTCGATAAACCATTCTGGCAGTGAAAATTCCAGGTTATCCGCCAGATATTTGTCATTCAGTACCTTTATCGGGATTTTTTTGATGACTTGCTCCATATTGAGGTAATCAGTAAATGCCATGCCTTCCTCCAAGATAAATCGGAATCGTTAAGGAAACAGCCCATGATATTTTCGGCCTTCGGGCGGCTTTGCCATCATCAGAGCAACGGTTTCACGCCAGGTAGCATAGTGTGTGGTTTCTTTGTGATCTCGCGTAAGCTTCATATAAGACAAATTGGGTTGGTTCATTGGCATATTGTAAAATATCAAAGCGACGATTGCCTGGTTCTTGAATCGAAGCTTGATGATTGAGACGACTGGCTTCAATGAAGTCTTCAATATATTCAGGTTTCACACCAACATGGACCCGTGTAACGTGCATGATGAATCCTTATTCGTGAAGTTGAAAGAGATGAAAAGTGTTTACTCGACAGACTTGCCAGGTTTTAGCTTCGAGCACCTTTGGTTCAAAACCTGGCATTGAATTCCAGAACCTTGTGACAATTAACTTTTTTCTAATTCTTCGATGAGTGGCTTAATTTTTTGCAGCCAATCTTGAGAGGTCATTTGTCCAACGTGCTTATAGCGCACAATGCCTTGTTTATCAATTACAAAGGTTTCTGGAGTGCCAGTGACTCCCCACTCTATGCCAATTTGCCCTTGTTCATCAAAGGCATTGGCAGTATAAGGATTGCCGGTACGCGCTAAGACCATATCGGCTTCGCCTTTGGTATCTTTATAAACTAAACCATAAATTATGTAACCTTCTCTAGCCGCTTGCATCAGCAGTGAATGTTCATAACGGCAAGTAGAACACCAAGAAGCCCAGACATTCAAAAGCGATACTTTACCAAGAAAGTCTTTATCGCTCAATGTTTGGCTGCTATCCTGAAGTGTTGGCAAGGTGAAGGCGGGGGCTGGTTTATCAATGCGAGTAGAACCGATATCTCGCGGATTTAAACTTAAGCCAACATATAAAAAAACCGACAACACAATAAATAAGCCTAACGGGAGTAGATAACGTAACATAATTTGTCCTTAGAAAAGTTTGCTATGAGTTGACCGGTTAACAGCCTTTGAGAGGAGATTCCAATATCTACCCCCTCTCTATCCAGGTGAATAAAATAACTCGGTTGAGTTTCCCTATTAATTGGCGTTTCGGGAATCAGCACCAGAAATAGTGCCTTATTCCCAAAAGCCCCAAACGGATTCGAGCAGTCGCACGAATGACAATCAGTGGATTTCAGCGAACGCGAAAATTTTTTATGGCAAACGCTCTAGTTCCTCGACGGCATAAGCGTTGCCTTGTTCGGCCGATTGGCGAAACCATCGTGTGGCTTCGGCCAAATCCTTGGGAACCCCGATGCCTTTTTTATACATGATCGCTAAATTGATTTGGGCATCAACATTGCCTTGTTCAGCCGATTGGCGATACCATTGGGCAGCTTTGGTGAAATCTTGTGGAACTCCGTTGCCATCATAGTATAAGACTCCAAGGTTATTTTGTGCTTTGGCATGTCCTTGTTCGCCGGCTTTGCCAAACCAGCGAGCTGCCTCAGTAAAGTCTTGCGGCACACCTTCGCCATCATAGTACATCATGCCAAGGTGATATTGCGCGGTAGCGTGGCCTTTGTTAGCGGATTTTTGGAACCATTGGGCAGCTTTAACATAGTCTTTCTTATTGTAGTCATCCAAACCGCGCTCTAAGTCGCTGTCAGAATGACCACATCCACTGAGGCAAAGCGCGAATATTAAGGTTGAAGCCAAACTTATGAATAGATACCTTCTGTTACTGAACATTTATGAGTCCTTTTAATTCAGTTAGGATATTTGACTCGCTACACAGCTTCGTTTCTGTCGTCAAGCCGCTGCTAAACTGGCCGGCATTACACGGCTTGGCTTGGTAACGAGAAAAAACTGTTCAATTGATTGCGGTGCTTAGTAACCCTACAAGGTACTATTTAACCGTTCCAAAACTTTCTGCGATTCAACATCGCCTTGCTCCGCAGCTTGACTCAACCAGTGTTTGGCTTTGTTCAAATCCTTAGTAACGCCTTTACCCAGCGCATACATCAGCCCTAAGTTATATTGTGCCACCACATTCCCTTGTTCGGCCGCTTTACGAAACCACAGCGCTGCTTTAATCAGGTTATCAGGTGAATCCGTTTCGCGTTGAGCGTACAGCCGCCCTAAGTTGAATTGTGCTTCAACAAAACCTTGTTCGGCCGATTTTTGATACCATTGTGAGGCTTGGACAAGCTCTTGGCTAACGCCTTGGCCATGTTCATACATCACCCCCAAGTTATTTTGCGCTTCATAATGGCCTTGTTCAGCCGCCTTGCGATACCACTGGGCTGCTTGAGTCAAATCCTGGCTAACCCCGGCTCCTCTTTCATATATCACGCCTAAATTGTATTGCGCTGGCGCAAATCCTTGCTTGGCAGCTTGGTTAAACCATTGTAGTGCTTGATTGACATCTTCTTGGGAGACATTTTTGCGATTTAATTGCAGCATCCCAAGATGGTATTGTGCCGGCGCAAACCCTTGCTTGGCGGCTTTAAAAAGCAACTGTAGCGCTTGATTGGCATCTTCTTGGGAGACATTTTTGCGATTCAATTGCAGCATTCCAAGATGGTATTGTGCTGGCGCAAATCCTTTCTTGGCGGCTTTGTCAAACCACTGCATTGCTTGAGTCATTTCTTCTTGAGTCAGATTTTCGCTACTCAAGTACCGCTGCCCAAGGCGAAATTGGGCTTGAACTAAGCCTTGTTCAGCCGCTTGGCGAAACCAGTGGGTCGCTTGACTGTCATCTTTGCTTACACCCGCTCCCCTTTCATACATCACGGCTAAGTTGTGTTGTGCCGGCGCAAATCCTTGCTCAGCAGCTTGGCGAAACCAGTGTACCGCTTGGCTAACATCTTGAGAAACGCCGTCGCCTTTTAAAAATCGCACCCCTAACAAGTATTGTTGTTGAGCATTTCTAGGCTCCGAACTGAGGTGAAGTTTCTTTTGGTAGCCTTGGTTGACACCTCGAGCCGTCAGTTCTTGATCCCGTCCTGATTTTTGAGCTGCTGCCAATTCATTGCCATTGTTCGCTCCCTGGGTAGTCGGTTTAATTTCCTGACTTCCACAGCCGGCGAACGACAGAAAACATATTCCAATAAAACCAAATAACAACGCTTTTTTATTTAACATCGACTATTTCCTTTTTTTTCATTTGAGCCAACAGGGTGGGCAAGCAAGTAGGCAGAAAGAGAATGATATTTTTTAAGTTCCGAGTGCCCGCTTGCCCACCCTACAAACAACCATTTCGTAGGAAATGGGTTCCTAAGTTTTGGTGAAATTATTGATTATTTCTACGCCGAAGCCTTTATCGGTGTGCGTGAGGTGTTTGGTACGGTACGACGATAGCGTCTATCGGTAGCTGCCAACAAACCGCCCAAAGCCATCAATATGCCGCCTAGCCAAATCCAGCGAATAAAAGGCTTGTAGTAAACGCGCACACTCCACGCGCCATCGCTTAACGGTTCACCTAACGCCACATAAATGTCGCGGGTAAAGCCCCAATCAATGGCCGCTTCCGTCATCGGCATTCGTTGCACTAAATAAATGCGTTTTTCAGGATGCAATACCGTGATTTCTTCACCATTTTTCAGTACCCGAATGGTTCCCGCATCGGCCTTATAATTTGGGCCTTCCACCGGTTTCGTCCCCTCAAACACAATGCTATATTCCGCTAATTCTAATGGCTTTTGAGGGTCCAGACGGACATCTTTTTCAATGCTAAAAGCATTGGATAAAGTCACCCCAATAATAAACACGGCCACCCCAAAATGGGCTACGGTCATACCATAAAAACTACGCGGTAGACTACTTAGGCTGGCCAACCCTTGACTGGTTCTTTGAGACAAGGTTTTTTGCATATTTTGTAGCCCGGTCAACATAATCCAAGCGGCCGCTGCAATCCCCGGAAAAACGACTAAACCAGCTTGACCTATCATCAAAACCGGTAATATCAAACCGACGGCAATACTTATCAGAAACGTATAGCGCAAACGGACAAACAACGTTTTCGATTGCTCACTCTTCCAACGAGCCAGTGGTCCAATCCCAAGCAACAGCATGGCTGGAGCCATAATCCAGAAAAACACCACCGAAAAATAGGGCGGCCCCACCGAAATTTTGCCCATGCCTAACGCATCTATAAACAACGGATACAACGTGCCCAACAACACCGCACCACAGGCAACTACTAATAAGATGTTATTGAACAGTAATAAAGTTTCTTTCGATAACAATTCAAAATACCCCCCCTTGCCAACGGTGGGGGCACGCAACGCATAGAGCAATAAGGATAAACCTATTACGACACCCAAAAAGGCGAGAATAAATACCCCACGTTCTGGATCTGTCGCAAAGGCATGTACTGATGTCAAGACACCGGAACGGACTAAAAAAGTTCCCAATAAACTCAGCGAAAAAGCCATAATCGCCAATAACACGGTCCAGTTCTTAAACGCGCTCCGTTTTTCAGTGACGGCCAAGGAATGAATCAAAGCGGTGCCGACTAGCCAAGGCATAAATGACGCATTTTCAACCGGGTCCCAAAACCACCAGCCGCCCCAGCCTAATTCATAATAAGCCCACCAACTGCCCAACGTAATGCCCAACGTCAGAAATATCCAAGCCACCAATGTCCAAGGTCTCGACCATCTAGCCCAAGCACTATCAAGCTTGCCGCCCAACAGGGCTGCGATAGCAAAACTGAAGGCGACTGAAAAGCCGACATAGCCCATATATAACATCGGCGGATGTAAGACCAAACCGGGGTCTTGCAACAATGGGTTCAAATCACGTCCATCCATCGGTGCCGGAGAAAGGCGTTCAAATGGATTACTGGTCAGGATCATAAACAATAAAAAGCCGATGCTGACAAAACCCATCACCGCAATCACTCGCGCCGCCATCGCTTGTGGCAAACTTCGACTAAAAATAGCCACCGCGACTGTCCAGAAACTTAACATCAGTGTCCACAACAACAACGATCCTTCGTGCCCACCCCAAACGCTGACATAGCGATAAATCAGCGGCAACGAACTGTTAGAATGACTTGCGACATAAAGTACCGAAAAGTCATTATTAATAAAGGCATAAGTCAAACAACCATAAGCCACACTTATAAACACCAATTGCCCAATGGCCGCCGGACGAGCAACTGCCATCCAATTAGGAATTTTCTGGTGTGCCCCAACCAGCGGCAAAATCGTCTGTACGAAAGCAACACTCAGTGCTAAAATTAACGCCAAATGACCAATTTCAGGAATCATAGATTATGTTATCAGTTATCAAGTGGTAATCAAGGCGAGCAATCGCCTACTACCAAACCCAGTCGGTTCGTAGTAGGATATTGACCCCCTCCCGTATGGTGAATAATACCAAGCTGAAGCTTGGACTCCAACCGTCATCTTTTCAAAACCAGACCGGTATTTATTCGGGACTCCCCGTCTTAGCGGCTTTTAACGCATCAGCGACTTCCGGCGGCATATAATTTTCGTCGTGTTTTGCTAACACTTCCGCCGCTGAAAAAGTCCCGTCTTCTTGCATCTGCCCTATCGCCACAATGCCTTGTCCCTCACGAAACAAGTCCGGTAAGATGCCAGTATATTGTACCCCTATTGTGTGCTTATAGTCGGTCACACTAAAATTGACTTGCAAGCTATCCGAAGATCGTTGCAGACTCCCTTGAGTCACCATGCCGCCGACACGAATAGTTCGTTCAGTCGGAGCCTCTCCCGCCATGATTTGAGAGGGGCTGAAAAAATAGAGCATATTTTGACGGAAGGCTGTGACTGCTAAAGCGACGCTGGTGCTGATACCGATCACTATCAATAATACGACAGTCAGCCGCTGTTTATGTTTTCGAGTTATTGTTATCATGACGCTTTCTCCGTGATTTGCGAGCCAAGGTACGCAATAAGGTACGTTCCCGATTAAAAGGAATGATTAAATTCGCAACCAAGACAATTAGGGCTAAACCGTAGCTAGTCCAAATATAAAAGGCGTAACCGCCCATATAAAAAAATTCTGTCATAATTGTGTCAGTCCATAGTCAATAATGGATAGCCTTGAAATAAATTTCAAGGTTATTTTTTCGATAAACTCCGGTTTTTTGAACAAAACTTAGTTTTATTCAACTTTTATTAATTGGATTGTCCAGTATGGCAACTCACAAAAAATACCATAAAGGGGCAACCATAAAGGGGCAACCATAAAGGATTGCCCCTACGGTCATTGAGGGTTCGTAGGGGTAATCCCTTGTGGTTACCCCAATCCCTTGTGGTTACCCCAATCCCTTGTGGTTGCCCTTGGTATTTTATTTTTTTCACCACGTCAATCTTTTATTATCAACAATCCTGGTAGTTATTGTTTCCATCGGTAAGTCGTACCTTGCAGCTCAACCCGTTGTTCTTGAATCAATTTAATTAGGTGAGCTTCAAGGGACAATTTGGCTAATACATGCACTCGCTTGCTGACATCATTATACACATCTTTCACCAAACTGTTTAGGGTGCCCGCCCGAACCGATTTTAGCACATCGATGACTTTCTGTTCTCGTTCGTATCGGTGAGCAATGATCCAATCCATCACCGCCTTTGGTTCTTTCAGCAATTCACCATGCCCTGGTGCAATGATTTTCAGCGGATGCTTTTTTAACTGTTCAAGCGATGCCAAATAGTCTCGCATATTGCCATCGGGCGGAGCAATGACAACGGTGGAACCATTCATAATATGATCTCCGGTAAAGATCATCTGCTCCGGTTCCAAAATAAAGCAAAAGTGATTGGACGCATGGCCGGGCGTATACACTGCTCGCAACGTGTAATCTTCATCGTCAATGATTTCGCCATCAGTCAATTGGTAGGTTGGCTCAAAAGAAGTCTCATGGTACTGACTGTTTTTGGCTATCATACCCCACACCGGTGCCCCGGTTCGCTGACTCAATAATCGGGCGGCGGGGGAATGATCGCGGTGGGTGTGAGTGACAACAATCCGCTTCAATCGGCCATCACAAGTCTTTTCAATCGCCCTGACATGTGCCCGAATG